>ERZ791614.1473-NODE-1473-length-11997-cov-3.039106_pt1 | contig 11997 bp, 10 predicted proteins | sample MGYA00510274_ERZ791614 | MGnify/ENA primary metagenome ERZ791614 (study PRJEB30046, sample SAMN00715221) | human gut metagenome | study: EMG produced TPA metagenomics assembly of the A metagenome-wide association study of gut microbiota in type 2...
TCTTGAAAAATAAAAAAAGTTATCCTATAATATCTCTATCTGCGTAAAAAGTTGATTTTACACACTTGGAGGTTAAATAATTATAATGACGAATATAAACTATGAATTAATTGATACGACCGCGCCTGCACCGGAACAGGAACCGGAGAGACAGCGGTATTTTATTGCAAAGTGTAGAGAGATTATAAAGGAAAGAGAATTAGAGATTGGACGTAAGCTGACATTCTATGATCAGACTTTTGGATGCCAGATGAATTTTAAGGATTCTGAGAAGTTAAATGGTATTCTTGAGGATATCGGTTATGTGAAAGCGGACACAGAAAAGGCTGACTTTGTCTACTATAATACTTGTACAGTTCGTGAGAATGCGAATGTTCGTGTTTATGGAAGACTTGGTGCTTTAAAGAATTATAAAAAGAAGAATCCAGAGATGGTTATTGCCATGTGTGGCTGTATGATGCAGGAGCCGGAGGAACAGACAGCTGTGACTGGGCAAATATGCTGTATCGTATGTATACAAGATATGCACAGTCAAAAGGCTTTCAGATAACCGTGCTGGACTATCAGGACGGAGATATTACCGGACTGAAAGGAATCACGTTTGAAGTAACGGGAGATAATGCATATGGCTATTTTCAGTCAGAAAAGGGAGTGCACCGTCTGGTTCGTATTTCTCCGTTCAATTCAGCAGGCAAGAGGCAGACATCTTTTGCATCCTGTGATGTGATTCCGGATATTGAGGAAGATATTGATATTGAGATCAATGATGACGATATCAGGATCGACACATATCGTTCCAGTGGCGCGGGAGGTCAGCATATAAATAAGACGTCCTCGGCAGTGCGTATTACGCATCTTCCGACCGGAATCGTAGTTCAGTGTCAGAATGAACGCTCTCAGCATATGAACAAGGATAAAGCGATGCAGATGCTCAAATCAAAGCTTTATTTGATGAAGCAGCAGGAACAGGCGGAAAAAATGTCTGATATCCGCGGAGAAGTAAGGGATATTAATTTTGGAAATCAGATCCGTTCCTATGTCATGCAGCCGTATACGATGGTGAAAGATCACCGTACAAATGCGGAAGTAAGTAACGTAGGCGGAGTGATGGACGGAAATATCGATCCGTTTATCAACGCATATTTAAGTGCAAATACAGAACAGGCATCCGAGCAGTGATCGGAAGCCTGTTTTGGCTAATAGTGGTTTTGTGAAATGTTACGAACAGAAAAAGGGATAGGAAAGGAAGAATAGGATGATAAGTATAGCGGTATTGGGATATGGCACAGTCGGTTCGGGAGTTGTAGAAGTGCTCGAAAAAAATAAGGATGTTATCAATCAGAGAGCAGGAGATGAAATCAGTGTCAAATATGTTCTTGATCTGAGAGATTTTCCGGGAGATCCGATACAGGAAAAGATAGTGCATGACATTGATGTGATCATTAATGATCCGGAAGTTCAAATCGTAGTGGAAGTAATGGGTGGAGTAGAACCGGCGTATACATTTGTAAAACGGTGTCTGGAAGCGGGAAAGAGCGTGGCGACATCCAACAAAGCGCTTGTGGCAAAGCATGGCGCGACTCTTCTGTCTATCGCAAGAGAGCGGGAGATCAATTTCCTGTTTGAAGCAAGTGTAGGAGGAGGTATCCCGATTATCCGCGCGTTAAATTCTTCGCTGACGGCAGACCGCATTGAGGAGATTACCGGAATTTTGAACGGAACGACAAACTATATGCTTACGAAGATGTTTTATGAAGGTGCTCAGTACGACGAAGTGCTTAAAGAAGCGCAGGATAACGGCTTTGCGGAGCGCAATCCTGAGGCTGATGTAGAAGGATATGACGCATGCCGGAAAATCGCGATTCTTTCTTCTCTTATTTCAGGACATCAGGTTGATTTTGAAGATATTTACACAGAAGGTATCACGCAGATAACAAAAGAAGATATGATGTATGCAAAAGAGATGAAAATGACGATCAAACTTCTTGCATCGAGTAAGCGTGACGGCGACCACCTCCATGCGATCGTTGCTCCGGCGCTTCTTGGAAATGAACATCCGCTTTATAGCGTAAACGGTGTGTTCAACGCAGTGTTTGTAAACGGAAATATGCTTGGAGACGCAATGTTTTACGGAAGCGGAGCAGGAAAACTTCCTACGGCGAGCGCTGTTGTAGCGGATGTTGTAGATGAAGCAAAACATCTTCACAGAAATATTATGACAATGTGGAAAAATGAAAAGCTGGAACTTCTTCCGATAGAGGATACGGAAAAACGTTTCTTTGTACGGATCAGCGGCGACGAAAAAATGCGTCGGGAAGAAACAGAAGCGGCATTTGGAGCAGTGACTTTTGTGAGAGCGGAAGGTCTTGAAAATGAGTTCGGTATCATAACAGAAGTGATGACAGAGGGAGCATACAGAAAGATCGCGGAGAAATTTGAGGGAATCCTTCATATGATCCGTGTTGAAGAGTAAAATAAAGAGGACGAAAATTATGAAATATATCGTTATTTTATGTGACGGAATGGCAGATGAACCACTGGAGTCTCTGTCAGGGAAAACACCGCTTGAAGCGGCAAAGACTCTGAATATGGATCGTCTGGCAAAAAACGCGGAGATCGGGATGGTTCAGACAGTTCCGAAAGGAATGTCTCCGGGAAGCGATACTGCAAACCTGTCGGTGATCGGATATGATCCGAAGAAGTATTATTCAGGACGTTCTCCGTTAGAAGCTTTGAGTATCGGCGCGCAGATGGGGGACTTGGATGTGTCTTTTCGGTGCAACCTTGTTACATTGACAGAGGATGAAGATTGTTATGAAGAACGCACGATTCTTGATCACAGTTCGGGAGAAATATCGACAGAGGATGCGGCAGTTCTTATGGAAGCATTAAGTAAAGGGCTTGCAAAAGACGGATATCATTTTTATGTAGGAACGAGCTACCGTCACCTGCTGATCCAGAATAACGGACATGTGACAGAATTGACGCCGCCTCATGATATTTTGACAAAGAAGATCGGCGGATATCTCCCGGAAGATGAAGTGCTTCGGGAAATGATGGTGAAAAGCTACGATATATTAAAAGATCATCCGATCAATATAAAACGCAGGGAAGAAGGGAAAAACCCAGCCAATTCAGCATGGTTTTGGGGAGCGGGAACGCGTCCTGCGCTGACTTCGTTTGAAGAAAAAAACAAAGTAAAAGGCGCAATGATCTCTGCTGTCGATCTGTTAAAAGGAATTGCAGTAGGCGCAGAAATGGATAATATTACGGTAGAAGGAGCAAATGGCGGACTCCATACAAATTATGGAGGAAAGGCTGAAGCTGCGGTGAAAGCGCTTACAGAGGACGGCTATGATTTTGTTTATGTACATATTGAAGCGCCGGACGAGATGGGACATCAGGGAAGTACGGATGATAAGATCAAAGCGATTGAATTGATAGACGACCTTGTGATCGGTCCTGTGGCAGAAGGACTTGAGCAGGCGGGTGAAGATTACAGGATGCTGATTCTTCCGGATCATCCGACGCCTGTGCGCGTGCGTACTCATACAGGTGATCCTGTTCCGTATATGTTGTATGACAGCACAAATGCAGTAAAAGGACAGGATGAGTATTCTGAACGGACGGCACAGAAAACGGGGATCTTCAGAGAAAAAGGAGATCGTTTGATCGATCATCTTTTGGAACGTGAATAATTGATTTTGCAGGAAAATAAGCAGAGAAAAAGAAAGCACCACTTTGTGTTGAGGTTGAGTTTGCAAAGACAAAACTTGCAGCAAGGAAGGTGCTTTCTGCGTTTAGAAGCAGTTTCAGGCTTGACAGACATTCTTATTTTGATGTAAAATAGCCGTTGTAAAGTAAAAATGATTATGAAAGTGTTGAAGAGGACAGTAAGCTGTCCGGTCATCTCAGAGAGGGATCTGTATGGTGTGAAGATCCTGATGTTCCGGCTGACTGAATACCACCTCGGAGCGGCCTTAATACGGCACGGTGATTCCGTTATCATCACATGAATTAAGATGGTTTTCTGACGAAGACAAACAGGGTGGAACCGCGGGAGTTTTCCCGTCCCTGTGTGGAGTGTTTCCGTGCAGCATAGATTCATAGATAAGAGGCATTCCGTATGGAGTGCTTCTTTTATGTTTGCGGACAGGGAAGAATAACAAAAAGAAAGGAAGAAAAAGATGAAGATCACATTAAAAGACGGATCAAGCAAAGAATATGCACAGCCGATGAGTGTTTATGAAATTGCGCTTGATATTAGTGAAGGGTTGGCAAGAGTTGCTACGGCAGGGGAAATTGACGGAGAGGAAGTTGATTTAAGAACTGTTGTTGACAAAGATTGTGAATTGAATATTTTGACATTTAACGATGAAAAAGGAAAAGGAGCTTTTCGTCATACAGCATCTCATATTATGGCGCAGGCGATTAAAAGGCTGTATCCCGATGCGAAACTTGCGATCGGACCGTCGATCGCAGACGGATTTTATTATGATATAGACAAGGAGACTCCGCTTACAGCAGAGGATCTTGATAAGATCGAGGCTGAGATGAAGAAGATCGTAAAAGAGAATCTTGAGATCAAACAGTATACAATGCCAAGAGAAGAAGCGATTGCGTATTTTAAAGAAAAAAATGAGCCTTATAAAGTAGAATTGATCGAAGATCTTCCGGAAGGCGAAACGATCAGTTTCTATTCACAGGGAGAATTTACCGATCTGTGCGCAGGTCCGCATCTTATGACAACAAAACCGGTGAAAGCATTTAAATTAACAAGTCTTGCAGGCGCTTATTGGAGAGGCGACGAACATAATAAAATGCTTCAGAGAATTTACGGAACTGCTTTTTCCAAAAAGGCAGAGCTTGAAGAATATCTGACGATGATTGAGGAAGCGAAAAAGCGTGATCACAGAAAACTTGGAAAAGAACTCGGTCTGTTTATGATGCGCGAAGAAGGACCGGGATTTCCGTTTTTCCTTCCGAACGGTATGGTTCTGAAAAACACACTGCTTGATTACTGGAGAGAGATTCACCGCAGAGCGGGATATGTAGAAATTAATACGCCGATTATGTTAAGTCGCCATTTATGGGAAACATCAGGTCACTGGGATCATTATAAAGAAAATATGTATACAACAGTAGTTGATGAGGAAGATTTCGCAATTAAACCGATGAACTGTCCGGGCGGAATTCTTGTGTATGAGTCAGAGCCGCGTTCTTACCGTGATCTTCCGATCCGTATGGGAGAGTTGGGACTTGTGCACCGTCATGAAAAATCAGGTCAGCTCCACGGATTAATGAGAGTTCGCTGTTTTACACAAGATGATGCGCATATTTTCATGACGCCGGAACAGATTAAAGATGAGATCAAAGGCGTTGTAAAACTGATCGACGAAGTGTATAGTTTGTTTGGATTTAAGTATCATGTCGAGCTTTCTACACGGCCGGACGACAGTATGGGAAGTGATGAAGATTGGGAAATGGCGACAGATGCTCTTAGAAGCGCGCTTGATGATATCGGACTTCCGTATATTGTAAATGAAGGGGACGGAGCTTTTTACGGTCCGAAGATCGACTTCCATCTGGAAGATTCTATCGGAAGAACGTGGCAGTGCGGTACGATCCAGCTTGACTTCCAGCTTCCGCTTCGATTTGAACTTGAGTATACAGGAGCGGACGGAGAGAAGCACAGACCGATTATGATCCACCGCGTTGTATTCGGTTCTATCGAACGTTTCATCGGAATTCTGATCGAGCATTTTGCGGGCGCATTCCCGACATGGCTTGCTCCGGTACAGGTGAAAGTTCTTCCGATCTCTGACAAATATCTTGATTATGCAGGTAAAGTGCTTGAAGATCTGAAGGAGGCGGGTATTCGCGCAGAAATTGACAGTCGTGCGGAGAAGATCGGATATAAGATCCGCGAGGCACAGATGAAAAAGATTCCGTATATGCTCGTTGTAGGAGCGAAGGAAGAAGAGGAAGGCAAAGTATCTGTAAGAAGCAGATTTGCCGGAGATGAAGGTCAGTGTGGTCTGGAAGAGTTTATAGAACAGATTAAAGAAGAAGTTGCAGCAAAGAAACTCAGAGAGACAGTGCAGGATAAATAAATCATAAAATAAATTAAGAAGAGTTCAGAACAGATGATACTATCATACTGCTGAACTCTTTTTTGTATTGGGATCAAAATGTAAAAGAAAAAACATCTGTTTTAAGGTTCTTCTTTTTTGTAAGATTCATCGGTGGAAATTGTGACCGGAATGTCGATGATCTTATGCGGAGTAATATTTTTAACTAAATATTCAAATAAAGTTTTGATCAATAAATATCCTTGGTTTACCGGTTCTTGTCCCAATACGAAATCAACAACCTGTGTTTGGAGCAAGTGAATGGAGCCTTCTGTAAGATCGTGACAGATCACATGGATATTCTCAGAATCATCTATGATATCCAAGGCGCTTCCCACTCCGGCTATACCGCCGCCTGTAATATAGATTCCGTCCAGATCGGGAAGTTTGTTACAGTATTCTAAGGTGATGCGAAAGGCATCTTCTTTTTTATCTTGATTTTCAGAAATGCCGACGATTTTGATATCCGGTCGTGTTTCCGAGATTTTATTTTGAAAACCAAGCAGTCTTTGCTGATGGCATGAAAGTTTTGTACTGCTGATAATGATTCCTATTCTGGCATCTTTCGGAAGAATCTTACACATTAATCCGGCTGCGGTTCTTCCGCCTTTATAATGATCCTGTCCGATAAAGCATAAACTTTTTACTTCGGGAGCAGGAGAGTTAAAGGTGATTACGGCGATTCCTTTTTCGATAAGGGAGTTAAGAAGGGCGTAAACATTTGGGTGATCCAGAGGAAAGACTGCCATTCCGCTGACTCCGTTTTCAGTTAAATCGTTAATAATCCGGATTTCTTCGGAAGGATCAAGACTGGTCATCAGTTTGATGATTACTTCGATTCCAAAAGCAGAAAATTCCTTCTTGGCACGGTTGATTCCCGAAATAATATCATGGATAAAGGGGTTATAATCCGGTGTTAAGATGACCCCGATTTTTAAGGATTCCTTTTTAGATACTAACGCTTTGGCAAGGAAGTTCGGTTCATAGTGCAGTTCTTTTGCGATTTTCAAAACTTTTTGGCGCGTTGCCTCGCTGACTCCGGAACGATTGTTTAGTACCCGGTCTACAGTACCTCGAGAAACGTTTGCCAGCTCTGCAATTTGTTTTACGGTTACCGCCATGTAATAATCACCTCCCATATAATACCATTTTTACTGCTAATAATATAACATAATATCGTGCTCGTGTCTAGTTACAAAAAATAAGAGTTTGTGCAAAAAAAATATATGTAACATACAACTCAATATAAATGTAAAAAATGCACAAAAAATACAGTGAAAAAATGGTGAATATATAGTATTGAAACAATAAAATGAACATGGTACTATAAATACAAGAAAAACGTGCACGAGCACGAAAAAGAAGGAGGATGAAGATGAAATTTGGAACATTATATTCTTATTGGGGAACAAAATGGCAATGTGATTATTTGAAAACATTAAAACGAGTTTCAGACATCGGATTTGACATTTTGGAAATGGGTGCTCCTCACTTGTTGGAAATGTCAGATTATGAACTTTCAGAATTGAGGCGCGCGGCGAAAGATATGGATATGGTATTGACGGCAAATATCGGACCGGCAAAAGATAAAGATCTTGCTTCTCCTGATCCGGATATACGAAAAGCGGGAGTAAACTATTTGATCGATATATTAAAAGCAATGGAAAAAGTAGGATCTAAATCACTTGTTGGAGCAATGTATTCTTATTGGCCGTGTCAATTTGAAATAACGGATAAGGAAGCTGCCTGGGAGAGAAGCATCGAGGGGATGAAAGAGGTTGCAGAAGCTGCGGAATCATTGGGAATCGAATGCTGTCAGGAAGTTTTGAATCGATATGAAACTTATATTATCACAGATTGCAGGGAAGGATTGGAATACTGCAGGAGAGTCGGAAGTGAAAACGTTAATCTCCTTCTTGATACATTTCATATGAATATCGAAGAAGATAATATTCCGGAGGCTATCCGGCTTGCAGGAAGAAAATTGGGCCATCTGCATGTGGGAGAATCAAACAGAAAGCTTCCGGGAATGGGATCCCTTCCTTGGAGAGATATCGGACGGGCGCTAAGAGACATCGGATATGAGAAAGGCGTCGTTATGGAACCGTTTCTTCTTCAAGGAGGAGAGGTCGCTCGGGACTGTAAAGTGTGGAGAGATTTAAGTGGGAATGCAGATGAGAAAATGCTGGATCGCTATATAAAAGAATCTTTAACATTTTTGAAACATGAATTTACGTTTTGAGGAGAGGATATGAAATGACAGAAATTTGGACGATGGGTGAAATGATCGTGGAAATTATGCGGGAGAAAGAAAATGAGCCACTGGATAAAGCAGGAGTTTTTCGAGGACCTTATCCGAGCGGAGCACCGGCGATTTTTATTGATACAGTGGCGAGACTCGGACATAAAGGCGGAATTATCGGAGGAGTAGGCAAAGACGATTTTGGAAAATGTCTGTTGGACAGATTGAAAAGTGACGGAGTCGATGTGTCGCATGTGATTGAAAATCCAAAAAAAGCTACAGGATGTGCGATTGTAACATATTTTGATGATGGCTCCCGAAAATTTATTTTTCATATGGGGAATACTCCGGCTGTTGAAGCGAAAGCGCCGCAGAAGGATGTGCTGGATGGAGTTCGGTATTTTCATGTAATGGGCTGTTCTTTGTTTGCTGATATAGAGTTTGCAAAAGAAATTTTAAAAGCGGCACAAACGGCAAAAAAAATAGGGGCGAAGGTTTCTTTTGATCCGAATATCAGAAAAGAATTAATAGGGGAAAAAGAGACGGATAAAATTCTGGAGAATCTGATGCGGTTGACGAATGTTTTTTTGCCCGGGGAGGAAGAACTTCTTTTGTTGACAGGAAAAGAAACAGTGGAAGAAGCTGTTGAAGAATGCTTTAAAAATCCTGAGCTTGAAATATTGGCATTAAAGCAAGGTTCGCGGGGGTCAAAGATTTATACGAAGGAAAAAACGGTTGAAACAGGAATTTACAGAATTCAGCCTGTAGATGCAACCGGAGCCGGAGATAGTTTTGACGCGGCGTTTATCTGCGGACTGTGTGAAGGAAAGAGAATTGAAGAGGCGGCGAAAATGGCAGCAGCAGCAGGTGCGATTAATACAGCGGCGTTTGGTCCTATGGAAGGAAAGATCAGCGTGGAAGCGATAGATAAGATGATAAAGGAGGAATGAAAATGAAAAAAGTAAATATCGGAGTAGCGGGACTTGGATTTGGAAAAGAATTTGCGGCGATTTACTGTGATCATCCGCTTGTTGATAAAGTGGCGATCTGTACAAGGAATCCCGAAACTTTAAATAAAGTGGGGGAAGAACTCGGAATTCCGGAAGAATTAAGATTTACAAATTATGATGATATGATTTCACATGAAGAATTGGATGCGATTCATATTGTGACGCCGATTAAAGAACACTATCCTCAGTCGATCAAAGCGCTAAGAGCCGGGAAACATACTGCATGTACAGTTCCGATGGCGACATCTTTGGATGAGTTGAGAGAGATTGTAAAAACATCCAGGGAAGTTGGAAAAATCTATACGATGATGGAAACTTCGCTTTATACAAGAGAATACCTTTATGTAAAGAGATTAAAAGAAAATGGTGAACTTGGAAAAATTCAGTATTTAAAAGGTGATCATATGCAGAACATGTCTCTGGAAGGCTGGGGAGACTACTGGCAGGGATTTCCGCCGTTTTGGTATGGCACGCATGTACTGTCACCGATTCTGGATCTGGCCGGTACAACAGCTAAGAGTGTGCGGTGTCTTGGAAGCGGAAGGGTAAATAAAGAAAGAGCTGAACATTACGGGTGTCCGTATGCGGTAGAAACCGCTACATTTAGATTGAGAAACAGCGATATCGTAGCAGAGGCACATAGATGTCTTTTCGAGACAGTACGTCAGGTAAGAGAGTGTTTTGATGTTTACGGAGATAAAATGTCGTTTGAGTGGGAGCCGACGGTAGACGAAGGACATACTATTTTCACAGGCATTGATGATTTTACAAAGTTTACAGCTCCGGACACAGCGGAACTTTTGCCAAAAGAGATTCAAAAGTATACGTTGCGTTCAGCTATTAAAGATCCAAATCAGCCGTCCTTTATACAAGGAAGCGGGCATGGAGGTTCTCATCCTCATCTTTGCAATGAATTTGTGAATGCGATCGTAGAGGGAAGACAGCCGTATATGGATGCGGTTCGCTCGGCAAATTATACGGCGGCCGGTATTTGCGCACAGGAATCAGCAGACCATGGCGGAGCAGAAGTAGAAATACCGGATTTTGCAGAAGAATTTTAAGCTGTTTAGGAGGGACTTATGGAAAAATTACTGGAAATGAAAGAAATCTGTAAGTCTTTTGGGACGAATAATGTCCTGAAGAATGTGCAGTTTGATCTTTTTGCCGGAGAAGTTCATGCCTTGATCGGAGAAAACGGAGCAGGAAAATCTACACTAATGAAAATATTAATGGGTATGTATAAAAAGGATTCGGGAAGTCTTTCTGTTTTGGGATCAGATGAAGCGTACACAAATCCGGATCAGGCGCTCAAAGCCGGAGTTGCCATGATTCATCAAGAACTCAATCCGATTCCGGATATGTCTGTTGCTGAAAATATATTTCTTGGGAAAGAAAAAAGAAAATGGATCTTTACGTCTAAAAAAGAGCAGGGAAAAGAGTCAAAAAGATATTTGGATATGTTGGGAATCGATCTGGAACCGTCTGTACTGATGAGAGAATTAAGTGTTTCTGAAATGCAGATGGTGGAAATTGCGAAAGCACTTTCTTATGGGGCAAGAATTATTATCATGGATGAACCTACTTCTGCAATTACAGAAGCGGAAGTGGAGAAATTATTTCAAAATATAAAAATGCTTAAAGAACAGGGAACAGGGATCATTTATATTTCTCATAAAATGGATGAATTGTTTGAAATATCGGATCGCATTACAGTGCTTAGAGACGGACAGTATGTATTTTCAAAAAAGACAAAAGATCTTTGTCCGAATGATCTGATCAAAGCTATGGTAGGGCGTGAGATCACGGAAATTTATCCGGAAAGTAAGAGTAAAATCGGCGAAGTGATCCTTAAAGTAAAACATGCTTCACGGAAAGGCGAGTTTAAAAAGATTGATTTTGAACTTCGGAAAGGTGAAAAACTTGGAATTGCCGGATTGATGGGAGCCGGAAGAACAGAATTGATGATGGCTGTTTTCGGAGCGGCGAAACTGGAAGAAGGTGAGATTGAAATAGGCGGAGTTCCTGTCAGAATACAAAGTCCGAAAGATGCAATCAGGCAAAAAATAGCGCTTGTGACCGAAGATAGGAAACGTTACGGTTTGAATTTGACGGCATCAGTCGAGGATAATGCGGTTTCTGTAATTGAGAGCAGTCTTTCCAAATTTGGATTTTATAGAAGAAAGTTGGGAAGAAAAGCTGCGGAGGAAATGATCAGCCGTATGAACACAAAAGTTACGGGAATGGATCAGATTGTCGGAAGTCTTTCGGGTGGGAATATGCAAAAAGTTGTTCTTTCAAAATGGCTTTTAAATGATCCTGATATTATCATTTTTGATGAACCGACAAGAGGAATTGATGTTGGCGCAAAAGCAGAGATATATAAGATTATAGAGGAATTAGCCTGTAAGGGAAAGGGAATCATTATTATTTCGTCGGAAATGCCGGAGTTGATCGGGTTAAGTCAAAGAATTATTGTGTTGCATGAAGGAGAACAGACCGGAGAATTGCGAGGAAAAGAGATGACGCAGGAAAATATTATGACTCTTGCATCGGGATACAGAAAGTCTAACTATTAAAAGTCAAGGTTAAAATGAAGATTTTTTGAGTAAATTGC
>ERZ791614.1474-NODE-1474-length-11990-cov-2.029074_pt1 | contig 11990 bp, 10 predicted proteins | sample MGYA00510274_ERZ791614 | MGnify/ENA primary metagenome ERZ791614 (study PRJEB30046, sample SAMN00715221) | human gut metagenome | study: EMG produced TPA metagenomics assembly of the A metagenome-wide association study of gut microbiota in type 2...
GATGAGCGCTGTCCGCAGATCCATTGTGGAGCGATACTGGTTGACCGTATCCACGTAGAGAATACCGTTATTTACAACAGTTCCGACCAGAATCAGGAAGCCAAGCAGGGACGTCATACTGATGCTGACGCCGGTCAGCTTCAGTAATCCGAAGGAACCAACCAAACTGAACGGGATGGTCGTCATAACCATGATGGAAAACTTCACAGACTCAAACTGTGCCGCCATGACAACGAATACCAGGAAGACTGCAATCGCAATCGCGCGGTACAGGGAGCTGAACTCACTCTTCATCATACGGTCACGGCTGTTCTGCCCAATGCTGATTGTACCGCTTAAGTTCGGAGTAATTACCTCACTGTTGATTTGCTGCTGTACATTATCACCGGTGTAATCAGCAGAGATTGTGATCTCATATGCACTGTCGGTTCTGGAAATCGAAGCCGGACTGTCCTCAAATACGACATTTGCCACATCGGTCAGTGCCACCTTCTGTCCGTTTGTTCCCGTCAAAATAATATCTTTTATGTTATCAACTGTCTCGTACTCGCCCTCCGGATACTCAACCGTTACCGTAATGTCCTCGCCGTCAATTTTAAGTGTCGTCGCGTCGATACCGCTCAACATCTGGTTGATCGTCGTTCCGATGCTGGAAGCCGTAAGTCCATACGCCTTTGCCATGACCGGATCAACCTTCAGGGTAACGATCGGTGCATTATTCTCAATACTGGAATGGATGTTGATGACATCCGTTCTTGCTGTCATTTCCTTGACGATCTTATCACTAACTTCTTTTAACTCATCATACTGCGTGCCGTGAAGAATCACTTCATAGCCGCGCTGTCTTCCCATAAAGCTCATGGAAGTTGATGCCGATACGTCGATCGTACAGTTTGCAATGTTATCCATCTCTTTCTGCCACTGATCGGCTACATCGTCTGTTTTCATGGTACGGTCATCTTTCAGATAGGCACTGATCTCGCCGCTGCCTCCGTTGTAACGCAGCATGTACGAATCAACCTGGTCGCTCGCGGAAACAATCGCCTCCGCTTCTGCCAGCGCCTCCTCGATCTTTTCCTGTTTCAGCCCCGGACGCGTCTCTATGCTGACGCTGACCGTACCGGTATCATCCGATGTCATCAGCTCCGTCTGCATTCCGCTCGCCAAAATTACCGTCAGTACAAGTACCAGAACCGAAAATCCCATAACCATCGCCTTGTGGTTTAACAGACGGTCCATGATGCCGCGGTACCATTTCTGTAAACGTTCAATCGGACGTCCCATCAGGGCGCGCTTCGCCTCGCTCGGTTTATAGAACAGATAACACAGCGGAACCACCGTCATCGCAGAAAGCAGGGACGCCGACATACAGAACACGATCGTGAATCCCAGCGGCTTGAACATCTGTCCGGTCATACCGTTTAAGAATGCCAGCGGCAGGAATACGACACAGGTCGTGATCGTCGAACCGATGATCGAGTTGATGACAATGCCGGTTCCGTGAAGCGCTGCTGAAAAATAGCCAAGCGCCCCCTTGTCTTCCTGCTCCGCCGTTGCACGGAAACAGCTCTCCAGTACAACGATCGAGTTATCGACCATCATGCCGACGCCGAGTACCAGCGCACTCATCGTGATAACATTCAACGAAAATCCTGCCATCGTGATCGCAATCAAGGACATCAAAATCGAAGTCGGAATCGAGCTTCCGACGATCAGGGACGCCTTATAATCGCCAAAGAACAGGAAAATGATGAACATGGAGATGATAACCGCCAGAACCATTGTCTCTGCTACGTCTTTTAAGGAATCAAGAATCGTGTCAGATGTATCATTTGCAACCGTGATCGTCAGATCCGAATCATCTGCCATCAATTCTTCAACTTTCTCTTTGACAGCCGAGGACACTTCCATATCTGTGCTGTCCTGCTGCTTCTGAATCGAAATGGAGATCGTCTCCTGACCGTTGTAACGGGAAATGCCGCCCCGGTCTTTCGTTGCCTCATACACATTTGCCACATCCGACAGAGAAATAATCTGTCCTGCCGACGTCTTGATTGGAATATCCCGCAGCTCATTTACCTGTTCTGTTTTTAAGGAGGTAGTAACGGAAAGCTCCAGGTTTCCGGCATCTGCCTCACCCGACGGGGATGCCACGTTCGCATCGCTGATCGCACTCGCAACATCCTGCATGGTCAGATTGTACTGATCCATTTTTTCAGACTGTAATTCAATGCTGACGTACTTAGAAGAACCACCTCGCGTCTCAATGTTTGCAATTGAAGAAATTCGCTCTAATTCAGGTACTATCTTCTGATCCACATAATCGTAGAGGTTTGTCTGCGTTTTATGTGCAATCGAAAGCATCATGCTGTCTCCTTGATTGGAGTTCATCGACATAACGCTCGGTTCCACATCATCCGGCAGCTCCCGCTGGATATTGTCCAGTTTCTGCTTTAAGTTGTCATACGCCTCATCCATATCGGTGCCGTAATCGTACTGAAGCATGACCATCGAACGTCCATCGCTCGATGTGGAGGAAATCGTGTCCACGCCCTCCAGCGTGCCGATCGCATCCTCGATCGGTTCGGTTACCAGCTCGCTGATATCCTCCGGTCCTGCGCCTGAATAATTTGCCATGATAATCAGCATCGGCGTCTCCATATCCGGCATCTGCTCCAGCTTTGCCGAAAAGACCGATGAAATACCGAATACAACCAGACACAACAGAGCCATGACAGTAGTAACCGGATGTTTCAGGATATATTTCGTTACTCCCATGTCTTACATTCCTCCTGTCCTACTGTTTCTGTCCATTTTTTGCATCGTTCGGAGCACCTGCACCACCCGCAGGCTGATCGTTTCCGCCATCTGCCGGAGCGCCCGCTTTCTGTCCATTTTCAGAGCCTGCCGGGGCATCGGCTTTCTGGTTTCCAGCTTCATCCGCTGCTGCCGCATCTGTTTCTTCACCCTTTAAGTTAACAGTTGAACCCTCATAAAGCTGGGAACTCCATGTACTGATGACGAGATCATCTGCCGTCAGCCCCGACTTGATCTCCGCCAGCTCTGTATTATAAAGCCCCACTTCGACTTCCACTTTATGTACCGTTCCATCCTGGTAAACATAGACATTTCCAACGCCGTTATCATAGTAGATTGCATCTACCGGCACGGTCATGACATTCTCTGCACGCTCAGAAGTTACTGTTACCTTGACAGTACTTCCCGTTGAAAGGCTGTTCGCCTCCGGCAGCTCTGCCTTTATCTTAAACAGACCGTTGCTCTCGTCCGCCATGCTGCTGACATCGGTAATCACACCATCATAAGTCGTTCCATCTTTTACAATCGTCATCGCGTCGCCCTGGTTTAAGTTGCTCATAACACGCTCGGATACGAAGAACGATACCCGTTTATCTCCCTCACCGGAGATAACGCAGAGCTGCGCCTGCTGGTTGACATGATCATATACATCAATATCCATCGTCTCAATCTTGCCGGAGATCGGTGCGGTCACGGAACTGTATTCCACCTGGCGATCGTAGTTTAATTTTGCCGATTCATAATTTAACTGTGCCGTCTTCGCCTGGTTCTGATACTGCTCCCATTCCTGATCAGAAATATCTCCTCCCTGATAAAGAAGCTGCATACGGCTTAAATTGCTCTGTGCCTCGGTCAGGTTAACAGAGGCGGAGTCCATCGCATTTTTCGCCGTCTCAACCTGTTCGGTATTGATCGTACAGAGAAGCTGACCCGCTGTCACCATATCACCGACGCTGACGTTGACACCCGTCACATCGCCGGATGCCTTCGCATAGACATAGACAACGTCCGATGCCTCGACAGTACCGGATGTGCTGGTTGTCCGCTCAATCGTTCCGCTCTTTGGATTCTCAGCCGCAACCGTCGCCACATTGTCCATCTGCGTGTCCTGCATACCGCCTGGACCGCCCGGACCGCCGCCTGAACCTCCTTTGCTGCCACCCTTGAAACGCATAAAAAGTGCCGCAAGTACGAGCACCACCACCACCGCGATGATGGCTGTTTTCTTTTTATTCTGCTTTGCCGCTTCCATCAGAGAAGATTGTTTACTCATTTCGCATATTCCTTTCTGGTTTTTCCTAATTGTCCCTAGTATAACATCCCATTTTTAAACGAGTTTCAACTACATATAAACTGAATGTAAACGAACCGTGAAAAAAATGTGTTGCACCGTTCACAATCAGTTTAAACTTATGTGGTATACTATGAGTACTTATGATATTACATCTTTTTAATTGAATTATAGGGAGGTTTTACGGATATGTTTCACATTCTCGTGGTAGAAGATGATGCGAAACTGCGTTCCCTGTTCTGCATGGTACTCACCAACAATGGTTATCTGGCGCTTCCGGCAGAAAGCGGCGAAAAAGCATTATCTCTTTTAGATTCTGAATATGTAGATCTCATATTTCGGATATTATGATGCCCGGAATGGACGGATATGAACTGATTGATCACCTGCGGACGAGTGGATTTACGATGCCGATCCTGATTATCACCGCCAAAGAGCGCTTCGAAGACAAGCAGCGCGGCTTTCAGGCAGGCACGGATGACTACATGGTGAAGCCGATCGATGTCAATGAGATGATTCTGCGGGTTGGCGCCCTGCTCAAACGCGCCAAGATCGCGACGGAGCATCGGATTGTCTGCCAAAATACGATTCTCGACTACGATGCACTGACGGTCACGGTCAACGGGCAGGAGACGCTTCTGCCGCAGAAAGAATTTTATCTTCTATATAAATTACTTTCTTATCCAAATAAGATTTTCACGAGGCAGCAGCTCATGGACGAAATCTGGGGGCTTGACTCGACAACCGACGAACGGACGGTCGATGTGCATGTCAACCGGCTGCGCGAACGGTTTAAAAACTGCGATGATTTTATCATCATGAGCGTGCGGGGTCTCGGCTATAAGGCGGTGAAAACAGAAGCATGATCAGCAAGAACTTTACCAAATATTTCCAGATTCCACTCTACTGGCTGACCCTCCTGGTCTTTTTCTTCCTGGTGTCCTCGTTGATACCGATGCTGACCGGATATTTTGTCTCGATGCTCACAAGCGGAACAGATAAACACGAAGTTTTTCGGATTTTCGGTCCGAATTTTCCGCGTCTGATGTCATTTTTGAGCAGCCTTGCGTTCAGTATCGCGCTGTCGCTGTTCCTCTGGTCGAAAATCCTCTGCCCGATCGGTTCCATAAGCCTTGCCGCTAAGCAGGTAGCAGACGGAGACTTTTCTGTTCATGTGCCAAATTCGAAGTCTTTGCAGGCGATCTGTGAACTAACCGACAATTTTAACCGTATGGTGCAGGAGTTAAACAGCATCGAATCGCTGCGAAATGATTTCGTGACCACGGTTTCCCATGAGTTCAAGACACCGCTCGCCGCCATCGAGGGCTATGCGACACTGCTGCAGGATCCATCTCTCTCAGAGGCGGACCGGAATGAATACACGCGCATCATCATCGACAGCACGCGCCAGCTCACCACGATGACCGGCAACATTCTTCTGCTTTCCCGCCTGGAAAAGCAGGAGATCGTGACTGGCCGCACGACGTTCAGCCTCGACGAACAAATCCGTCAGGCGATTCTTCTGCTGGAACCGCTCTGGGAGAAAAAGCATCTGAATCTCGACATTGATTTGACGGCGTGCAAATTTTACGGCAACTGTGAGATGCTGCAGCAGGTCTGGATCAATCTCCTGCAAAATGCCATCAAATTTACCCCGGCTGGCGGTATGCTTTCTGCCAAACTCGTTATCACAGGAGATAAGGTGCGTGTCTCCATCCGCGATACCGGCGTCGGCATGGATGACGCCACGATGAAACGGATCTTTGAAAAATTTTACAGCAGGAACTCTGATCCCAATGAAAAGGGCAACGGGCTGGGACTTTCCATCACGAAACGGATCATCGACCTGATGCACGGTACCATCGAGGTATCCAGCCAGGTGGACGAGGGTAGCTGCTTTACAGTGATTCTGCCGCTTGAAAAAGCATAGAATCTCATCGGCAAAACATATTGTACCCGACAATCATCAGAGAAATGGCGATGCTGACCCATAGAAAATTCTTTGGGAAAATGAGCACCAGGGTCATGCCAAATCCCATTGAAAAAAGAACTAAACCAAATAAACGCTTCATAGAATGATACCTCTCTGAAATGTCTGTTTTCAAAAGAAGTTAAATAGCAGGCGATCATTGCCAGAGACATCTGACATTCGATCGTGTGCTATGATCATTCTATGAAGCGTTTTGATTTTAATTTCTTTATTTCTTCTCTTCCATCTCGCCCGCCATTTTCTCAGCTGTCTGCATCGTCTCCGCATCGATCGGTCCGGTGCTTCCGCCGACAAATTTATTGACGAGATCCGGTGCCATGTCGAGAACCTTGGTCAATGCATCCTGATGCTTGATATTGACCACCTTCGTCATGCCATTCTGAATGACCAGCACCGCGCTCGGCGTCATCTTGGCGCTCATGCCACCCGCATTCTTCTCTTTCGCCGACTGACCAAACGCGCCCGCCGCCATGCCGCAGGTTACATCCACGAGTGGAAGTATAATCGCATCGCCAACTGTCACCGGCTCTCCCACGACTGTCTTCGTCGTGACGAACTCATCCATACCCTGAAATAATGCACCGATTGTCGATGCAAACTGATTGTCTGCCATATTATCTTCCTCCTCGGTTTCTATATTTATAAACCTGTGTCCGTACATTCTTATCCATCCAGATCCGAAGCGCCATCAATGCCAGCACGCCAATCTGGACTCTGCCCCGGAACGAAAGCTCCCCGTCCAGCGCATTTGCATCCATGACCGGAGTCAAATCAATCTTCTTTCCGTAAACTGGATACAAAAAAGCTGCCACACTCAAAAGTTGTCCCATCAAATAAGGATCCTCCACGCCAAACGTAACCTGCCCGGACAGCTTTCTGGGAAATATATGCCGCAGAACTCGCATGAGCTGGCGTTTGATCAGGCGAAATGACTTCTGATTTTCTTCATTTTCTATAAATGCAAGGACGGATTGGCGTTTGTGCTCCAGGTTGTTGATTCGGGTAAGCAGCTTTGAGAGGGATTGCCGCAGGGCGCTCCATTTTTGTTTGAACCAGCTAATGATTCTATGAAGGAACGATTCACGCTTTTCCTGGCTGGGATTTGATTTTAATTCATTCTTTGCCTGATGCGTTTCTCCTTCTGCCTCGGACACTCCCGCCTCCTTCACATCTGGAAATGCATCTGCATTCTTCACAGCTTGAGACATTTCCGCCTCCCTCTGCGCACTCCGTCTCTTCACCGCCTCCTCCAGCAGCCTGGCCGTTTCCTCCGCTTTCTCGATCGCGGCGTCTGTCTTCTCCGATGCTGCTTCCGCCCGCAAAATCAGTTCACCGGTGTCTAAATCATCATCCTCTGTTTTCTCCTGCGCATTTACAAATTCCAGCTCATCCGAATCCGCTGCCTGCGTGCCTTCCCGCACACGCCCAGATTCCGTATCTTTCTCTTCACTCTCACTCCCGGAAATCCGGAATCCAAACAACTTAACCACATATCGAAGCCCATTTTCATAAGCAATCCGCAGCGACACCGCATGAAGCAGCCAATGGATATGCAGATGCACGCCAAAATCCTTGATACTGTGGTAGCTTCCGTTCCCCCGGTATCGAATCGGGACAAATAAAACCGCCAGCAGGCACAGAAACAACAGTCCCAGAATGACAAGAAGCAGGATTCCGAGTATTTTCAAGATTATGAACAAAATATGCAGCAATCCATCCCCTCCCACTTCTTATTCTTTCATTGACAAATTCATGTATCAGCTCTGTATCATATGATGTTGGGGTCAAAAGACATTTTCAGTCCAAAAAAGCTTTATCAAAGGCTGCAAAATACTTACCTCTTTTTCCTCAGCCTGTCTTCCTTCTCTCTCAGATACGTCTTCACATCAAATCCACCCGTCTCGCGGTACGTCTCATCCACAATCCGCCCCACCGTCTCCACGGCATCCTGGTAGCTCGCGCCGACCCCTACGATCAGCAGATCCGCCTGCTCCCGGTAATAATTCTGCCGGAGCACATAGGCAGGCAGGATATCAAGCAGGTTGTGTCCGCCTGAGGCAGGCGTGATCACGTGAACGCCCGGCTGTACCTTTCCGAGGCGGAGTTTCTGTAGAATCGAAAAACGATGCTTTTTAGCAGTTTCTCCCAGATACAGATATTTATACCAAATCATCGTCCCCGCCTCCTAAAAAAGGAGGGCCTGATCCATGGCGCTCTAAAAACAGCGCGTTTCCGGCTATTTCTCCCCGCCTGTCAGCCCTCCCTCCTTTACATGATCAATCTTTTTTATAATTCTTAATAATCGACCGTCTCAGCAGATCCAGCGCCTGAATCACCGTCTGCTCACGCACCTTCTCTCGGTTTCCGCGGAAATGGTATTCCTCTACTTTGACTTTATCCTTCATATAACATGCGATATAGACGAGTCCCACCGGTTTCTCCTCGGTTCCGCCGTCCGGTCCGGCGATGCCGGTCACAGCGATACAGGCATCCGCATCCGTCGTAAATACACCGCCTGCAGCCATCTCACGCGCCGTCTGTTCGCTGACCGCGCCGTATTTTTTCAGGGTCGCCTTACTGACGCCCAGGATCTTTTTCTTTGCCTTATTGGAATACGTCACGTATCCCTCGTTAAAGACCTCTGAAGCCCCCGGCACGTTGACGATGCGTCCGGCGATCAGACCGCCTGTGCAGGACTCTGCGGTTGTCACAGTCAGGTCGTATTTCTTTAAGAGGCGGACAACGACATCCTCCAGATTCTCATGCTCATCCGTCGTGTAAACCGCATTACCGAACCGTTTCTTGATCTCTTTGATAACCGGTTTTAACAGCTGTTTTGCCGCGTCTTCGCTCTCGGCTCTCGCGGTCACGCGCAGATGTACTTCTTTCGTCTTTGCATAGGTCGCAATCGTCGGGTTCGTCTGCTGGTCGATGAGGTCGAGAAGCATTTCCTCCACCTTGCTCTCCCCGTATCCGCAGATTTTGAGCATCTGGGAATAGATCACACAGTCAGATCGTTTCTGAATATAAGCACAAACCTGATCTTCCACCATCGGATACAGTTCGTTCGGCGGTCCCGGAAGAAGAATCGCGGTCTTACCGTTTTTCTCCAGGGCAAGTCCCGGAGCTGTGCCGTTTGTGTTGGAAAATACCACCGCGCCCTCCGGCACCAGCGCCTGACGCCAGTTGCTATCCGGAATATCGGTGCGCTTGCGCTGCCGGTACCAGTCCTCCAGATGTGCCCGCACCTCCGGATCCTCGACTAACGGCATTCCCATCAGCTCCGCGCAGACATCCTTCGTGATATCATCCTCCGTCGGTCCCAGACCGCCGCCGATGATAACGAGATCGGCTCTTGAGAGCGCCGTCCGGAAGACTTCTGTCATGCGCTCCCGGTTGTCCCCTACCGTCGTCTGGTAATAGACGTTAAGCCCCAGCTTTGCACACGTTTCCGATAAATACTGCGCATTGGTATTGACGATATTGCCAAGCAGCAGCTCTGTTCCTACCGAGATCAGTTCGACTATCATATCAGATACTCCCTTCTGTCAGTATTTTATGATTCTTGTAAATATAATCAACAAGTGACACAATCGTCAGCACCAGCGCGATCCAGACACAGATCGTCGTGACAAACGCAAGCGCCGGAATATCCAGAATCAACAACACCACCGATACCATCTGAAACGTCGTCTTAAATTTGCCCCAATAGCTGGCGGCGATGACAACTCCGTTGTCCGAGGCGATCAGACGGAATCCGCTGATGATAAACTCCCGGCTGATGATGATGATAACCATCCAGGCTGGAAGCGCGTTCAGCTCAATCAGGCAGATGAGCGCCGAGCACACTAGAAGCTTGTCCGCGAGCGGATCCATAAATTTTCCAAAGTTCGTAACCAGATTGTACTTTCTGGCAATCTTTCCATCCAGAAGATCGGTCAGGCTGGCTATGATAAACAGTGCCAGTGCAATCATACGGAAGGTATAGTTTTCACCATTCTGCCAGAGAAGGAAAAACACAAAAAACGGAATCATGATGACGCGAAGCGTCGTAAGCTTATTCGGTAAATTCATCAGCCAACTCTCCTATCAAATCATATTCGAGTGCTCCCGTTACGCGGACACGGCAGAAATCGCCGGACATCAGCGGAACATCCGCATTGACAAAAATCAAACCATCTACGTTCGGCGCGTCCTTATAGGTACGTCCCACGAAAGCATTCTCGTCTGCCACTTTTCCCTCGATCATAACCTCAAGCACACGGTCTTTCATATCCTCGGCTTTCTCAAAGGCAATCTCCTGCTGCAGCTCCATGATCTCGTCGCGGCGGTCTTCCTTGACCTCCTGCGGTACCTGATCCGGATATCCGGCTGCCGGTGTGTCCTCTTCTGCAGAGTATGCAAACACGCCCAAGCGGTCAAATTCCATCTCATCGACGAACCGCATCAGTTCCTCATGATCCTCCTGTGTCTCACCCGGGAAACCGGAAATTAAGGTCGTGCGGAGTGCAATATCTGGGATCTCTTCCCGCAGATGCGCGATCCGCTCCCGAAGCTCCGCCTGATTCGTGCGGCGTCCCATCCGCTTGAGAACGGCATCGCTCGCGTGCTGGATCGGAATATCCAGGTAATGACAGACTTTTTCTTCCGTCTTGATCGCCTGAATCAACTCCTCGGTGATCTCCTCCGGATAACAGTACTGGATACGGATCCATTCGATTCCATCGACCTGTGCCAGTTCATGTAAAAGTTTCGGCAGGGTCTTCTCTCCATACAAATCCACGCCGTAAAGCGTCGTCTCCTGTGCGACAAGAATCAGTTCCTTCACACCCTGATCCGCAAGCTCCTTTGCCTCTGCGAGAAGCTGCTCCATCGGCACACTGCGGTACGGTCCACGCAGGGACGGGATAATACAATAGGTACACCGTTTGTTACAGCCCTCGGAAATCTTTAAAAAAGCATAATGTCCGCCGGTCGTCACCAGACGTTTGCTCCGCATCTTCGTCTCCGGAAGTTCGGACAAATCGTGGAAATCAGATACCCTCTCACCCTTCAGCGCCTTCGCCAGCACCTTGCTGACCTCATCATAGCTGGTCGTACCGAGAATACCGTCCACCTCCGGCACCTCCTGCAGGATCTCTTCCTTGTAACGCTGTGCCATACAGCCGCTGACTAAGAGCGCCTTGCAGGTTCCGCTCTTTTTGTACTCTGCCATCTCTAAGATGGTGTTGACACTCTCCTCCTTGGCATCATGGATAAAACAGCAGGTATTGATCACGATCACATCTGCCTGTGTCTCTTCCTCTACCATCTGATATCCTCTGGATGCCAGCATCCCCAGCATCACTTCTGTGTCCACCAGATTTTTATCACACCCGAGGGAAATAAAAAGTATATTCATATTTCATTTTTCTCCTTTTTTCAACAGTCAGAAAGGCAGATACCATATGGCATCTGCCCCTTATCTTCTCTTTCTATGCCTATTCCTCTTCTGCGTTTTCTGCCAGAATCTTGAGTTCGCCTGCATTCATCTCTTCAATTGCAATTGACAGAGGTTTCTCTCCTGCCTTTGCATGTACCATCGGAAGATCTCCGTCAATCAACTGTCTCGCTCTTTTGGACGTTGCCATAACAATGGAATACCGGCTGTTTACAACCTTTGATTCCCCTTCCTCAACGTCCTGATTTACGACCTTCATCAAATCTGTATAAGATGGATGTAACATACTTTTATTCTCCTTTCATCTCTTTCAATTCTTTTTGAATCTTTTCTATAAAGTTTGCATTTCTTGAACATCTTAAATGTTCTGCCTGAATAACTGAATGCATCTGTTCCACACACTCTTCCAATGTATCATTAATGATCAGATAATCATAATTCTCCATACCTTC
>ERZ791614.1475-NODE-1475-length-11983-cov-2.845490_pt1 | contig 11983 bp, 5 predicted proteins | sample MGYA00510274_ERZ791614 | MGnify/ENA primary metagenome ERZ791614 (study PRJEB30046, sample SAMN00715221) | human gut metagenome | study: EMG produced TPA metagenomics assembly of the A metagenome-wide association study of gut microbiota in type 2...
CAAGAACTATCAACAAAGACGGTAGCATTTCTTACATACCTATTGATGACTGGTGCTCCGGTTTCTTTCCGGGCAGCATGTGGCTGACTTACAATCTGACAGGGGATAAAAAGTGGTTGCCTTTGGCAGAAAAATACACAGAAGCCCTCGATTCTGTGAAATATCTGAAGTGGCATCACGATGTCGGCTTTATGATCGGGTGCAGTTATCTCAACGGTTACCGAATGGCAGACAAGAAAGAATATAAAGATGTCATTGTGGAAGCAGCCAGATCATTGTCTACCCGTTTCCGTCCGGGAGCAGGCGTTATCCAGTCATGGGATGCCGATAAAGGCTGGCAGGGAACACGCGGATGGAAATGTCCGGTGATTATCGATAATATGATGAATCTGGAATTGCTGTTTGAAGCTACGGCTTTTTCCGGTGACTCTACCTTTTACAATATAGCAGTGAAACATGCGGATACAACGATGGCTCACCACTTCCGTCCGGACAACAGTTGCTATCATGTGGTAGACTACGATCCCGAAACAGGAGAAGTGCGTAAGAGACAAACAGCACAAGGATATGCGGACGAATCATCATGGGCTCGCGGACAGGCTTGGGCATTATACGGTTATACCGCTTGCTATCGCTATACAAAAGACAAGAAGTATCTCGATCAGGCACAGAAGGTGTATAACTTCATCTTTACCAATAAGAACCTGCCGGAAGACCTCGTTCCTTACTGGGATTACGATGCTCCGAACATTCCGAACGAACCTCGTGACGCTTCTGCAGCCGCATGTACGGCTTCTGCTCTGTACGAACTCGACGGTTATCTGCCGGGCAATCACTATAAGGAAACCGCTGATAAGATCATGGAAAGCCTCGGCTCACCGGCTTATCGTGCCAAAGTGGGTACGAATGGAAACTTTATATTGATGCACTCTGTGGGCAGTATCCCTCACGGCCAGGAAATAGATGTGCCTTTGAACTACGCTGACTATTACTTCCTGGAAGGATTGATGCGCAAAAGAGACCTGGAAAAGAAGTAAGAACTGCCTTGCTTGTACTTTAGCCGGATATGTGCATATATTAGTCTCTTCCGGTACATTAACTGTTATTCTTTATATCATGATAAACAAATCAGTAAACTTATTGATGGGAGGCTTGACCCTCTTTGCAGCGCAAGGCTGTAAAGCCCCCAAGCAGGTGGCAGAGCAGGCAGAACATCCAAACATCATCTATGTATTTCCTGATCAGTATCGCAATCAGGTAATGGGCTTCTGGAATCAGGAAGGTTTCAGAGATAAAGTAAACTTCCGGGGAGACCCCGTGCATACTCCTAACATAGATACTTTCGCACGTGAATCTATGGTGCTGACTTCCGCTCAAAGCAACTGTCCGCTGAGCAGCCCCCATCGTGGAATGTTGCTGACCGGTATGTATCCGAATCGCAGTGGTGTACCTTTGAACTGTAACTCTACACGTCCTATCAGCTCTTTGCGTGACGATGCGGAGTGCATAGGCGACGTATTCAGCAAGGCCGGTTATGATTGTGCCTATTTCGGTAAACTTCACGCTGACTTCCCGACTCCGAATGATCCGGAGAATCCGGGACAATATGTAGAAACACAGCGTCCGGTGTGGGACGCTTATACGCCGAAAGAGCAGCGCCACGGTTTCAACTATTGGTATTCGTACGGCACGTTTGACGAACATAAGAACCCGCATTATTGGGATACGGACGGCAAGAGGCATGATCCGAAAGAATGGTCACCGCTCCATGAGTCGGGCAAAGTTGTTTCTTATCTCAGAAATGAAGGAAACGTGCGTGATACGAAGAAGCCATTCTTCATCATGGTGGGAATGAACCCGCCGCATAGCCCATACCGTTCGCTGAACGATTGTGAAGAACAGGACTTCAATCTTTATAAAGATCAACCGCTGGACAGTCTGCTGATTCGCCCAAACGTAGATCTGAATATGAAAAAAGCGGAATCCGTCCGTTACTACTTTGCTTCTGTGACCGGAGTAGACCGTGCTTTCGGACAGATTCTGGAAGCACTGAAACAATTGGGATTGGATAAAAATACAGTAGTCATCTTTGCTTCTGACCATGGCGAAACAATGTGCAGCCAGCGAACGGACGATCCTAAGAACTCTCCCTATTCCGAATCTATGAATATTCCGTTCCTGGTTCGTTTCCCCGGTAAGATTCAGCCCCGGGTAGATGATTTGTTGCTTTCTGCTCCCGACATTATGCCTACCGTACTCGGCTTGTGCGGTCTGGGGGATTCGATTCCTTCCGAGGTGCAGGGACGCAACTTCGCACCTCTTTTCTTCGATGAAAAGGCGGAAATTGTTCGTCCGGCAGGTGCGTTGTATATTCAGAATCTGGATGGAGAGAAAGATAAGGATGGATTGGTGCAATCTTATTTCCCCTCTTCGCGCGGCATTAAGACGGCTCGCTATACATTGGCTCTGTATATCGACCGGGAGACTAAACAGCTAAAGAAAAGTCTGCTGTTTGATGACGTAAACGACCCTTATCAGCTGAATAATCTGCCTTTGGATGAAAATAAGGAAGTTGTGGAGCAACTTTATCGTGAAATGGGAACAATGCTGAAAGAAATCGACGATCCGTGGTATACGGAAAAGATTCTTTCGGACCGTATACCTTACTGATACCGTATACTAATACGGTTTGTATGACACCCGGGTCTCATACATACCGACACCCGGATCTCATACATGCTGACACCCGGGTGTCGTGCATCCTGACACCCGGGTGTGGTAAGAACTGCCTTTAAACAATTAATGATCATGAAAGCTGTTTGTTTTATATTTCTGTTCTTGTTTTGTTCTTTGTCCTCTTATGCGCAGGTCATAGGGTTTGAAGAAAAGGTTCCCGAGACGTTCAAAGTTTCGGGGAAAGGTGAAGTGAAACTTTCTTCTCTTTTCTATAAAGAGGGAGAAAGCAGTCTGGAATGGGATTTCCAGCCTGCCTCGGCACTGGACGTTCAGATAGAACCCTTATCGCTGAATGCCAAAAAGGAACAGCAATTTGGTATTACCCTGTGGATATATAACGAGAAACCCCAGCAGGACTCTATCCGTTTTGAGTTTCTAAATAAGGCGGGTGAAGTCTCTTATTGGTTCACGTATCATCTGCAAGCGGCAGGCTGGCGGGCTTGCTGGATATCTTTCGCCTACATGAATGGTGATAAGAAAGATAAAAATATTGTTTCTTATCGTCTGGTCGCTCCCGACCGTAAAGGGCGCATCTTTCTGGATCGCCTGACCTTTCCGGAAAAGAAGATGAACCTGCGCACGACACCGGACCAACAATTGCCAGCTAACAACGGCCTTTCCAATCGTGACCTTTGGCATTGGTGTCTTGTATGGAAGTGGGAACAGCAGTCTTATGATGTCCCCTTGCTTTCTAAACTGACAGCCCGACAAAAGAAGGACTTGAAAACAATCGAACAACGCCTGACTGAATTTCTCGATGTGAAGAAAGCTCCCCAAGGACAGATCAACGCTGCAAAGAAGACTTTTGAAAGAGCTGCCATCACTCCCTCCGCAGCCGGGACCGGCTTTACCGGAACTCCTGTTGTAGCACCGGACGAGCAAGACAAGAAGAAAGGGGAGATGTCATGGAATGATATCGAAACGATGCTTGCCGGTTTTGCATACGATGCCTTCTACAATCAGAATGAGACATCGAAGAAGAACTATTTTACCGTATTCGACTATGCAATGGATCAGGGATTCGCTTTTGGCAGCGGCATGGGGACGAACCATCATTACGGCTATCAGGTACGTAAAATATATACTACCGCCTGGCTCATGCGGGACGCGATTTATAAACATCCTCACCGGGATGCCTATCTATCCACTTTACGTTTCTGGGCTGCTTTACAGGAGACCCGTCAACCGTGTCCGCCGGAGCGGGATGAATTACTGGATTCATGGCATACGCTCTTGATGGCAAAGTTTATCTCCGCCATGATGTTCCCCGATGCAAGGGAACAGGAACAGGCTTTGAATGGTTTGTCGCGCTGGTTGTCTTCATCGCTGAATTATACTCCGGGCACTCTCGGCGGTATCAAAGTAGATGGAACGACCTTTCATCACGGAGGTTTCTATCCCGGCTATACAACCGGAGTACTGGCTACCATCGGCCAATTTATCGCTCTCACCAACGGGACCGGATTTGAACTGACGGAAGAGGCACGTCAACATATCAAGTCTGCCTTTCTCGCCATGCGCAATTATTGTAACCTTTACGAATGGGGGACAGGCATTAGCGGTCGCCATCCTTTTGGCGGAAAGATGGGAAGCGATGATATAGAAGCATTTGCCAATATTGCATTGTCAGGAGACTTGTCCGGTCAGGGAAATACATTCGATCATGGACTGGCCACCGATTATTTGCGTCTGATACGTGATCGGAATACAAGGAATGCACATTTCTTCAGAAAAGAAGGTATTCAGCCTGCACAGGCTCCCCACGGTTTTTTTGTTTATAACTATGGATCGGCAGGTATTTTCCGCCGTGCAGACTGGATGGTGACACTGAAAGGATATACCACAGATGTATGGGGTGCTGAAATCTATGCGAAAGATAATCGTTACGGACGTTATCAAAGCTACGGATCGGTACAGATTATGGGAAAAGGAAATCCCGTCTCCCGTGCCGGAAGTGGTTTTGTACAGGAAGGATGGGACTGGAACCGTCTGCCCGGTACGACTACCATTCATCTTCCTTTTGAACTCTTGGACAGTCCCCTGAAAGGTACGACGATGGCACGGTCTACGGAAAACTTTTCCGGAAGCAGTTCTTTGGGCGGCATGAACGGAATGTTTGCAATGAAACTGACGGAACGTGATTATGAGAACTTTACTCCTGACTTTGTAGCCCGTAAATCCGTCTTCTGTTTTGATAACCGGATGATCTGCCTCGGAACAGGCATCACGAACAGCAATGCTGACTATCCTACGGAGACCACTCTCTTCCAGACGAAATTTAACGGCAAAGAGCAGAAGACAGGTAAGGATAACTATTGGTTGCACGACGGCTATGATAATTATTATCATGTAGTTGACGGAACCCTTCGTTCACAGATAGCCGAACAGGAGTCGCGTCATGAGAAAACCCGCGAAAAGACTACAGGAACGTTTTCTTCTGCCTGGATTGAACATGGCAACGCCCCGAAGAATGCTACTTATGAATATATGGTACTGATTCAGCCTTCAGCTTCGGATTTGGATGAACTGAAGAAAACGCCTGCATACGAAGTATGGCAACGTGATCAGACTGCGCATATTGTCTATGACAAGAAAACGGGTATAACCGGATATGCTGTTTTTGAAGATTATCGGTCTGCTGACGATAAGCTGGTGGTTACTTCCATTCCTGCGGAAACGATGGTCATGTATGCGGCAGAGGGAAAAAAGGCGATTCGTCTCAGCGTCTGTGACCCGAACTTGAATATTGCGGAAAAGACGTATACGACAAAAGAACCGAGCCGCCCTGTTCATAAAATAATAGAGCTGAAAGGCCGCTGGAGTTTGTCGGAGACACCGGCGAATGTAAGGCTTGAATATAAAGGTGCCCATACGATACTGGATGTAACTTGTCAGCATGGACAACCGGTGGAAATAATTCTTGAAAATAAATGAAGAGAGAATTTAAATAGGTATTAATGTTTGTGTTTCATACCTTGAAAGAGGGTCGGTTCAGCGAAGAATCGACCCTCAGTTTTATATGCGATTAATGAGACAGCTTGCTAGGGAGAACTTGAATTATTTGTTTAATCTCCATTCAAAACCATCCTTCGTATCTTTCACCTCAAATCCGAGTGCAGTCAATGTATTACGGATTTCGTCGGAAGTAGCCCAGTCTTTGTTGGCTTTTGCTTTCATGCGTTGTTCAAGAAGCATATCAACTACTTTGCCATAAGCGGCTTCGCGACCGTCGGAAGAACCTTTCTCTTCTTTCAGCCCCATGATGTCGAAGCAGAACAGGTGGAAAGTTTCTTTCAGGTCTTTCAGATCTTCTGCGGAGATCGTTGCATTTCCTGCGTTGATATTATTGATGATGCGGGCACCTTCGAAAAGCTGTGCGATGACAATAGGAGTATTCAAGTCGTCATTCATAGCTTCGTAGCATTTAGCACGCAACTCTTTCACGTTGATACCTTCCGAAGTTGTTGCGGCCGGAGTGATCTTGTCGAGTCCTTCGATTGCTTCTATCAAACGTTGCAGCCCTTTTTCCGAAGCTTGCAATGCTTCGTTACTGAAGTCTACAGTACTGCGATAGTGAGCTTGCAGGATGAAGAAACGGATGGTCATCGGAGTGTAGGCTTGTGCCAGCAACTTGTGAGTACCGTTGAAGAATTCATCCAGCGTGATGAAGTTGCCGAGTGATTTACCCATCTTCGTACCGTTGATGGTAATCATGTTGTTGTGCATCCAGTAGTGAACCATGTCATCGCCTTGCGAAGCTACCGACTGTGCGATCTCACATTCATGATGCGGGAAGATCAGGTCCATTCCTCCTCCGTGAATATCGAAGTGCTCGCCCAGATACTTGCGTCCCATGGCGGTACATTCGGCATGCCATCCGGGGAAACCGTCGCTCCATGGAGAAGGCCAGCGCATGATGTGTTCCGGCTGCGCTTTTTTCCAGAGGGCGAAGTCGGCGGGATTACGTTTTTCGCTTTGTCCATCGAGGTCGCGGGTGGTATTCAGTACGTCGTCCAAGTTGCGCCCTGAGAGTTTGCCGTAATGATAATCCTTGTTATATTTAGCTACGTCAAAGTAGACGGAACCTTCGCTTTCGTAAGCGTATCCGGCGTCCAGAATCTTCTGTACGAGCTGGATTTGTTCGATAATGTGACCCGAAGCGTGCGGTTCGATGCTGGGAGAAAGTACATTCAGTGCTTCCATTGCCTTATGATAGCGGTTCAGGTAATACTGAACGACTTCCATAGGTTCCAATTCTTCGAGACGGGCTTTCTTGGCTATTTTGTCTTCTCCTTCGTCAGCATCATGCTCTAGATGACCGACATCGGTAATATTGCGTACATAGCGTACTTTATATCCTAAATGAGTCAGATAACGGAAGAGTACGTCAAATGTGATGGCGGGACGGGCATGTCCCAAGTGAGCATCACCGTATACTGTCGGTCCGCATACATACATGCCTACATGCGGTGCGTGAAGCGGTACGAACAATTCTTTCTTTCTATCTAACGTGTTGTAAATGGTAAGTTGATGTTCCATAACATTTTATATTTGTTCTATTGGAAGTGCAAAGTTAGAATAAATAATTGATTTCAACTTAACTTGCAAGGGATTTTGTCTGATCTGCTGAAGGAAGAATGCCTTATGGGACGTTGAAGATTCTCTCTATCGCTTCCGCAACCCCATCTTCGTCATTAGTCAGTGTAATGTAGTCGGCAGCCTTCTTCACAGGCTCCTGTGCGTTGCCCATCGCTATGCCCATACCAGCGAATTTGATCATCGACAGGTCATTGTAGCCATCGCCTATAGCTATCACTTCCTCGCGTGTCATTCCTATATTTTCCAACAGGACGCTGAGAGATAAAGCCTTGTCGATACCTTGCGGAACCAACTCCAGGAAATAAGGTTCCGAACGGAAGACATTGATCTTTCCTTGCAGGCGGATGCAAAGCTCGGATTCTACAGGAATCAGCTTGCCGGCATCCCCGACGATGAGGCACTTGGCTACCGGGAGGGTGATGTCAGTCAGGAAGTCGTTTGTTTCCCGTATCGCCATTTTATTGAGGAAGGCTTCTTTTTGTACGTATGGATCCAACGAGTTTTCGGTCACTATTTCTGCTCCGTCGTAAGTCAGTATGCTTAGATGATTGGTGCGGGCACATTCGTAGAGTACCGGAACGACTTCGTTGGGCAGTACATTCTCGTACATCATTTCTTTGCTTTCCCAGTTGATGATTTCCCCACCGTTATAGGACAGGATAAATCCGCCGAACTCATTCATGCGTAACTCGTTGGCGAGCGGTACGATGCCATAAGTCGGTCGCCCTGATGCAAGGACCAGACGGATACCTTGTTCTTGTATGCGTATCAGCGTTTCCCGGTTGCGGGAAGAGATTTCCTTTTTAGAATTGGTGAGTGTGCCGTCGAGGTCGAGCACTATGAGTTTGTATTTCATGTCGCATTGTTTTGGGTTGCAAAGATAGGAGAAAATGGATGACTACAAAGTGCGTGGTAATTAAAATATGCTTAGATTATGCACTTTTATGGTGCAATAGTGAGATGTTTGATTGTTATTTCAGCAAATCCGCCCACTGCTCATTGCTCAGTGCAGGCAGTGCCTCACTATCCGTAATAAATGTTTCTGCCAGCCTCCTCTTGTCCTCCTGTAGTTGGAGAATCTTTTCTTCGATACTATTCTGAGTGATAAAACGATAGGCGATAACCTGTTTATCCTGACCGATACGATGTGCACGGGCGATGGCTTGTGACTCGGCAGCAGGATTCCACCAAGGATCGATGATAAATACATAATCGGCTTGTGTAAGGTTAAGGCCGACTCCTCCTGCTTTCAAAGAAATAAGGAATGCCTGCACATCCTTTTGCTCGGTGAAATGGGCGATTTCGGAAGGTCGGTTGTTGGTGGAACCGGTCAGCAGAGCATACTTCCAACCCCGTTGGCGGAATACCTCGGCAAGTATCTCCAAATGCCGGACAAAGGAAGAAAAAATAAGTACCTTATGTCCTTCACTTCTTAGTGTGTCAAAGGTATCGATGATTTGTTCCGTTTTTCCCGATACCCCGTCGAAGTCGGGAAAGATAAGCTGCGGATGGCAAGCCAGTTGACGGAGACGCAGGATACCGTTCAGGATGCTGAACATATGGTATCTGTCTTTGTTTTCGGGTTGCTGGAGTAATATGTTGCGGAGGCTGTTTTTCTCCTGTTCGTAGCTCTCACTCTGCTTTTCGGACATGGCGCAATAGATCGTTTCTTCGGTAAGCGGGGGAAGTTCCGGCGCTACCTCGCTTTTGCTTCTGCGAAGGATAAACGGAGCGATGATCTGTTGCAGCCTTTTCTCCATACGGACGTTTCCTTGCCGGATCGGAATGATAAACTGCTTATGAAAAGTGCTTTCTTCTCCTAACAGGTCCGGTTGCAGAAAACGGAACTGTGCCCACAAATCTTTGAGAGAGTTCTCGATAGGCGTGCCGGTAAGTGCAATCCGGTGCTTGCCTTGCAACTGGATGACCGAACGGAAAGTAAGGGAATCATTGTTCTTGATATTCTGACTCTCATCAAGTACGATGTATTCGAATGTGTAGGAGCGGAGAATATCAATGTTATTCCTCATCATCCCATAAGTCGTGAATATCAGATGGAAATGATTGAAGAACTTCTCCGGATGTCCTTTGGGAAATGCGGTGTTGCTGTTATATTCCGCTATCGCAAGAGTCGTGAAGCGTTTAGCCTCTCTTCGCCAGTTGTGGAGCAGGGAAGTGGGGACAACGATCAAAGTGGCAGGCTTACGGGAGTTCTTTCCGTGTTCCTGTCTATGATCATTTCCTTTCGGTTTATTTTTCTCTCTGATTTCCCGTGTGTCCGGCAGCAGTTCATCTTCGGAGGAGAACGAGAATAAGGAGAACTGTCCTTCGGCATCTGCTATCTGCTCTTTGGCGGGAGGATTACCGGCAGTACATTCTTTGTCCGGCTGATTGTCGGAAGCTGTACTTTCTGTAAATACGGGCTTTATAGGAGCAGTGACCGCATCGGGAGAAAGCGGTTTGTATATATATTGCAGCAGCGTCAGCGTCTGAAGTGTCTTTCCAAGTCCCATATCATCTGCCAGGCAGCCGCCGAATCCTTGCTTGTTCAGCTGTACCATCCATGAGAATCCTTTCTGCTGATAGGGTCGTAGTTTCGCATTCAGTCCTTGGGGAACAGGAATATTACGTATCTCTCTCTTGAAAAGCAGGTTTTTAGGCCCGTTTTCTTCTAAAGCTGATTGTACGGCACCGACAAAGGTCGGTTTCAGACGAATCCCCGTCTCCGTCTGGGTGCCCAGTTCCAACAGGTTTCCATATTTGCTGAACCATTCTTCCGGTAAAAGAATCATGCGTCCGTCCGGTAACAGAAATTCTCTTTTCTCTTCAAGGATGTGCTTGCGGAAGCGTGAGAAAGGGATTCGCAGATTGCCGATGACTACTGTGATATGTAACTCAAACCAGTCGGGCTCATCATCACAACTCTGTTCGATGCGGATTTCGTCCAGACAGTAAGGAGTATTCCCCATGTTTCCTGTCAGCAGAAAAGACTGTTGGAGCATCTTCCGATATGTACTGATCCATTCGGTAATTGTCTTTTCGGGTGCATCGGGCGACAGCTTGAAATGAACGTCGCTGACTCGTTGCAAGCCGGAATCCGTTAACATCCGGAGCTTCTCTTCTTCGGCATCGCTATCCCGACGGAAGAAGAATATCTCGCCGAAATCGTTCCGGTAAATGATCTTCTTCATTTCGGTCACGGTGTCGGGAGTAAATGACTGGTCTCCATAACGGAAGCTAAGCCGCAACATCTGTTCGTCGTAAATGGTATCTTCAAGAGACAGGACAGCTTCGCAGGCATACGTCTCTTCAATGATATTCAGTCCCTGAGTCGTAATTTCATGATAGCGTGCTATCGGAATGACGATGTTATCGATGTATTTCTCGATTTGGGAAGCAGGGACGCTGATTTTCTTTTTCTTGGTAAAGGGCAGAATGCGTACGCTCTCAATATGCGGAAAGAAGTACAGCTCCATTCCCAGTAAGAGGGCAGACGGTGAGGAGGTCAGCACGATAACAGGCTTCTGCTCACTTAATGAGAGTGGCTGCCCGTCATAATAGCATTGTAGCTGGTAGCGGAAATTGGTCTCATCGGCAAGAAACGTAAAACGGATCTCCACGTTATGAGGATGCACATGATAGGCATGATGAGCATATAGCAGTTTGCTTCCGACCTGTTTCTGATACAGAGGAAGATTATGATGGCGTATCAATGATAGCATCTCCTGCATTTTTTTCTCGATGAATGGGCGGATATTGTTCTTTACCCGTTCCGGATCTTCGGATAATTTACGCAGAAAACGGGATACTGTTTTCTCGCGCGAATAGATCCCCATCAGATATTTCTCTGTATAATGAGAGGCGATGTCGATAGCTTGTTGCTCGGCCTCGTTCATCCGGCTGATTGCTTCGGGTGAAGCGTGAAAAGCCTGTTCAATGAGTTGGTATGTACCGTCGTCAGATTTCTCTGCCATATAAGGAATCAGCAGTGTGCCGAACGTCAGATGTTCGGTTAAAACGATGATAACTTGTCCGGTATTTGCTTTCTCTTCCATTCTCTTTAGGCTTTAACAAACAAAGATACGGGAAAATCCTTAATTTTGCAGCATGATGGAAGAAAACAAACGAGTATTGTTAGGAATGAGCGGCGGTACGGACAGTTCCCTAGCTGCCATGCGATTGCTGGAAGCCGGATATGAGGTGACTGGAGTTACTTTCCGTTTCTATGAGTTGAACGACTCGACCGAATATCTGGAAGATGCCCGCCATCTGGCAGAGCGTTTGGGAATCCGTCATATCGCGTATGATGCCCGTGAGATATTCCGCAAACAGATCATCGAATATTTTGTGCGTGAATATATGGTGGGACATACTCCTGTGCCCTGCACATTGTGCAATAACTATCTGAAATGGCCTCTTCTATCCAAAATTGCCGATGAAATGGGGATTTTTTATATTGCTACGGGGCATTATGTACGGAAAGTAAAGGTGGATGATACCTGTTATATAACTTACGCTGCCGATTCGGACAAGGATCAGACCTTTTTCTTATGGGGACTCAAACAGGATATTCTTCGGAGAATGTTGCTTCCGATGGGAGATATTACCAAAGTGGAAGCACGTGCCTTTGCTGCTGAACGGGGATTTC
>ERZ791614.1478-NODE-1478-length-11974-cov-3.828174_pt1 | contig 11974 bp, 6 predicted proteins | sample MGYA00510274_ERZ791614 | MGnify/ENA primary metagenome ERZ791614 (study PRJEB30046, sample SAMN00715221) | human gut metagenome | study: EMG produced TPA metagenomics assembly of the A metagenome-wide association study of gut microbiota in type 2...
AAAATATATAAATTTATATATTATATTTTGTTTATTTTTATATATTAACAGAAATATAAAATAAATCAATAGGTAATTTTGACGATTTTTGGTATGCATAGTTTTTGGAGGAAAAAGGATTACTATGATTTTAATATATAATCTGATTAGAAATATTTGAGAAATAGTTATTATCTTTTAAAATAAACAATACCAAATGATGGTTATTAAATAAAATGTCATGATTTACTTTTAAGAAATGAATTAATATCATTGAGCTTATATTGTATTTTGATTAAGGCATACAATAGCTACATAAATAGGTACCAGTGTATGCATAGACGTTAAGATATATGGTAAAGTATGTGTTCACAAAGGTATTTCATGATTAACGTAGGTATGGATAATTCCTTTGAATTGAGTAAAAGCAATCTATTTATAAGATTTCTAGTCAATGGAATCATTCAAATAAGGGGTAATGAAGTATCTAAATTATTACAATATCTATGAAATTAAAATCCTTAATAAATGGCTTGTTACCTGTTTTTTAGAGATGACAAGCTATTTATTAAGGATTTAGGGCTAACGGACTTTGTATAATATGGTAAGAAATGAAAAAGAGGGCATAAATGCCCTCTTTTTCTTCTTTTAGAAATTCAAAATCTCATGTGCTTGTTTTTTTACAAGTCTTGTGAGTTGTTCTAATCTCCATTCAGGTAAATTGTATTTTCCCCGTTCAAATTCAAAATCTTGTAATTTGATAAGGGATTTCCTCGTATCATCCGTTAAACACATTGCTGCACTCTTTATCCAGGAATCAGAGAGGGCAGGGCTCTTGAGATCAATATACTTATCAATAGATATAAAGTCATCTTCTTCTGCGTATGGGAGAAGTGATAAATTATGATCGAAAAGTGGAGCCATATCAACAATTTCCTGTGTTTTATTATTGACGATAAACCCAAAATTGTTTTTGTGTCTATCGACATTGAGAATGACAGCATCAATTACGAACATACGCTTTGCTTTTTCTTCAAATCCATATCTTGCCATAGTTTCAATGACGGAAGGAATATCTGAATTTCCTTTGTCTACTGCTGCATACGGCAGAAAGCCGTATTCTTCAGAAGTAAATAATGGGCATACAGAACATATTCTACCGTTTACGCTACGGAGTGAATATGGCACATATTCGCTGGTAAATACGCTGACTATTTGTGCAGCATAAAACTCAGAGTATGGCTCTAAGCCAGCATTTCTTGCACCACTACTTCCTCTTTTTAGGAGTTTGATATTGCCATCTTCACGAACCCAACATTTTGCAAAACTGCCATTGGTACCATACTCAGGACTGGTTGTGGATAGTCCCATACCATGAAGTCCACCTTCAAAGGCTGTTTTAGCTATAACTTCGTTGAAGTTATGATTATATAGAGATACATCACTCCATGTTAGATTGCTGCCTACTGGTTTGACCCAAAAAGTATCAATCAGTGATAGAGAATGGGAAACCTGAAGATAACCTAAGATGGTATCACATCCACTCAATCGTAACAATTCTTGAATGTTTTCTCGGTGTTTTGGTGCTCGCCTGTTTGTAATAAACAGTCGCAAATCACCGATCCAATCAGGGGCATTCCAAAATACCTCATCAATAGTTATGGTATCAAATCGTTCGTCAACATGAAATGTAGCTAGTATTTCATCTTTGTTGAGCAGGATGAAGTGATGGTCAGTATTGTATTTGAGTTCCTTCATACAAATCACCTCATTATTTTGTATCCTGGATCAACGCTTCTACTTCATCTTTTGTTAATCCAGTCATATTGGAAATAAAATCAACCTTCATATCCGCAGCTATCAAATTTTTTGCCACTGCAATAGCCTTCATTTTTTCTCCCTGTTCAATACCTTGCTCAATAGCTTCTTCTCGGATTTCTTGCATACGCAACAATAAATTCATATATTCAGCCCTCCATTCTTTGTTTTCTTTAACCTGTTTTACTCGATCATCAAGACTTTTTACAAATGGATTCTCGCTGTATTCTCCATTTATGTAACGCAGGAACGCTTGAATTTCTGCGTCGCTCGCTTTGTCATAGGCTTTTGTGTTGAAAAATATCTTCATCGTACCATCGTCCAACATCAAACTGCTATCTTCTAAGCAGCAGTTTGTGAAACTGTATTGTGCCATCCCTTTGTCGAATGGATCAAAGGTGCAGATAAAGATAATATAACTTTCTTTTAGCTTTTTATAATTTTCACCTTTTTCTATGGTATTCAGGTCGATCATCCCCTGATAGTAACGGCTGCGTTTTGCCAGTCCTTTCTGGTTTGTTGTTTGCATCTCAATATTGAATACCTTGTCAGTATCCTCAACATAAACATCTAATCGGACACTCTTTGCACCATAAGAAAGATCAATAGATTTTTGTTCTTCAATATACTCCAAATCTTTGACCTTGATATGAAGTAGTTTCTCTATAACGCCTTTGCAAATATCTTTGTCACGCATTACTTTGGCAAAGATATAATCATCTTTGATTTGTAACTCATCCCAGGTTTTTGTAATCATATCATTTCTCCTTTTATTATATTATACTAAGTAATCTTTTTCAATTTTGCTTTGTTGTCAGCCATTTTGGATTTGAGAACCAAAAGACGGTAGATCCTGGAACCCAATAGAATCGACATAATGATAAGTGATTTTTTGGTTGATATTGAGTGCCACAATATCACTGACAGATAAGCTATGCCCACAAAAATCATTTGGAAGTTCAAGATTGAATTTAGCATAGATACTTTCCAGATATTGTTTTTGATCGTTAAATTCTGAATTATACTCAATATAGACCAAATCATAGTGCTGAAGATCCGGCTCTATGCCTTGTCTTTCCAGTGCTTTGTATCGTTCAAATCGCAACCTGATGGTTTCTGGTGTGCGCTTCAGTTGGAAAATCGCAAACATATCTGAGCTTGATAAGAAAACTTCCAGTTTTTTTTGACTGTTGAAAGTCATGTTAAGCTGTTCCAAGCTCATTACATTACTATCCTGTTGAAACTCCTTCAAAGTACAGGTTGCTAAATAATTGATGCCTTCTTTTAACGGATAGCATCCATTTTCATCCAACGGGAAAGGCTTCTTTGAAAGAATAGTTCCCCAATGATTGACTGCAACGAATTTCTCCAGAGTAACTGGGATACCACTAAATCCTTCCGATTCACGGACATCATAGCAGTACAAGCCCAAGGGGACGGCTTTCCTGTCAATACGATGATTGATGAACAATACTTCTACATCGTCGATTTCTGCCAATTCAAATAAATCCTGATAAATACTCATAATTATCTCTCCTTTTTTTTATAATGAAATAAAATCTTCTACTTCTTGAAAATCCCATACACTATATTCATTGACCAGATCAGTATTTTGTGACTGATAGAAAACATCTGAGAACAAATCATCGAAGATTGTGTCAGACGGAGAACAGTGGTTTATAGGACATACATAATCAATGGTAGCTGGTAAATGTAATATCATTTTCAGACCTCCTTTTGAGAAAATAAGAAAGGCGTTCTATTAAGAATCGCCTTTTCATCATGGTTTCTGTTTAGAAGAAAAGTCAGTTTAGCTTTGTGCAAATAGATAAACTGACTTATTTTTTTCATAGTTTGTTCATTTTCAAGAATAGTTAAGTGGTAGAAAGGCAAATAAAATCATTTTGACGGAAGAACATCTTTGGATGTACTTGAAGTTCCTGGCGTAATTTAGCATCAAGGTGATTGTTACCTTTCCCTTTTGGGTGTCTACGCATCATGTCGATCAAAGATTTTTGCTCTAACTTTCCGCCATGATATTCCAAGAGCATAGCGATAACAGTAGCCCATGTGACCTTTTGACTGGTACGAATATCACGTTCGCAGAAATTAACAGCAGTGATAGGAATAACAAATGGGCTATTTTTCTTGATAATGACAAGATACTCGTGTTCGATGGGGATAAATTTTCCAGAATATTGAACAGAATCAGTCAGACAATTATGTTGTCGTTTGATGATGACCTGCTCAATTTCTCCGTAAATATCCATGTTTTTGAACATCGAATAATATTTCCCTTTGTATCTGGAATCGCCCATCAAAATAGCCAACCTACCACCATTATGTAAAAGGTTGTAAAGATTTGCATTACAGGTATCAAACCATTTTTTGAAAGTAACAGGATCAGTGATGCGGCTGCCATCATTGGGATGGATATCATCGCCCCACATACCACCATTATGGATTCCAGAGTAAACTGGCATTGAACTGCCGGGGAATACATAATAGGGTGGGTGGAAGAAGATAAAATCCATGAGTGGAAAGTCTAAATTAGGGACAGAGATATCTACACCACCATATTTTGGGTTAAGATCGGAAAATACACTGTTTTCCGCAGTATATCCTAGATCCCTGGCAACCTCGATAGATGTGCCAGAGCCGACCGCCAGATCACCAAATGTTTTTGGCTGATAATATTCCAGTAAATCTTTGATAAGTAATCCACTGCAATTTCCACGCCATTGGTTGCTGCCGTATTTTCCACGGGCAAAATGTGACACGATAGAACTTAGTCTTTTCAGTTCTTTCATTGTAAATGGTTCTATATCAAGATTTCCGCATAATTTCTTGCCATCCTGATATTCCAATACGATTTCTCTACCTTTTTTTGTTTTGGTGACTTCAATGTTTACGACAGTTCCCTGATATAAATAGGGCTTAATTAAAGTTAAATCAGATTGTTGTAACATAAATTTCCTCCTTTTCTGCATCAAAAAAAGGCGGACTTATAGTGTAATAGTGTTCGCCTTTTTCATGTGGTAATAACCGTTTCTTCACTTGTGTTCATACATAATAAAATAAAAAAAAGTCTGTCTTTGATAAAAAAGACAGACTTATTCTAGGAAAATATATAAAATGTAAATTCAGTATAAACGATACAAAGCAGTTTGTCAATTTTTTTATGGAGAACACAGAAAGAATTTCTCTGTGTTCTCCATATTTTTTTATAATGCGGCAGTATGTACGTCGCCTACGTTTAACAAAACATTCAGTTCTGCTAAGCGTGCTTCCTTTTCTTTTAATTCAGCATCATGTTCAAAGGGTTTTTTCAATTCGATTTTCGCATTTTCGATTTGCTCTTTGTAGTATGCCAATGTTTTGTTTGCAGATTTCAATTCATTGGGGAGTGTAGAAAGAGTAGAGTATAGACTTATCATAGTATCGACATGAGAAGGACTAAACCCAATTTTATAGGATAATGAACCTTTTAGAATCATATAAGATGAATATCCATTGTTCATTACCTGTAACTCGAATCCCATGAATTTGCCAATGGTTAAAGGTTGCAAGAAATCGTATTCTTGCTTGATTGCAACTGATAAATGTGCTTTAACCATAGAGCCGGCTTCTTTCCGATCGGTGCATGATTGGTTCCCGATTGTAATACAGAAGTTCTCAAAGCCAGTATCATTTTCTTGGAATCTACTGATATCAGCCTTATAACCAACGATTGTTTTTTCTAATTGACTGATTTTTTGAGGATAGTCGAAAGAAACCGCATCCTCTAAGTGATATCGGTTGGTATTATATGAGTTTTTCAGCAGACGCAGCTTTGATACTTGCACATCCAAGTCCATTTTTTCTTTGATCAATGGATTGCCAGTGGATAATGCTTTGACTTCCGCATAATTCAATGTTGCTTCATCAATATCTTCTGCAGAACGTACAGGTGACTTGTCAGTCATAATCTGGCTGATAAATCTTTGCTTGTTTTCAATGATTTGCCAGCTGTAACTGTCAAATGTATTCTCTGTAACATAACGCAGGATTTTGACAGAAGCATTTTCATTGCCTTGACGCAGGATTCTACCTTCACGCTGTTCTAAATCGCTTGGACGCCAAGGCACATCCAGATGATGCAAAGCAACCAATTTGTTTTGGACGTTTGTCCCTGCACCCATTTTGGCAGTAGATCCAAGCAAAATACGGACGCTGCCGGAACGAACCTTTGAAAAAAGTTTCTTCTTTTTAATGTCTGTGTTGGCGTCGTGGATAAAAGCAATCTCATTTTCTGGTACCCCGTGATCAATCAATTTACTACGAATATCGTGATAAATATTGAATGTGTTATCTTTTGGTGTAGAAAGATCGCAGAAAACAAGCTGTGTGCCATGCTGGTCAGCAGTTTCTTTCCAGATTTTCAAAATGTTTTCCATACAACTGTTGGTTTTGGAATTTTCTACATCAGGGTAGTAGTCATTGATCAGGCGTTGATCCAGTGCCAACTTACGACCATCGGAAGTGATTTTCAGCATATTATCTTCAGACATACTAACGCTACCTTTGCGTACAGCTTCTGCTCGTTCGCCAAGTTCGGCAACGTATCGCTTTTGTTCTTCACTCGGTTTTAACAGAACATTGACATATTCGGCTTTTGGACGAGGAAGATTGAGCATGGAAGCCGTCTGGATATCTGCACATTCCTTGAACAGACTGATTAACTCAGGCAGATTATAAAATCTGGAAAATCTGGTTTTTGTTTGATACCCGGTGCCCTCTGGTGTCAGTTCAACGACTGTCTGTGTTTCACCAAACGAGGATGCCCAAGAGTCAAAGTGCATCAAATGCAATTTCCTGAGTAAGCTACTCTGGAGGTATCTCATATTGGTATACAATTCAGTCATACTGTTGCTGAGAGGAGTGCCTGTTGCAAAGGTTACTCCACGTCCGCCAGTCAATTCGTCTATGTATTGACATTTTGCGTACATATCAGAGGATTTTTTTGCTTCAGTCTGGGGTATACCTGCAATATTGGTCATTTTGGTATACAAAAACAGATTTTTGTAATTATGGCTTTCGTCAACAAAAAGTTGATCGACACCTAATTGCTCAAAAGTAATCATTTTGTCCTTCTTAGAAGATTCATGTAGCTCCTTCAGGTGTTCTTGTAGTTTTTTCTTTGTCTTTTCCATTTGCTTAACAGAAAAATAAGAATCTCTGTTCTTCTGCAGATCCAGCAGAGAAAGTTCCAATTCTGTTATTTGACGTTGGATCATTTCAGCTTGTCGTTCAATAGAAATAGGAATTTTTTCAAACTGACTATGTCCAATGATGATAGCATCATAATCCCCCGTAGCGATTCTTGAGCAAAATCTCTGACGATTCTTCTTCTCGAAATCTTTTTGTCTGGTAGCTAGAATTTTAGCCCCAGGATACAGACGCACAAATTCAGAAGCCCATTGTTCCGTCAAATGGTTTGGAACGACAAACATGGATTTACTGCAAAGTCCCAAGTACTTTAATTCCATTGCTGCTGCTACCATTTCAAAGGTTTTCCCAGCACCCACACAATGTGCCAGCAGGGTATTATTACCATAAAGAATACGAGCAACGGCATTTTTTTGGTGAGGACGTAATTCAATGTCCTTTGCCATACCATGGAAGTGTAAATGACTGCCATCAAATACACGAGGGCGTCTTGTGTTAAACATGGAGTTGTATTTGTCGCACAACTCTTGTCTGCGTTTTGGATCGGAAAATATCCAGTTCTTGAAGGCAGCTCTGATGGCTTCTTGTTTAGTATTCGCCAGCATTGTTTCTTTTGGGTTGATAACACGCTTATCGCTACCATCAGCCTGTGTCACAACATCGTAGATCTTTACATCTTTCAAGTTCAGGCAGCTTTCCAATAGGGAATAACCATTTCGACGAGAAGTACCAAAGGTATTTTCTGTTACGGGATTTCCCATGTCAGAGTCTTTTCCGTTGATTTTCCAAGTGCCAGTGAACTCATTGTATGTTGTGAAAATAATATCTCCGAGCAAGGTTGCAGATGTTTTGCAGACATCTCGCATGAAGTCATCAATATATTTTGGTTCGATCCAAGTAGCTCCCAGTCTGACTTCAATCTCAGATGCAGTTAATTTCGTAGGCTGCACTTTCTCCAATGCTTCTACGTTAGCTTGGAATTTTGTATTTTCTGCAGCAAATTTTTTCGCAATGAGGAGTTTATCAACTACATCGCCACTAAGGTATTCGTCTGCTGGCTCTAAGTTGTTTGTAATAGGGTTAACAAAGACCAAACCAGTCAGCTCTTGCATAATGGCTTCCTCTGTTTTACCAGTCAGACTTTTCATATAGCCCATGTCAACCTTGGATTTTTCATTCATGGAAACTGCCAGTGCTTCTACTGCGGTATCTACGCTGGTTATAACCTTTGGTGGATTGATTGTACGTGTGTAGAAAATATCTGCTTTGGAACAATTACCATCATCATCCAGAATTTCTAGTGCCGCCAGTACAGGATAGCTATTGTCGATCTCGAAGGCACGTCGATTGCCAAAGGATGTGATCAAACCATAATCGCTGGTAAATTTATCGTACAGGGTATTTAATTCTTTTTGCAGCTGTTTTATTACTGCTTCTGGTTTATCCAGCATTTGGGCGTCAATCAAGTTGTATACGACATCCCTGATTTTGATCATTTCTCTCACACGCAATTCGGCGGTTTTTGAGGTTTTCAGAGGGTACATTTTTGAACCCTCACGGAAGTAAACATCATTTTTTCCTGTGTGTCGATTTTTAACCAATGTAAAACTAAAGTCTTTTACATTCGGGTCTGCGGGGATATATTCCTCTTTCTGATCTTCAAAGTCCTCATCCAGTTCAATTTCTGTAATGATGCCATCAATACGATTGATTGCATTGTATAGCAAAGTAGAAAGAGAAGTTTCTGGATCAGGCATACAGGTCACCTGGCTGCCGTAATGACCTGATATAGTCTGTAATTGCCCCAGCACCATAACTGGATTTTCAACAAAATAACTGTTTACTTCTATACCATCGGAAGTATTTGACAGACTTGCCCAGCTAGGAGTTACTAATGATGGGAAGTCACGTTTTTGCAGGAATAAGATATCTGCAGTTACTTCTGTATTGGCGTTCGCCTTAAATGCGGTGTTAGGTAGGCGGACTGCACCGAGTAATCTGGCTTTAGAACCAATATACTTCCTAAATGAGTCATTACGTTTATCCATTGTACCTTTTGATGTAATAAAGGCAATGACGCCGCCGGGACGAACTTTATCTAACGTCTTGGCGAAGAAGTAGTCATGGATCAGGAAATTATGGCGATTGTAGTCTGGATCGTTCACTTTGTAGTCCCCAAACGGTACATTACCAATGGCAACGTCAAAAAAGTTATTGGGGAAAGAGGTTTCTTCGAAGCCACAAATCTGAATATTTGCCAAAGGGTAGAGCAGACGAGCAATTCTACCAGAGATACTGTCAATCTCAACACCATACAGTTTGCTATCCTTCATGGAATCAGGTAATACGGAGAAGAAGTTTCCAATGCCCATAGCTGGCTCCAAGATGTTGCCAGTACGGAACCCAAACCTCTCAAGTGCTTTATAGATGTATTTGATGATGATTGGGCTTGTGTAGTGTGCGTTCAATACACTTGCTTTTGCTTCTTCATATTCTGTTTCGGACAGCAGTCCTTTTAATTCCTGGTATTCTGATGACCATGATGTTTTTGTGGCGTCAAATACGTCAGCCAATCCACCCCATCCGACATATTTTGCCAAAATATCTTGTTCTTCAGGAGTAGCATATCTATCTTCATTTTCGATACGCAGCAAAGTCTTTATAGCTTCGATATTCTGGCGGTATTTGCTTTTCGGTAAAAAGGTTGGATTTTCCATAGAATATGTCTGATGGAAATTAACAAGGTTTGTTTTGTTTGCAGTCACGACCGGGAAATTGTTTGCCGGAGCTTCTATTGGAGCTTCTGCCGGAGCTTCTACTGGCTCACTTACCTCGTGTGCCCCCTGGCTTTCTTGAGTATCCAATTTTTCAGTTTTTTCTGGATTTTCCATACGGATATTTTTGAATAACTCACGAAATCTCTTTTCGATTTTGTTATAAGGCAGCAGAAGTTTGACTTCTGGTTCCAAAAGATCATTTTTTATCAATTCTAATCCCTTATAACTGTAAAATTTCCATGAATTGCTTCGTCCAGGAAGACCGCTGGAAGAACCACCCCAACCATATTCATTTTTCAAAAATTCAATATTTTCTTTTTGACTTAAACCTTTTTGGAAATGGTTATAGATGCGTTTTGCACTGCCCTCAACATTACAGCCGTCCAATAAAACATAGTCGATTTCATTTTGTGTAATAAAATCTTCTTGTTTAACGGTGAGATCCTTTTCGTTACAGATAGGGAATTTTCGCCATTCTTTACGCAAAAGACCTAATTCTTTTTGGATGATAGGAAGGTGAGAGTAGTACAGCTTATAACGTAATTTCAGTTCATTATTTTCCAGTTTGGTTGATATGGTTTCTATGATACTGATAATTTCATCCAATCCGTCAGATATATCCATTTTCTCAGTGATTGCAGAAAGCATATCTGGGAATGAGAGAGAATAGATATCCGGCAGAACTGTCTGGAAGTAATTATCTTCAAGTTCTCTTAGAAAAGACACAAGCATGTTACCAATACGGTTAAGTTCGATTGACTTGATGGTTTCTACCTCTGTTTCAGCCATATAGGTACCGTTATAGACCATTTTTCTGATTTCCTTCTCAATATCAGTCCAGGAAAGGAAAAAAGCAGTGGTCAAATCGGTATAATCTCCATAGCTGGCATACATACCATTGCCATTGAACCATACAGCGATTTTCTGGAATTTGCCAAAGGTAAAGCCTTTTCCAAGTTCCGCATATTCGTTTTTCAAAAATTCTGTCATTTCTTCAGGTGCCAGATCTTGCTGATATTTTGCATAGATACGCTCTCTGCTATTGCGTAGCCCTCCACCAGTACGCAGGATTTCCTCAAGGTGATCTTGTGGAATGGACGTTGCAAGGGAGCATTGAGCAGGCACATCATCGGAAATATTGATGGGTGTTGTATTTTCAGATTTCTTCGGACTAGATGTATCAAATAAAGAAATCTGTTGCACAGGAGCAGCTTTCTTCTCTTTCTTGGGTGTTTCCATACTCGGCTGAGAGCCAACGTAGATATTACGTTTGATCAGATTGCTGATATATGCCTGAAGGATGTTCCAGGAAATAAAATTCTCAGCAATTCGAGAGAGAAAGGCACCTTCCCAAATGTGCAGACCTTTTTCGTGTTTTTTATATCCAACACGCTGCTTATTTACAATGAATTCTGTGAAGTCATCATTATAGATAGACTGCAAATGGGATGCACGTTCGTCAGGATCAGTATTCTCTTTATAAAACTTTACAACATCTGCTCTTTTTTCATGTAGATGGGTATCGTTACATAAAATCCCATTGCGTAAAGTTTCATTGACAAAGGGAAGTGTATCTTCTTTGACAACGGATTTCTGTTTTTTATTTTCCTCCAGAGCTGTTGCCGATGCAGCTTTCTGCAGATCCAACTTCGGTGCCCAAGTTTTAGCTTTGCTGTATTTTGACTGGCACTCCCTGTATTTCTGGTTTGCCAGAGCAGGGTTGCGGTACTTATAATGTTCGATGATACAGCTTGGATCACTGCCATAAATAGCAATGTAATAGAAGATACCACCATCGTCACTTCCGGTGACTGTTCTTATCAAATAGCCTTTATTTGTAAGGTATTTGCTTTGTTTCAAAATTTTTTTCATATTTTGTAATCCTCCTTAAAAAAAGGAGGTCTTATATATTGTCATATATAAAACCTCCGTATCAATCTCAGAAAATTACAATTTTCGGTCTGTAATTTTCTGAACTCATTTTCCAACCTCCTGTAAGAATACACTGTCTGATTCTTCCAGGATTGTGTCATAATCATCCATTATCAGGTTTGTGATTGAATAGCAATAGGCAGAAAGAACCCAATAGATTGCCTGTTCCATTTCCATATCTGGCTCATCCAACTGACCACCATCTATTACCAAATAGTTTTCGGTAAATAGTGTGTAATCATAGCCATCGTCAACGGCTT
>ERZ791614.1483-NODE-1483-length-11937-cov-3.647450_pt1 | contig 11937 bp, 7 predicted proteins | sample MGYA00510274_ERZ791614 | MGnify/ENA primary metagenome ERZ791614 (study PRJEB30046, sample SAMN00715221) | human gut metagenome | study: EMG produced TPA metagenomics assembly of the A metagenome-wide association study of gut microbiota in type 2...
CATGGAGATATATTATAAATATTACGAAAATAATCTGCAGATGCGTAGTCCGCCCAATCATGCCATGGCTTAGTTACACCAGTATAATGTATGAAGACAGTTTCATCATTAATAAACTGGGTGTAATATTCACTATTTTTTTCTTCAAATTCTGACTTTATAGTATAAATACAATTATATTTTCTCGGTAATATTTTAGCATGATGTAAAAACATTAAGTTTAAAATATCTTGATCCGGATACTTTAATTTTTTGATAATTGACTCATCTGATAATAGATCAAAAAATTTCTCCGTTAGTCTTTGTTGTAACCATTCCCGTAAATTAATATACATTACACCAGAGTTAAAATAGCTACCGTTAAAATCCTCATTACATAAACGCTCAGCGCTTTTACTTTGCATAGCATCTACATCAATTACCACAGCCCCATATTCATCTTTAAACTCTAATGCTATTAACTCGTTCAATGAACCCTTACAGACGATATCAGCATCAAGATATAATAATGAATCCAATCGCGCAGAAAAATAATCAAATGAAAGCAAACGATAATAAATAGATACTGGCCAGATATTTGATTGAGGTAGCGCCTTCAATGGCTCAGAATCAATATGATATAATTTAATTACTGTTTGATACTTCGTTGCTAATTGTGATAATAATTCAATATACTCTTTGTCTAAGTAATCAGCGATTATGTGAAAGGTAAATTTGTTTTGTTTATTATTTTCAAGAATTGAAGCAATTGAAATCGCAGCCCCAACCTGGTAGTTCTCATCAATACCCCATGAGACATTAAACGTTTCCCGTTCATCAAGTTTAACGGGGCGCTTGTCCAGTTCAATTATATCTTTAAATTGAGTAAGATGTTTAAAATCCAATTTAATTACCCTTCATCATAATCATTATTTGCTCTTCAAATGTAGAGTAATGGATGTTAATGCTTTCTGGGTCTGTCCAGTCTTCGCATGAGGAATACATCATCCCCCACACCATCAATATTGCTGTAAACAAACTGTTTTTTACTATTCTTTTCATATATATTATCACTTAAAGATTTTAATCACATTATTTTTATCCAAGTTCTCTAAGTACTTGGTAAATTCTAAATATAGGTTATTCAAGGGGGTATCAGATATTTCTTACTTTTTTCGAAAAAAAAGAGAAAATGGACTAAGTGTTTATTATATTAGCATTGTTTTATTAACAAAGGGAGGGAAAGTCGACACTCTTCTTTTTGAGTTTAATAAAATGTATAACCATTAAATTAAATGTATGGAAAGCAAACATTCGCTTCGAAAGTCGAAGTTATTTCGAGCTTTATTGATTCTTTTGTTGATAGCAGTTCCTGTACAATGGGCTGCGGCACAGTTGACCTTATCAACTCCCCGTACAACTTTAGGAACTGTAATTAAACAAATTCAATCACAATCAAAGTACCAATTTTTCTACAATGACAAGCTATCGACTGTCACAGTTGAACCTTTAAAAGTAAAAGATGCTTCTTTAGAGCAAGTTTTAAACACACTTTTGAAAAATAAAGATATCTCTTATAAAATAGAAGAGAATATAATTTATTTATCCGAAAAAGAAAATTCTAATTCACTACAACAACAAAGCGGGAAAGAACGTACTATAACCGGACAAGTTGTAGATGCTAAAGGAGAGCCACTGATTGGTGTTAGTATTTTAGTAAAAGGAACAACAGACGGAGCTATTACCGATTTGGATGGTAACTACAAAATTATGACAAAAAGCAATAACCCAGTTATTGTTTATTCTTATATCGGATATAAGACACAAGAAATTCCTTTGAAAGGACAGACAACCATTAATATTACGATGATGGATGACACCCAAGTGATTGACGAGGTGGTTGTTACAGCTTTGGGTATTAAGCGTTCGGAGAAAGCTTTGAGTTATAATGTCACACAGGTCGATGCAGAATCAGCTTTAGCCGTAAAAGATGCGAACTTTATTAATTCGCTGAACGGAAAGGTTGCAGGTTTAAATATCAACTCTTCTTCTTCTGGTATTGGTGGTGCAAGTAAAGTTGTTATGCGTGGTTCCAGGGGTATCGAACAATCGTCTAATGCTCTTTATGTTATCGACGGTATTCCAATGTATAACCTGAGCGCTTCTGGTGGTTCTGAAGAGATGCAATCGCAAGGCTCTACAGAAGCTATAGCTGATATAAACCCAGATGACATTGAATCAATGTCAGTTTTGTCTGGTGCCGCTGCTGCCGCATTGTATGGTAGCAATGCATCTAATGGTGCTATTGTAATCACAACAAAAAAAGGAAAAGTGGGTCGTGTAGCCTTGACCGTATCTAGTAATACAGAAATGTTATCTCCATTCGTCATGCCACAGTTTCAGAATCGCTATGGAACTTCTGGAACAGATGCTAGTTGGGGGAAAAGACTGAACGAAGCTAATTACCGCGGATACGATCCTGCAAGTGATTATTTTCAGACTGGACTTATTGGAACAGAATCTGTAACACTTTCTACTGGTACAGAACACAATCAGACATATCTTTCTGCCGCAGCCGTTAATTCGCGTGGTATTATTCCAAATAACAAATACGACCGCTATAACTTTACATTCCGTAACACCACTCTTTTCCTAGAAGATAAGATGAAACTGGATGTTGGTGCTCAATATATTATGCAGAAAGACCGTAATATGGTGAATCAAGGTATTTATGCAAACCCGCTGTCTTCTGCTTACCTGTTTCCGCGTGGAAATGACTGGGAAGATTACAAAATGTACGAACGTTATGATTTAGAGCGTAATATGTATACGCAATATTGGCCTCAAGGAGGAGGATCGTTCCGTTTGCAAAATCCTTACTGGATTAATTACCGTAACTTGCGTGAAAATGACAAAGATCGTTATATGTTGAGTGCAGCTTTAAGTTACGATATTCTAAGTTGGTTGAACGTAGCTGGACGTGTACGTCTAGATAATTCATACAACACATATACACAAAAATACTATGCCTCTACCATCGCAACTATTGCTGAAGGTGAAAATGGTTTTTATGGTGTAACAAACACTCGTGACAAGCAAACATATGCAGACTTATTGTTGAATATAAATAAAACATTTGGAGAGGATTGGAGTTTAACAGCTAATATCGGAGCATCTTATTCAGACAATCGTTCTGAAGCTCTTGCCGTTAGTGGACCAATTGCAGCGAATGGACTTCCTAACTTTTTCACAGTTGCTCAATTGGATAAAGAAACTGGGAAACGTGAAGAAACTGGTTATCGTGAACAAACACAATCTATATTTGCATCTGCAGAAGTTGGTTATAGAAGTACTTACTACTTGACTCTTACCGGACGTAATGATTGGCCAAGTCAATTAGCGGGACCGAACTCAAAACAGTCTTCTTTTTTCTACCCGTCAGTAGGAGGCTCTGTTGTTTTGTCTGAACTTTTCAAATTACCTGAAAGTATTTCATACTTAAAACTACGTGCTTCTTGGGCATCCGTAGGTCTACCATTTGGACGCTTCCTTGCTTATCCAACTTTTTCATGGAATACTTCAACAGGAGCATACTCTTCTCAGTCTGCATATCCATTGTATGATTTGAAACCGGAACGTACAGATTCTTGGGAAGTAGGTCTTACTGCACGTTTCCTTAAACATTTCAATTTTGATGTTTCATTCTATAATACCAAGACTTACAATCAAACCATGGATGCAAAGCTTTCTCCAACAGGAGGCTATAGTACATTCTATGCGCAGACTGGTAACGTACGTAACCGTGGTGTAGAACTTTCACTTGGTTACAAGAATACATGGAACAAGTTTTCATGGAGTTCTAACTACACATTCAGTGCCAATAAAAACAAGATTTTAAGCCTGATTGATGGTTACATAAACCCTGTAACCGGTGAAGAAATAACAAAAGACCGTATGGATGTAGGTGGTTTATCAAAGGCACGGTTCATTCTAAAAGTAGGTGGATCTTTAGGTGATCTCTACTCACAATCTGACTTGCTTCGAGATTCAAATAATAAGATTTATGTAAATGCCGATGGAAATGTAGCAGTGAATGACAAAGCTGATGATATTTATTTAGGATCTGTTTTTCCAAAAGCTAATATGGCATGGCGCAATGACTTTCAATATGGTAACTGGGGACTTGGCTTCCTTCTTACTGCCCGTTTGGGAGGAGTCGTTTACTCTGCGACTCAAGCCGTTCTTGACTCCTATGGTGTATCCGAAGCTACAGCAGCAGCTCGTGATAATGGTGGAGTCGTGATAAACGGCAACGATATGATCGACGCGCAAAAGTGGTATACAGTGGTTGGTGCCGACAGCGGTATTCCTCAATATTACACTTATAGTGCTACCAATTTACGTCTGCAAGAAGCTTCTGTCAGCTACACTATCCCAAGAAAGAAATTGAAAAATATTATGGATATCACTCTTTCGCTGGTAGGTCGTAACTTGTGGATGATTTATTGCAAGGCTCCTTTCGATCCTGAATCTGTAGCCACTACAGGTAACTATTATCAGGGAATTGATTACTTTATGATGCCTAGCCTTCGTAGTGTAGGATTCAATTTGAAACTTAAATTCTAAAAACGGAAAAGATGAAGAAAAATAAAATAATACAGTTTATAGTCACTGGTATGTTTCTTTTCGGTGCAACTGCATGTACAGGAAACTTTGAAGATTACAATAAAAATCCTCATGAACCAGACCAAAATGACATGGGAGTAGATTGGTATTTGGTAAGATCATTAGCTCTTAATTTACAAGATTTGATGATGCCAGAACAAGAGAACTTTTCTCAATATGTAGACTGTTTGATGGCAGGAGCATTTTCGGGATATGTAGCAGACTCCAATTTGGGTACAGGTTGGTCTGGTCGTTACGCAACTTATAATCCTTCAGACGATTGGAAAAAAATTCCATTCAATGATTTTTATTCAAAGTTTTATCCTGATTACTTCAATTTGAAAAATCAAAGCGATGATGAACTTTTCTTATCGTTGGCCGAGTTATATCGTATCGTCGTAATGTTACGTGTAACAGATACATATGGTCCCATCCCTTATTCAAAAGTAGGTGCAGCTAATGCGATCAAATCCCCTTATGATTCTCAGCAAGCTGTCTATGCCAAAATGCTAGAAGATTTGGATAATATTATTACAGTATTAGGAAAGTTTGGCAACCAAAGCTTCAGCTCAAGTGCTGATAGAATTTATAATGGCAATACATCAGCATGGTATAAGTTTGCCAACTCTTTGAAGCTAAGAATGGCGATGCGTACTTGCTATGTAGCAGGATTTAACGTGAATGGAAAAACATCACAGCAATTGGCTGAAGAAGCTGTAGCAGCAGGTGTTATGACTGCTGCAACTGATGGCGCTTATCGTAAAGTTGCCGATCATAATCCATGGCAACGTTTTATGGTACTATGGTCAGATGCACGAATTTCAGCGGATTTAACCTGCTACATGAATGCATACAACGATCCTCGTCGCGAAGCATATTATGATAAAAGTACTTTTGGCACCGTGTCGGGAAATGCATATACTGGAGAAGAAAGTTATGTAGGTTTACGTCGGGGTATTCTGCAAGGACAATATAACTCCTGGTCACAAGGCTCTTCTTGTATGAAAGTCACTACGAGTGATAATATAGTTGTGTTCCGTGCATCAGAAGTCGCTTTCTTGCGTGCTGAAGGAGCTCTTCGTAACTGGAACATGGGAGGAACAGCTAAAGACTTCTATGAGGAAGGAATCCGTTTGTCGTTTGAAGAAAACGGAATTACCAGTGGAGTCGAAAATTATCTTGCAAGTACGGGAAAAGTAGAAGCATATAAAGATCCACTGAAAGGACAAAGTGCCCAAACTTATGATTACTCTGGAGCTATTAATACAAATGTAACTGTGGCATGGTCTGGAGGTGATTTTGAAAAAAGCTTAGAACAGATTATTACTCAAAAATGGATTGCAAACTTTCCAAATGGTATGGAATCATGGACTGAGTACCGTCGTACAGGCTATCCTAAATTAATGCCAATGGCAGCAAATGCAAGTGGAGGAATTGTTAATGATGCGGAAGGTGCACGACGCATGCCATATCCAACTGATGAATATCGTGAAAATAGAGAAAGCGTAGAAGCAGCAGTTGCGACATTGACACAAGAGTCCAAGACTAAAAGAGGAGATACGATGGCAACTCACGTATGGTGGGACTGTAAATAAATCAACCAATGAGTAACAAAAAATAAAAATATATACCAAGTACTTAGTATATTAAATTATACAAATAAAATTACCTTAATTATAGCATATATGAGAAGAAAAATAAAATATCTCATGCCTGTAATGCTGGCATGTTCTATGATGCAGTTCTCGTGTTCTGACTGGACAGATCCAGAAAGCATCAATATACATACTCCTTCTATGGAGGAACAAAATCCGGAACTTTATGCTCAATACCTGGAATCTCTCAACAACTTTAAAGCAACAGACCATCAGGTAGTAATTGTTTCAGTTAATAATGTAAGTACTGTAACAACCTCACGCAGTCAACATCTTACTGATATGCCTGACAGTCTCGACTATATTTGTCTAAACAATACAATGGAAGTAAATCAGGCAAATATATCTGAGATGAAGGAAGTACGTCGATTGGGTACAAAAGTATTGGGATTAGTTGATTTCGATGCTATAGAAAGTGCATGGAAAAAGATTCTTGAAGAAGAAGCAGCCAACGCTGTACCTAATCCCGAATCTGATGAAACAGAAAATGGAGAAGAAGGAGAAGAGACTGTCGACGATGCAACACGTTTTATTGAATACTGCAAAAGTGAGGTCACTAAACAAATCGCCGCAAGTAACGCTTTAGATGTAGATGGAATTGTAGTGAATTATACAGGCTTCGACCTCAATTCGCTTGTTGAAGAGAATGAAATTGCCGCTGAAACAGCACGTCAAGGAGCATTCTTTGACGCGGTAGCTAACTGGAAAGTTGCGAATACTAATAAGGACTTGCTTTTCAAAGGTTACCCGCAGAACGTTATTGGTAAAAGTCTGCTTTCTGATTGTAAATACATCATTGTCAATGCGCATGGAGCAAAAAACCAATACGAGATGTCTTATCTCATACTCATGGCATCAGCAAAAAACGTACCAACCGACCGCTTCATCATGGGAGTAACAACGCCTTATCTTACCAATTCGGGGAGTTACAATGGTGAACTCGGAGATGGCTCATCTGCCATCATTGGAGCTGCTCAATGGGCAGTGGCAAAGACGCCTGACTACACCAAAGCTGGAATTTCAATTGATGCAGCGGAAAAAGACTATTTTAATGCCAGCAATGTATACCCAACCTTAAAAGAAGCTATAAGTATATTGAGTCCAACCGTTAAATAAAAAACTGCCTTATGAAATTAAACAATTTAATATTTACAGCTCTTGCCGGTTTCTCAATAATTCTTGCCGGTTGCCAGAACAACGATGAAAATGAACAGCATTATGACAATAAACTCTTCATTTCGGCATCGAACTTTACTAAGGAAATACTGTTCAAAGCTGGTGATACAAATGTAGAAACTGGTCTTTCAGTAGCCATAGCAAAGCCTGAAGAACATGATATCAAAGTGACTATGTCACCTGCTCCCGAACTTTTATCAACTTATAAACTGGCATATTACGATGAAACTGCAGTACTTCTTTCTGAAGAACATTATTCAATGCCAGAAACTTCGACTACCATCAAATCAGGTAGTATAGTTAGTCCAGAATTGCCTATTGAATTCATTAATACAGGAGAACTTGATATCAAAACCACTTATGTGCTTCCAGTCACTATTAAATCAGTGGAAGGAATCGGCGTTTTGCAAAGTGCTAAGACATATTATTATGTATTCCGCGGAGCATCACTTATTAATGTGGTATGTAATATCAGTCGTAATCGTGCTTATCCGGACTTCAAGAATGACTCCAAATTCAATAATCTAACGGAGAATACGATGGAGATACTGTTCAAGGCCAATTCATTCCCTAATACTCTGAACACGTTGATGGGTATCGAAAGCAATTATTTGCTCCGTATCGGTGACGCAACCATTCCGAATAACCAACTTCAAGTAGCTACTTCTGTTAACAATTGTACAAGCGCAGACCTTCAACTTGAAAGTGGCAAGTGGTATCATGTAGCTGTCGCATTCAATAAAGGTAATGTCAAAGTATATATCAATGGCGTAGAAAAGCTTTCCGGTTCAACGGGAAAGAGTTCTGTTAGTCTTGGTGCTAAACATACCAATGAGGAAGACGGCTCACGTTGTTTCTGGGTAGGTTATTCCTATAAAGATGACCGCTATTTTGATGGCGTCGTTTCCGAAGTACGAATCTGGAATCGTGCATTAACAGCAGAAGAAATTCAGGCAACAAATCACTTCTACACAATAGAACCTGAATCGGAAGGGCTCATTGCATATTGGAAATTCGACGAAGGTTCGGGTACAGTAGCTAAAGATTACAGCGTGAGTGGCTATGATTTGACAATCGAAAAAGAACCTAAATGGGAATCTGTTTCATTGCCTCAATAATAAATCATTTAACTAAGAATTGAATATGAATATGATAAACAATATCAAATATGCTTTCCTGCCAGTGGTAATGTTCACTATGGCAACCTTCACATCTTGTGAGGAAGACATTGAAATAGGAAACAAGATAGATGAATCTTCTTATTTGGCATCGACTCAACTGAGCGGATTATTATTGGACGAAAATACGAATAAAAACAGTTCGGTAATCGAGCTCCGAAATAATGAATATAGCACTAATGTGGTATTCCGTCTTTCTAAACTACCTCAAAAAGGAGTAGATGTTCAAATAGCTGTCGAGGAATCATATGCAGCTATATACAACACTATCCATGAAACGGATTTCGAAGTGTTTCCTGCCGCTAATGTGAAAATCGCAAATAATGGTACTTTTGTACTTGCCCCAGATGATAAAGTTACCCCAAGCGTGAAAGTTACACTGACTGCGTTTGATGGAATGGAAGAGGATAAAACCTACATAGTACCTTTGACAGTAACATCTTCTACTGAAGGAGTAACATTTACTGAAACGTCCAAGCATATGGTGCTTCTCGTTCAAGATTATCGCAACAAACCTAATACTAACAAAGGAGAAGATGCGGTACAAACAGTTCTTTATTTCGAAGTTAATGATACTAACCCGCTCAATGCCCTTGAGTTTCTGACTGAAAGTGGTAAATATTTTTTCGACCATATCGTACTTTTTGCTGCTAATATCAATTGGGATCCAGAGAAACAACGAGTATATTTAGCGAACAATGAAAATGTTCAATTCTTGCTCGACAATAATGATAAGTATCTACAACCATTGCGTAAAGCTGGTATGAAAATTATTATCAGCATCCTTGGTAATCATGACGAAGCTGGTGTCGCTCAACTTTCGGATATGGGAGCTAGGGAATTCGCCCGGGAACTGGCAGCTTATTGCCGTGCTTATAATCTGGACGGCGTCGCTTTCGATGACGAATATTCGAACTCACCAGACCTTTCAAACCCCTGGCTTGCAAGCCCATCAGCTTATGCAGGTTCACGATTAATGTATGAATGTAAAGCTGTCATGCCGGAAAAAATTGTCTCGCTCTATAACCTTGGCAACATGTATTCAAGTAGTCTCCAAGTTATCGATGGTATCGAACCTGGTCAGTATTGCGATTATGCTGTAGCTGACTATGGTGGTGCTGCTGGGCCAGGTACCGGTATGACATTGAAACAGTGTGCTGGTATGTCAATAGAACTAAGACGAGGCAGTGGCAACTCAAGTGAATCTACAGCGCGTTCTAGAAAAGAAGCTGGTTATGGATACTACATGTTCTTCGCACTTGACCCATCATTATATGGTTCACAAGTATATAGATGCCAATCCGTTTGTAAAGGTTTGTACGATGAAACATTAGTTTATCCAAGTTACTATTATAAAAAGAATAGTACAGAACGTGAAGCTATTAACTGATTAATGTATATTTTACCTTAAAAAGAATAGATATGAAATTATTTAAGAATTTAATGATAGTGTTATCGGTATCCCTCCTACTATGGGGTTGTTCTGATGATGATGAATCAATCAATAATGGTAATTCAACAATCTCACTATCGACCAATATACTCCAAGTGGATAAAAATGGAGGGGATGCTACAGTTACTGTAACAAGCTCCGATAACTGGCGGTTGTCAGGAATATGTGATTGGGCACATCCGTCAATAACTTCAGGTAAAGATGGTGATGTAGTTACTTTTACCATCGATCCTAACAAATTAGATGAAAAGCGTACTGCAACCTTCAAGTTTTTCACAGGTTCTTCAGTTGTGCCACTACAAGTAGAGTCTCAACCTGCATATATAATGGATTTACTTTCTGACGAAGCTCTTTCTATTACTAAAGAAAAAAGTACTGTGAGAATTCAACTTAATACCAATGTGGCCGACCCAACGATAACATATAGTGACGGTGGTGAAGAGTGGCTGACATTCGATAGACGTAATGAATTCGGTGGCAAAGTAACTTTATCATTCACTGCTGCCGAGAACAAGACATATAAAGATCGTAGTACAAAAATTACAATCTCAAGCCCACTCGTTACTGAAAGTGTCAATGTAGATATTAATCAAAAACAAACAGATGCAATTATCACCGAAAGTAACACTTTAACATATGATCTAACAGCACGAACTATCTCTTTTAAAGTGAAATACAACGTCAATTACGCTATTTCCATAACAAAAGGGAAAGATTGGATTACTGATCAATCAATTTCCGAACCACAAAAAGGCGATGATGGTTTGACTACGGTTACTGTTACTTATAAACTATCCGCATCACCAGCTTCGCGTGGAGGTACAATTCATATTGCCCAAGCCAGTGGTACATTAGTAAAAGATATTGCTATTGTTCAAAAAGATCCGGACGCCAGCCCTGTGGAAATTCCAGATGCCGTTCTTCGAGCACTTTGTATATCTAACGGTTGGGCTCTCCCTATTGATGATACCAAATGTATTATTCTTGAAGAAGGATTAAACGCAACTTCATTCTCTAACACCTCATACTCTAACCAGATTAAAGATTTAACCGGAATAGAGTATTTCCCTAACCTGACTTCATTACGTTTAGGTTATTGTTCAAACATGAAAAAGCTTGATATTTCAGGTTTACATAAGGTATCATCACTCACATTTAATAGCCCTACTATTTGTGAAGAGTATAATTTGGGAGATAATCCAATTACTAGTTTCAATGCAGGAGGTAGCTATGTTTATTCGGAGGCAGAAAGTCTTAAAGTCATCAGTAGTAAACTTGAGTCTTTGGATTTAAGTCTTGTTTCCTGGTATACAAGTTATGATTATGTTACGTCAATTGATGCTTCGGAATGTCCAGCATTAACAAACTTAAACGCCAATCGTAGCAGCAAAATTAAGACTCTTTATTTAAAGACTGGTCAAGTGATACCAAAGTTAACTAAGAATGATGCAACTACTATTGTTTACAAATAATTAATATATAGAGAATCCCTTTATTTACTCTTTCCAAATCTGTGAATAGAGTCAAATAAAGGGATTATTGCTATCTATTTTTATCTAATGCTAGCTCTTATCTTAAAATACTCTTTTCATCTATAAACAAACCACAACCAGTACTCAAAGACCTTTTTGAATCCAACAATATTGAAATCAACTGATTATATAATCAATGTAACCTTAAAACTCTAAATCATATAAAGATTAAGAGTCATTCAAAAAACAAAACTATTCCACCTGCTCTTTCGGGTAATTCACCAAATACAGTGTCTTTGTCGCCCGAGTAAAAGCTGTATACAACCACCGGAAATAATCCGGAGTCAAATACTCATCTG
>ERZ791614.1484-NODE-1484-length-11929-cov-3.921004_pt1 | contig 11929 bp, 9 predicted proteins | sample MGYA00510274_ERZ791614 | MGnify/ENA primary metagenome ERZ791614 (study PRJEB30046, sample SAMN00715221) | human gut metagenome | study: EMG produced TPA metagenomics assembly of the A metagenome-wide association study of gut microbiota in type 2...
GGACACAATGCTCTGGCAGCCGGTTTCCAGGGACAGAGACAGTGGACAGATTTCTATCCGAACGGTGACTTTGCAGAAGCTATGCTGAACACCTCCTTTGACTGGAACGGAGCACGTGAACCATACATCCTGGCTACAGAGAACGATGTTCTTAACGGACTTGGAATGCTGTTCATGAAACTTCTTACAAACAGAGCACAGATTTTCGCTGACGTTCGTACATACTGGAGCCCGGAGGCTGTTAAGAAAGCTACAGGATATGACCTTGAAGGTGTTGCCAAAGAAGCTGGCGGATTCCTTCACCTGATCAACTCCGGTGCTGCCTGCCTTGATGCTAACGGAGAAGCAAAAGAAGCTGATGGAACAGCTGTTATGAAACAGTGGTGGGATATCACAGAAGAAGACCAGAAAGCAATCATGGATAACACAGAATGGTGTATGGCTGACAACGGATATTTCCGTGGAGGCGGATACTCCAGCCGTTATGAAACACGTGCCCAGATGCCTGCAACAATGATCCGCCTGAACCTTGTAAAAGGACTTGGACCGGTTCTGCAGATCGCTGAAGGATGGACAGTAGCTCTTCCTGAAGAAGTATCTGACAAGCTGTGGAAACGTACAGACTATACATGGCCATGTACATGGTTTGCTCCAAGATGCGATGGCAAAGAAGGACCGTTCAAGACAGCTTATGATGTAATGAACAACTGGGGTGCAAACCATGGAGCAATCTCCTACGGACACATTGGTGCAGATCTTATCACAATGTGCTCTATGCTGAGAATTCCTGTATCCATGCACAATGTTCCTGAGAAAGATATCTATCGTCCGGCAGCATGGAATGCATTTGGAATGGATAAAGAAGGTGCAGATTTCAGAGCATGCAAGAATTATGGACCTCTTTACAAATAATAAATAAAACCGATATGTAAGAATGTATATCGGCCGCCCGGAGTTGGAGATGATCTGACTTTGGGCGGCTGTTTGTATCAGGGGGAATCAAAAAAACAAGCCGATATCTGTGTGTACAGATACCAGCCTGTTGTATATATATGTATGTGTGATGTGTGTACAATGTGTAAAAATGATATTTGGCATGAATATGCCAAAATCCCGAAAAGATAAAGCAAAATCAGTTGTTGATTACAACACCCTTCTGAAGCATTATATTTGCATACAGAGCTTTTTCGCTTGTGGAAATAATGCAATATGCAGTTTTGGCTTCTTCATAGAAAGCGAAACGTTCAATATTTCCAACCGCTTTATCGCCGCGTTCGTCATATTTGGCAACGATTTCTTTATATGTATCCCAGATTGGTGTTTCTACATTATCGCCAGGCATAACTTCCATGAGATTTACAGGATGCTCTACATAAGTATCCAGTGGAAACAGTTTGAGGATTGCATCCAGGATTTCCGGTACACCATGTCCGTCACAGCGGATAGTGATGGCATTCTTTCCCATAGATTCAACAGGGAAGTTACCGTCTGCGATAACAAGACGATCGCTGTGTCCCATTTCACATAAAACTTTTAATAATTCCGGTGATAAAATTTCAGGAATTCCCTTTAACATAATTTGTATTCTCCTTTCAAAATTCTGAAAATCATTATAAATAGTCTAATGAAAAAAATCAGATTATTCAAGGCAATATTTTACGCAAAAAGAGTAAATTTTTATAGTTTACAGCGGAGGAAACAGTAACACACAGAGTTGTATGAAATGCACAAAAAATATATTGAAAAAATTGAAAAAATAGTATAAATATGCTATTATCATTATAGTGAATCACGCAGATATTCGAAATCTGCTTTACTGTTCGCTTATAACCGAATAGCTGCTTTGCGGAGGTTTTACCTGATTCGGTTAAATAAGTAAAAGGAAGTAGTAATTTTTATTGGGGTATCAGGCAGGGGATGATGCCTGATCTTATGGGGGATAAAACTTAATATGTACAAAATATTATTGGTAGACGACGAAATCCTGGTCAGGGATGCAATCAGGGAGAACATTGACTGGAAAAGCCTGGACTGTGAGCTTGTGGGGGATTGTGAGAATGGCAGACAGGCAGTGGAATTTGTGCAGAGCCACAAGGTGGATGTTGTATTGACAGATATCTGTATGCCTTATATGGATGGTATGGAACTGAGCGAGTTTCTTCATGATAATTATCCGGATATTCTTATTGTTATATTCAGCGGTTTTGGGGAATTTGAATATGCGAAGAAAGCAATCCGTTATAATGTAAGTGAATATATGCTCAAACCTGTCACAGCAATGGAACTGACAAAAGTGCTCCGGAATATGAAAGAAAAGCTGGATTCCAGAAAAAAAGAACAGAAAAAAATGGAATCCCTGTCGCAGACTTCAAAGGATTATCACAAGAATGTGGATGTCATCCGGTCGAAAGCACTGGAGACTCTTGTAAATTGTACCAGAGATGTACAGGTAAGTCTTCTGGAACTGAAAAAGCTGGGGATCAGCTTTGACTGTTCGAGCTACAGAGTAGCTGTTTTTGATATGGACACTTACTCAGAAATGTATCAGGTAGATATGCATAAACAGCAGGAAAGCGCATTGATGTCCTTTGTACTTTTTAATATAAGCAATGAAATTGTGACCAGAGAGAACGCAGGTGTTGCTTATCAGGAAGGCAGTAACCGGGTATGCATTATATTTACAGGATGCAGATCCAGAGAATTCGGAGACAAAATACATAGTATCTGTCAGGAAATCCAGCAGAAAGTAAAAGAAGTGATCGGGATTGAAACTTCTATAGGAATCGGAAGCTGGGTGAGATCACCTCAGGAACTGGTCTATTCCTATAAGCTTGCTGAGAAAGCCATTGGCTATCGGTATCTGCTGGGAGGCAGCCTCCTTTTGGATATGGAAGAAAAGAAAACGGACAACAGTATTAATCTTATAAAATCTCTGGAAACACTGACAGAAGAGATAAAGGTCGGAAACAGGCAGAAAGTGACAGAAATCCTGGAGCAGATCGAGCATGAGATCAAAGGGGCACTGGTGGAGAAAAGTTATGCCTGCATTTATCTTCAGCAGGTGATACGTGCCATCGGAAATACCTGCCAGTCCCTGAGTCATGATCCGGAAAAGATCATTGCTCAGAGAGAGAAGCTTCTGAAAGAAGTTTCTCAGGCAAAAACCTTTGATAAAGCAGTGACATTGGTGAAGGAGTATGCTGAAGGAGTATTTGAATCACTTCAGGATCTGAACAGTTCCAGCGGCCAGAGGCAGGGAATGATGGCTATGGATTATATCCGAAAAAATTATATGGATCCGGATCTGAGTCTGAACAGTATCTGTTCTTATCTGAATATCAGTACCAGCTATTTCAGCACTATTTTTAAGGAGATGACAGGGGAAACATTTATCGAATCACTTACCAGGATCAGAATGGAGAAGGCGAAGGAACTCCTGGAGAATACAACTCTGAAGAATTATGAGATTGCGGAAAAAGTAGGATTTTCAGATCCACACTATTTCGGAATTTCATTTAAGAAGATGACAGGAAAAACACCTACCGAATATGCAAGGGAGAAACGCCGATGAAGATTTCTTCAAAATTTAAGAGTATTCAGAGTTCTATTTTCTGTGCGGTGTCGATCCTGGTATTAAGTGCTGTGCTGGTTGTGACAGTGGTATCTCTGAGATATACGAATTCATCTATTTATGAAAATTCTGTCATGTATACACAGACGATCATCAAACAGCTGAATCAGAATATAGATTCGTATATCAGTTATATGGATAATATTGCGTCAGTAATCGCGCAAAGCGGTGATGCTTATAAATATCTGTACAGTGAAAAAGGATATGGAGCCACAAAGGATGAAAATTACAGTGAATACAGACAGCGCCTTGTGGAACAGTTTAAAACGATCCTGAAGGGCAGGGCGGATATCAGAAATATCGGGATTGTCAGAGAGGATAAGAACTCTCCATCTCTGTTTGACAATGGATTATCTGTGAGAAATACATATGTAGATCTTAATACACAGCCATGGTATGCAGATGCAGTCGGAAAATATGACCGGTATAATCTGACATCTTCTCATGTGCAGAATGTGATAAAGGGAGAAAGACCATGGGTCATCACACTCAGCAGAGGAATCTGCAATTATACAGGAACAGAAGCAGAGGATGGAGTAGTTTTTCTGGATCTGAATTACAGTGCGATCAGTGAACTCTGTGCACAGAGCAGCATGGGAGATAAAGGATATGTTTTTATTCTTGATCAGAATGGAAATATCGTTTATCATCCACAACAGCAGCAGTTATATAATGAACTGCAGACAGAGAACATTTCACTTGTTATGAATGCAAAATCAGATATTGTTACTGTCGGAAAGGGAGATGACGAGAAAATTTATGCACTGTCCCATTCTGATATCACAGGATGGACTATTGTGGGATGCATGAATATGTCTGAACTTTTACGAAACAGCAGACAGACAAGAAGTATTTATGTGCTGGTAGCAGTGGGGCTGATCATAGTTGCTCTTCTGATTTCCAGCCTGATTGCCAGAAATATTACGCTGCCGATCCAGAAGCTTCGCGATTCCATGAAAAGTGTGCAGAAAGGAAATTTTGATATTGAAGATATAGAGGTGATTTCCGACAATGAAATAGGAAGTCTTACCAGATCTTTTAATGTGATGACGCACAGGATACGGGAATTAATGGAGCAGAATGTAAAGGAGCAGGAGCAGAAGAGAAAAATAGAACTGAAAGCCCTGCAGTCGCAGATCAATCCACATTTTCTGTATAATACGCTGGATTCTATTATCTGGATGGCTGAAGGAAAGAAGAATGAGGAAGTGGTGATAATGACGGCTTCTCTGGCGCGACTGCTCAGACAGAGTATCAGCAATGAGGATGAGCTTGTAACAGTCGGACAGGAGATTGAATATGTCAGAAGTTACCTCACGATCCAGAAGATGCGCTACAAGGATAAGCTGGAATTTGAGATAAAGGCAGATCCATCCATTACACAGGTACCTATCATTCGTCTGGTATTGCAGCCGCTCGTGGAGAATGCAATTTATCATGGCTTAAAATATAAAGACAGTAAAGGACTGTTGACAGTACATGGATATATGAAAGGTGAGAATGCAGTAATCGATATTACGGACGATGGTGTGGGAATGGATGAGGAAACTCTGAAACATATTTATGATAAGCATAAGGTGAATTACCGTTCCAATGGAGTTGGGGTGTACAATGTGCAGCAGCGTCTGGTTTTATATTACGGAAAAGATTATGGCATTATCTATCACAGTGAAAAAGGAAAGGGAACCACAGCATCTGTTGTAATTCCCGGAATACAGGAGGAATCCCATGAAAAGTCATAAAAAAGAGATTATAACAGTTGCAATCCTTATGGCGGCAGCAGTGGTGATTTTTGCCGGAATCCTGAAACCGGAGGCGACACAGACGAAAAAATGCTCCCTCATTTATATTCCAAAGATCAGGGATAACACCAATGATTTCTGGACTTCGGTAATATCCGGCTGTAAGATGGCGGCAGAGGAATATGAATCTGACCTTGAAATCCTGGCTCCGGATAAAGAAGAGAATATAGAAGAACAGAATAAACTTCTGAAAAAGGCCATTGAGCAGAAACCGGATGCGATTCTGTTTTCTCCTTCCAGCATGGATGCATCAGATGAACTTCTGAAGGAAGCAAAAGAAAAAGGAATCCGTATTACCTATATTGATTCCTATACAAAAGAAGAATTGCAGGATCTTACAGTTGCCACAGATAATGTGAATGCGGGCAGGATGTTAGGAGAGTATGCCAGAAAATTAATCGATAAAGATTCAAAGATAGCCATTGTCAGCCATGTAAAAGGTGTTTCCACGGCTGTGGAGAGAGAACAGGGATTCAGGGAAGGTCTTGGTGACTATGCTGATAACATAGTAGATATTGTCTACTGTAACTCACTCTATGAGAAATCCTATGAACTGGCGCAGGAACTGATGAGGAAATATCCGGATCTGGAACTGATTGCAGGAATGAACGAATATTCTGCAGTTGGTGTGGGAAGAGCAGTCAGTGATGCAGGAGCGAAAGATAAGATCGCAGTAGTTGGTGTGGACTGTTCTCAGGAGGCCATCAATCTTATGGAAATGGGCGTTTATAAGGGAATTATTGTGCAGAAAGCATTCCGGATGGGGTATATCGGAGTGGAAGAAACCATTCATATGCTTAACGGGGATGCAGTAGAGAAGAATATTGATTCAGGATGCGAGCTGGTTACGCCGGAGAATATGTATAACAGTGATATTGAACGGCTGATCTTCCCGTTTAGCTGACTGACGCGTTGAAACGACTGCGTAATATAAGGATAAAAGAAGCAAAAAGGTTAAATATTTCCGGATGAAAAAAAGGAAATATTTAACCTTTTTTTGGAAGATATTTCATTACAATTATCCGACAGGTAAGGTAAGATATAGAAAACAAAGAGATACGAAATAACGTAAGGAGGGTGAAAAACTTGGAAAAGTTGAAACAAAATCCAATTGTGAAGAAACTCGGTCTGAACAGAATCCTGTTAGCATGTATTCTGGTTCTTATGTTCGTAGTCTTCAAAGTAGTTCTGGGAAGTAAGTTCCCTGTAGGTGACAGTATCAAATCTACTTTGAACTATGTATACTTCCTGGGCTTTCTGTCACTTGGAGTAACATTTGTAATTGCCACTGGAGGAATCGATTTCTCCATTGGACCTGTAATGTTCTGCTGTGCCCTGATCTCAGGTTACTGCATGACATCTTATCATGTACCTTGTGCAGCAGCAATGGTGATCTGCATTCTGATCGGATTTGCATTTGGCGTGTTTAATGGCTGGATGGTATCTTATATGTCAGTTCCGCCATTTATCATTTCCATGGCATCTATGAACATTGCAAAAGGTATTGCATCTGTATTTACAAAGACACAGTCCGTCAGCTGGCCACTGGGAAGTGATCCTGTAAACGGATGGTTCAGAAATCTTATCTCCTATAAGGGATTCCCTGTAGGACTTGTGATTTTCCTGGCAGCAGCAGTGATCTGTGGAATTATTCTTTATAACACAAAACCGGGACGTTATATCCTTTGTCTTGGTTCTAACAGCGAAGCAGTAAGACTCAGCGGTGTTAATACAAAAAAATGGAGAATGCTTGCTTATGTGATCTGCGGTGTTCTTGTAGGAATCGGAGCAATTTTCTTTGTTGGTGCTTATACAACTGTTCAGCCTGGATACGGCGATCAGTACAACAATGAAGCGATTGCAGGCTGTGTAATGGGTGGTACATCCATGGTTGGCGGACTTGCTTCTATCGGCGGTACAGTCATCGGTGTATTTATCATTTCTCTTCTTCAGCAGGGTATCATGGCATTTGGTCTTGGTAAAGGTCAGCAGATGATCATCACAGGACTTATCGTAATTGTAGCAGTTTATGTCGACGTTTCTGCAAGACGCAGAAAGAACTGATCGGAAGGGAGGATGTAACAATGGGTGAAGTTATTTTGACTATGAAGGACATTGATAAGTCCTTTCCTGGAGTTCATGCTCTGGATCACGTTAATTTTGAAGTGAAACGCGGCGAAGTACATGCTCTTATGGGAGAAAACGGTGCCGGAAAGTCTACATTGATGAAAGTTCTTACCGGTATTTATCAGAAAGATTCAGGATCCATTACCTATAAAGGAAAGGAAACTGAATTCCATAACACAAGAGAAGCGCAGGATGCAGGTGTTGTAATCGTGCATCAGGAGCTGAACATGGTAGGTGATCTTACCGTAGCTCAGAATATTTTTATCGGACGTGAACCAAAGAAAGGGTTCAGCATTGATGATAAGAAAATGATCGAAGATTCCAAAAAACTCTTTCAGGAACTGAACATTGAAATCAATCCAAAAGAAAAGATGAACAATCTTACCGTCGGAAAACAGCAGATGTGTGAGATCGCAAAGGCTATTTCCCACAAAGCAGAGGTTATTATCTTTGATGAGCCGTCAGCAGCACTGACAGAGAAAGAGATTGCAGACTTATTCGAGATTATCCGTGATCTTCGTAAGAAAGGTCTTGGAATCGTTTATATTTCCCACCGTATGGATGAGATCAAAACGATCACTGACAGAGTAACAGTCATGCGAGATGGTGGTTATGTAGGAACTCTGATCACAGCAGACAGTACAAAAGAAGACATCATCAATATGATGGTTGGACGTGTTATTTACGAGGATCCAAAAGAACATAGCATGGTTGCACCAGATGCGCCGGTTGTTCTTAAGGTAGAGAACCTGAATGCAGGTAAGATGGTTCAGAATGTAAGCTTTGAACTTCGCAAAGGTGAGATTCTTGGTTTCTCAGGACTGATGGGAGCCGGACGTACTGAGACAGCAAGAGCACTGTTTGGTGCTGACCCGAAACAGAGTGGAAAGATCTCTATAAGGGGAAAAGACGGACAGCTTCGCGAGGTAACTATCAACAGTCCTCAGGATGCAGTTAAATATGGTATTGGTTATCTGTCAGAGGACAGAAGAAGATATGGTTGTGTCGTACAGAAATCTGTAACAGAGAATACTACGCTGGCAACCATGGAAGAATTTACCAGTGGTATCTTCATTAATAAATCAAAAGAAAAAGAGGTTTCAGAGAAATACGTTAAAGAGCTGGCAACCAAAACTCCAAACTGCGAGCAGCTGGTAGTCAATCTTTCCGGTGGTAACCAGCAGAAGGTCGTTATCGCAAAATGGCTGACACGAGACAGTGAGATTCTTATTTTTGATGAGCCGACCAGAGGTATTGATGTTGGTGCCAAGAATGAAATTTACAAGCTAATGAACAGACTGGCAGCAGAAGGTAAATCTATTATCATGATTTCTTCTGAAATGACAGAAGTTCTCCGTATGAGTGACCGCATTATCGTTATGTGTGAAGGCAAGATTACAGGAAATATTGATATTTCCGAAGCTACACAGGAACACATTATGAATCATGCAACACGGAACATCAATTAAGGAGGAAAGTCATGACTAAGAAGAAAAAAAGTATTTTAAGTGATCAGAGATTTATTGTATTACTGGTTATTATTGTACTGTTTGCAATTTTCTCCTTTAAGAGCAGGGTTCAGACAGTATACCACAATCCTGAGTATGCTGGATTTCTCATATTATGATCTTCTGATGGCAATCGGTGTTACATTCCCTCTTATTACAGGAGGTGTAGACCTGTCAATCGGAACAGGTATGGTATGTTACGCATTGATCGCAGGATCTCTGGTAAGAAATAATAATCTTCCGGTTGTACTTGCAATGTTACTTTGCATTGTACTTGGAATTATTGTAGGAGCAGCAAATGGTGTGCTGATCGGTGTTATGAATCTGCCGCCATTCCTTGCAACACTTTGTACCTGTATGATTACCCGAGGTGCAGGATCCCTGTGCAGTGCCACTCCCTGGCCGGGACTTACACAGGAGGGCGGATGGTTCCATTCAATCTTTAAGATTACAGTTGGAACAGGAAGAAGTGCTTCCCGTTATCCTATCGGTTTCTTATGGATGATTATTCTGGTCCTTGTAATGGAATATGTTCTGAATCATACAAAATTCGGTCGTTATACGATCGCGATCGGTTCCAATAAAGAAGCAGCAGCTCTTTCGGGAATCAACGTTAAATTCTATCATGTTATGGTATATGTAGTATGCGGACTCTTCACAGGTCTTGCAGCTATCGCATATGCGGCAGTTACACCAACTGTACAGCCTGGTACCGGTGCAGGACTTGAAATGGATGCCATCGGTGGAGTATTCGTAGGTGGTGTTGCAGCAACAGGTGGTTATGGATCAGTAATCGGTACTTTAGCCGGTATCTTCGTTATCATGCTTCTGAAGACCGGTCTTCCATATATCGGACTGCAGGCAAACTGGCAGCAGATCATTACCGGTGCGGTTCTTATCATCGCAGTACTGATCGATATCATGAAAGAAAAGAAAGCAGCAGCAAAATAATTTTCAAAACTGAATAAAGAAAAATGCATCTTACGACAGATGCAAAACAGCAGGATATGAAACAACGGAGGGCTTCCAGGGGATGTTCGGCGACAGTATTGTCATATGTGTATTTTGGGGAAGGCGGAACGAGAGAGGAAGTCTCCGGGGTATCATTTATAAAAAACTATATTAAATTGTATATTTAAAAGGAGGAAATTTTAAATGAAAGCAAAAAAAGTGATCGCATTAGTTATGTGTGCAGCAATGGTAGCAGGAATGTCCGCATCAAGCGTTATGGCAGCCGATATGCCGGAACAGTTCAAAGATCTGAAAGCTAATGAAGCTTATGATTTCCCGATGATGGTTAAATCTTTCCAGTCTACATACTGGGATGCAGCTCAGGAAGGTATGAAGAAAGCTGCTGATGAACTTGGTGTTACATACAAAGCACAGGGACCAAACAGTGAATCTGATATCGCTGACCAGGTTAACATGATCAACACAGCAATCGCTGCAAAGCCGGCCGGATTAGGTCTTGCTGCATGTGATACATCTTCTGTTCTTGCTGCACTTCAGGAATGTGCTGACAAAGGAATCCCGGTAGTAACATTTGATACAGGTATCGCTGATGCTCCGGAAGGATCTGTAGTATGTGAAGTTTGTACAGATAACACACAGGCTGGTTCTGTTGCAGCTGAAAACATGTATAATTCCATCAAAGATGTTATAGCTAATGCAGATGGACAGGTTATCATCGGTGAAGTTAACCAGGATGCTACAGGTCAGAACATCCAGCAGCGTGGTGGCGGATTCATTGACAAAATGATCGAACTTATTCAGGCTGACGGAAAAACAGTTGCAGTTAAAGGTAACGAGTTCTATGTAAACGCAGCTAAAGGTGCAGATGCAAAAGAAGCAGACGCAGACGTTGTTATCCAGGTCGCTGTTCCTGCACAGACAACTGTAGAGCTTTGCTCAACAGAGGCTCAGGCAATCCTTTCTCAGGAAAACTGCATCGCTATCTTCGGTTCCAACCAGACAGCAGCAGAAGGTGTTCTTGCAGCTAATGCTAACCTGAACGTTCTTGGTTCTGACGCAGGAGCAGGCGATGTTATCGGTGTTGGTTTCGATGCTGGTTCTATCATTAAAGCCGCTGTACAGGATGGAACATTCATCGGTGCTGTTACACAGTCTCCTCTGATGATGGGTTACTATGCAATCTACGCTCTGACAGCAGCAGCTAACGGACAGGAACTTGAAGATGTTCCTACAGATGGATACTGGTATGATTCCACAAACATGGACAGCGAAGAAATCGCTCCTAACCTTTATGACTAATCGATAAGTAAATATCGAGAGGAAATGAATCCTTAGAATTAAGTATTAATTATTAATACAAATACAGACGCCGCACTGCCGTATGGCAAGTGCGGCGTTGTTGTTCAAACAATAAAACAATGATTGGAAATGATGATTTTATTAAGTTGTAAAGATACTTATTTCGACGATAGATTTCAAAAGAGCAAATAAGGACACTTTTTCAGACAAACAAGGTTCTTATTTTGGGGAGTAAGTTGAGATAAAATGAAATCATCAGATATGAAAAGCGTATAAATTCATATATTGAGGAGGTTTTGCAATGGCAGCATATTATTTAGCAGTAGATATCGGAGCATCCAGCGGACGTCACATCATTGGACATATGGAAAACGGAAAAATGGTTCTGGAAGAAATTTATCGTTTTGAGAATGGAATGGTAAAGAAAGACGGAGAACTCTGCTGGGAATTTGACCGTCTTTTCAAAGAGGTAGTAAATGGTCTGAAGAAATGTAAAGAAATTGGCAAGATTCCGGTAAGTATGGGCGTGGACACATGGGGCGTTGACTTCGTACTTCTGGACAAAAATGACAATGTTCTTGGAAATACAG
>ERZ791614.1491-NODE-1491-length-11877-cov-3.303840_pt1 | contig 11877 bp, 8 predicted proteins | sample MGYA00510274_ERZ791614 | MGnify/ENA primary metagenome ERZ791614 (study PRJEB30046, sample SAMN00715221) | human gut metagenome | study: EMG produced TPA metagenomics assembly of the A metagenome-wide association study of gut microbiota in type 2...
CTGCCGTTATCGGAGCTGCCGCAGCCTGCAAGCATGGTAGTCATCATTGCTGCTGTCAGTACTAAACTTAATACTTTCTTTTTCATGTAAACCCTCCTGTTAATTTGATACTATGTTACGTCTGTTACGAATCCGTTGTTATCGGTTCCTTGACTGTAACTAAAGTATAACGAAAAAGATCTTTCCGTAACATGGAAAAATTTATAATATAATTCACATTCTTTTATAATTTTTTTATCTTTTTTCTAAAAGTGCTTTCGGAAGATGTAATATTTTATTTTAATATGCACTTTTTTTAGCATCTTGTTTTTTCAACTACCGTTTTTCTTTCGTTATGTTATACTGAAAGCATGAAAAAGACTGTTTATCACTCAAAAAGCATACGAAATCGCATATTGCTCTTCACTCTGAGCGCCATTTTGGGAATGTGTCTGTTGATCAGCCTGTTCAGTTATTACATATTCCGGCACTATCTGCAGAACACCCTGATCCAGTCCACGGAGACCAGCCTGCGCCTGTTGTCGGAGTCTATGGACAACAGTATGGATGAAGTCTACCGGTTGGTCAGATATTGCCAGACAGATTCCAATATTGCCAATTATATTGAACATAACCCCAATCCCGGCTCTGTCCTGTCCGTATCCACTTATGATTCCTTCTACGAGGAATGCAGCCGGAATTCTTCTTATAATTATATGCCCAGAATTGCCATTGTCTCACAGGAGCATTATCTGCAGGTGGTAACCGCAACGTACTCTTCTACCGCAGATCTTGCAACGCTGATTCCGGAGCTTCCTTATTATGAAGAATTACTGACTGCCGATGATTATGATTTTTCGCCCGGTATTGTATCCGATCCTTTTCACCGTGCGGGACGTAAAGTATTACCTGTGATCCGTCCCATTACCTACCAATACAATAACAAGCAGGCAGGATATCTGTTCATCGAAATATCCGCAGATCTGTTCACCATACCTTTGAAGGATTACAGTTGTCCGTCAGACAGCTTTCTCTATCTGTCCATTGCAGGACATACCTATATTTATGAAAACGGAGGCTTGCAGGAATTTACGCCCGAATATAGTATTCTTGATGACCTGAGCACATATTCTCTCACGGGCACCACACAGATTTCCAAAATCCACAGTGCTACCATGGGAGAACAGATTCTGGTCACCACTCCGTTAAATATGCCGGACTGCTACTTAAGTCAGAGTATTTCACATGCGGAGCGGACCAATCAGGCGGTTTTGTTCATGGGAATCCTTGCCTGCATCCTGATCGGCATTTTGTCTATCGGTGTCGTTCTGATGCTGTTGATGAATCGTATGATCACGGTACCTGTATCCAGGCTGCAGACACGGATGGTACGCATCGCCGGCGGAGACTTCTCCAGAGATCCCAGCGTGGAATGGGATCACGAACTGGGGGATATCGGACGGGGAATCAATGATCTGTCGGAAAATGTATCGGAACTTATGGAGAAACGACTGGAAGATGAGAAACAGAAACAGGATCTGGAATACAAGATGCTACAAAGCCAGATCAATCCTCATTTCCTGTATAATACACTGAACTCTATCAAATGGATGGCAACCATACAGGGGGCAACCGGTATCTCCGAGATGACCACCTCCCTGTCCCGTCTGTTAAAAAGTATTTCCAAAGGCACCAGCCTGTTGATCGATATCCGGGAAGAATTATCTCTGTTGGAGAACTATTTCACCATTCAGAGCTACCGCTACGGCGGCACCATTACCATGGACATTCAGGTGGATAATGAATCTCTGTACAACAGTGAGATTATCAAGTTTACATTGCAGCCTCTGGTGGAAAATGCAATTTTCCACGGTATCGAACCGAAGGGCTGTGCCGGACACATCCGGATACATGTCGGCTATGAGACATCGGACAACACCGAAAAGATCCGTATTGATGTCACAGATGACGGTGTAGGCATGACAGCGGATAAAGCTGCACAGGTATTACGCTCCAACGACGACAGTTCTGCGGATTTCTTCCGGGAAATCGGTGTCAGCAATGTGCATAAACGCTTACAATACCAATTTGGTGCAGAATATGGCATTACCATAGAAAGCAAAGAAGGGGAATATACGACGATGTCCATACACATACCGAATATTCCTCTGCATAACAATGAAACTGTTTCATCCGAAACTATTTCATCTGAAAACACTTAATCCGGACAGACATCTGTCCAGAACGGAGTTACTATGTATCAGCTTTTAATCGTAGATGATGAGCCTTTGGTTCAGGCGGGTATCCGCTCCATGCTGAACTGGAATGAATTAAATATCGAGATCTGCGGCACTGCCATGAACGGTCAGGCAGCTCTCAGGATCATCGAGGAAAAATCTCCTGAGATTGTGATCACGGATATCAAAATGCCCGTAATGAGCGGTCTGGATCTCGCAAAAGTATGTAGGGAACGCTATGGTGAAAACTGTCCGTACTTTATCATCCTTACCAGCTATGAGGATTTCCAGATGGCCAGAGATGCTCTGTCCTATCAGGTATCCGATTATCTGGTGAAGCTGGAGCTGACACCGGAAGTATTGAAAAATGCCATAGACCGGGTACTCACACAGATCTCCCGTTCCCGGAAAAAGCAGATGTCCGCCGTAAATATTCATCCCTTTTATGACAAGTTCCTGATCAGTCTCCTTCATGACCTGTTCGAGTCCGAAGAACAGTTCCGTCTGCAGAGCAGAGATCTGAATCTGAATTTCGATTACGTCGCTTATGTGTGCTGTTACGGAGAGATCATCAGCCCTCAGGCCGATCAGATGTCTGCCGAAAAGCAGATGCCTCTGTTTACCAGTTCACTGCAGATGATCCGGGAACTGGGCGGTAAATATCTGCCGCTGTATGCATTATCCCTGGATCTGCGCCATTTTGCACTGATTTTCTGCTTTGCGGATGCCGTAGGTACCGATGATTATGTAGAAAATCTGACGGAGATTCTGCACAATATCAGTGGAACTCTGCAAAACTACTATAATGTGTCGCTACGCTGCGGCATCGGCATCCCGGTTCAGACGCCTGGTACCATCTGTGATTCCTACCAGTACGCGAGACAGATTTTTCAAAATACGGAATCCCATGACGCGATAGTAGCATTTGATACCGGTCATTCACAGGAAAAGGCTAAGAATTCCTTCAATATCAGCCTGTTTAAGAATGATCTCACCAGAGCTTTTGAAGAATATGATCCTGATATTTTACATAACACGATTCAGTCGATCTGCGATCTGTTCCGGGATCACCCGGGGCACTATGTGCAGGCTCTGGACGCTGCCAGCAATATTCTCTATCTGTCGATTTCGCTTTTACAGGACGGGGAATCTATTGTGTCCGGCTTTTTTGCGGAAGATCCGGATGGCTACCGTTCCCTCTATAAGCAGTCCAATGTGGATCACGTGATCCAGTGGCTGCAATTCTTCTGCGGACAACTGTGCGAATTGTTCCAATCCCGTCGAAAGGATTATAAAAACCACATCGTAACTAATGTTCGGAAATATATTAATGAACACGTTAGCGAGCGGTTGTCCCTGAATGAGGTGGCCGCGGTCTTTGGCATCAGCCCGAATTACTTAAGCCAGCTGTTCAGCAAATACAACGATACCGGCTTCAGTGAATATATCAACATCTGCAAGATCACGGAAGCCAAACGGCTGCTGGAAGAAGAAAATATGAAGGTCTACGAGGCCGCAGAGGCTCTGGGCTTCGAGAGTGCCTTCTATTTCAGCAAGGTATTTAAACGGGTGGAGGGTGTCTCCCCCACGGAATACGTCAACAATAAGTTCAGTTAACTGCTATTACGGTTTGTCTCTTATTGAGAATTATGAATATGAAAAGGCAGGATCAGAGAAATGAATTCACAACCGATAAGTATAGAAAAGCGTTTTTTAGAGACAGCAAAAGCATTCCACGGAAACAGCCACCCTTTTCACCCATTTCCGAAGGCTGTGGACCGAAAGGCTTATGAAGGACTCCCGGCAGCATTGAAGGAACTTCTGATTCAGGCCGGAGAGACGAAACTTGGATACAAATTCCCGGTGATACGTGCCACAGATTACATGCGTTTTAAAAGAGACGGTGACCGGGCTGCTTTTGAAGCCCTCTATTTTGCCAAACGCAATGCCCTGAATGATCTGATCCAGGCCGAATGTGTGGAACATCAGGGACGTTTTCTGGACGATATTCTCAATGGTATCTATTCCATCTGTGAAGAGACTGCCTGGCAGCTTCCCGCGCATAACTCCTATATCCGGGATACCCCGCAGTTGATCCTGCCGGATGTGACCAGGCCCGTCATGGATCTGTTCGCCTGCGAGACCGGTGCACTGCTGGCCTGTGCGGCTTATCTGCTGGAAGAAGAATTCAACGCTGTCAGCCCTTTTATCCTGACCTGCATCGAGGACAATCTGAAGCGACGGATCCTGCTGCCCTATCTGACCGCACATTTCTGGTGGATGGGACATGACGATGAGCCTATGTGCAACTGGACCGTATGGTGTACACAGAATGTACTGCTGACCACGTTCCTGATGCCCTGGAGTGTGGAAATGTCCTCTCGGTTGTCCTCTCCGGTGCGCACATTCTGCGGAAATGCTCCGTTATTCCTGCCGGAGAATACGTCTGACACAGTTGTCACATTGCAGGCGATTCTGCATAAGGCTGCTGAAAGCTGTGATTATTTTCTCAAGGATTACGGCAATGACGGCTGTTGCGAGGAGGGTGCCCAATATTATCGCCATGCGGGACTATGTCTATACGGTGCCATGACTGTGCTGAACACGGTTACCGACGGTCATTTCGACACTCTGTTCCGGTGGGATAAGGTGAAAAATATTGCATCCTATATTCTGAACGTGCATGTGAATGATAAATACTATTTTAATTTTGCTGACTGCTCTCCTATAGCCGGCCGTGCCGGAGTACGGGAATATCTCTTTGGCAAAGGATGTAACAAAAATATTTGAAACAATGGGATTTAAAGGGCTTAGGACTGTCCGTGACATGACTGGAAATGACCGGGTAGTATGTGCCAGGAAGGAGAAGTAGAAATTATGTTTGATAAACTGGATGATATGTTGATTCATTATGAAGAACTGATGCAGCAGAATACTTCCGGAACACTTTCCCACCGGGATGTCTATTATCCCAGCGTAGGGCTGTTCCTCGTGCATTCCGATACTCTGGATCTGGCAGTCAAAGCCGGAGACAATGCCGACAGTCACAACCACAATGATACCGGCAGCATCACCTTATACAAAAATGGACTGCCCATTCTGGCGGATATCGGTGTGGAGACCTACACCCGGAAGACCTTCTCTCCCAGACGTTACGAGATCTGGACCATGCAGTCAGGGTATCACAACCTGCCTACAATCTGCGGTACGGATCAGAAGGACGGTGTGGAATACCGTGCGGAAAATGTGATGACAGTTCTGACCGGAGCCGAACCTTCTATTTCCATGGAACTGGCTGCCGCCTATCCTGCCGCACAGGCTATTGTGCCGGATCTGACTTATGTCCGCAAGGTGACATTAAAAAAGCCTTCCAACACTGTCGTATTGGAAGACCACACAAATGCACAAGATGTTATTCTTAATTTCATTACTTATGAAAAACCTGTTATTCTTTCTGACGGTAAACTCTCCATCGGAGAAGCATCTGCCTCCTTCGAAGGGGCTGATCTGCTTGCCATAGAAACTTTACCAATCACGGACGCACGCCTGAAAACGGCATGGGATCATGATCTGTACCGGATCCGGCTGAAGGGCAGCGATGCCGGCTTCCGGCTGACTATTCAGTAAAGCCTGAAATTTCAGGCTTTTCTCACGGAATGTTTATTCTTGTACATTTCATCATCTGCCCGTTTTATGGTTTCTTCCAGAGTTTCCCCCGTCTTGCGAAAAGCTCCGCCGATTGCAAGACGGCAGTAAAACTCTGCTGTTACATCCGATAAATTTCCTTTTTCATCTCCACGCATGGTACTTACCAGTTCCTGTACTTTTTCTTCCTTACAATCTCTGATCAGCATTACAAATTCATCTCCACCGATACGGAATCCGCTTGCCTGCTCCGTGAGATATCTCCGGATAAATTCCGCTGCTTTCAGGATCACAGCATCACCTTTTTCATGTCCGAAGGTATCATTCATGCGTTTCAAATTGTCAATGTCGAAATAAATTACACCGATGGTACTGTCATTCTGCAGTTCTTTTAACTGTTCTTTGTAGTGTCTCTTGTTGTAGAGCTGCGTCATGCTGTCATGATTGCTGTTCCAATCGGCAATAGCCAGCTGGGAACTGGACGCAATGATATCATGCTCCATTTTCTTCATGGATTCACACAGTCGTTCCAGTTCATCTCCGGTTCTGATGTTCATCCGGCCGATGGGAGATTCCTTACCATCCCTCAAAATGTCAATAGAATAGCTGGAAGCCGCCTTGGACATGGCATTTAACGGTCGCAGTACATTGTGCTGCATAAACCAGATCATAAAGACTCCGAAAAGCACCGTAATCGATGTAACAATGATGGTAATATACCCTAAATAAGTCAATTGCTCCCTTCTGACATTTTCTGTGGAAATTCCTACGATAATATAAGCCACCGGAATATTGTATGAGGAATTCAGCGGAATGTAGTAATCGCTTCTTCCGTTATACTCCAACGGTTCTATTTTCTCACATGCGATCAACTCGTCTTTTATAGCATTCTGTACCTCATCATAGGGGAGGATATCTCCTAAAAAGGCTCCGTTTTCTGTCAGATCTGTGTCATACACATAACATCCTCCGCCATCCCTGAAATTGACCACGCTGATCTGCAATACATTTTCACTGGTGTTGCGATAGTCAATGAGTTTATTCCATACCTCGTAATAAGCCGTATTTCTCCGTCTGTTGTCCAGATAGTCCGTTACGCTGTCTCCGTCTACCACCAGCCTGCAGGTATTCGCCACAGTCTGCGCCAGAGAATCTGTGTAATTCCGATTGACATTCATATAATTGACGTAGTTTACAAATATGAAGCTCACGTCCATAATGCATACGATGATAACAATAGCCAGAACGATTTTATATTTTAATGATTTTTTCATTCGTAATCCTCGGAAATCAATACTTTCTCTGATCTATATAGTCGGCTGCATTTTCATAGGTATAGATGTTTTCCTCAGTGTTATAGATCTTATCCACCTCTCTGCCGGCTTCCAGTTCTTCTATGACCGTCTCCACCGTGGATGCCAACAGCGGATTACACTCCACGGTGGCATGCAATTTCCCCGCCATCATATTTTCAAAGCTTTCGTGCAAAGCGTCAAAGGAGATCATAATGATGTCTCCCTCAGGTCCATAGCTTATGCCGTTCCGATCCAGTGCTTTCATGGCACCAAAGATCATGTTATCATTTTCCGAAATGATAACATCAATATCCTTTACCGTTCCTTCGCTGAGCAGATTTTCCATATAGGTCTGGCCTTCTCCCTGAGTGAAATTGGCACATCCCCTGTCTACGATAGTCCAGTTCGGATGTTCCTCCACTCCATGTAAAATACCGTTCGTTCTTCCGATGGCAGCGGTAGCTCCTTCAGTTCCTTCCAGCAGGACAATGTGGATTGTCTCGTTTTCCCGTCCCTGCTCTGTTAAATACTGATCCAGCCACGTTACAGCTTTCCGGCCTTCCTCTTCAAAATCCGAACCGATCCAGGACACGTATTCCGTTTCATCCACAGCGATTTTACGATCCGCTACGATGACCGGTATCCCAGCTTCCTTTGCGGCATGTATGGCATCCTCCCATCCGGTCTCCACGATGGGCTGCAGGATAATATAATCTACTTTCTGCTGGATCAGATCGTACATGGCTTTTACCTGGCGCTCCGAACTGGAATTGCCGTCGATATAGATCAGATCGTAGCCTCTTTCTTTGGTGAACGTATTCAGATAATCATTGGTATTGGCATCTCTCCAGTCAGACTCTTTTCCCGTCTGGATCATTCCCACCCGGATGAGACCGTCATTATACCCCGGTGCCGCACCCCGGATCAGTTGCTGCGTTTTGTCGGCTCGTTCAGTCCCACATCCGATCAACCCCAGACAAAACATCAGCACACAAGTCACGGCAACTATTCTTTTTTTCATGTAACCACCCCTGGTTCTTTATTTATCTTTATTTATCGTTATTTTTACCGTTATCTTCTCTTTTCCGAATCATGCCTCTTACGTTTTATAGTACCATCTTCCTGTATAGGGTGCAAGTCGTCACTGATGGTTCGTATAAATAATTTTATGCGTTTTTGCTGTATTTTTAAAGGTGCGAGATTTGTATAATTCCGATAATTGTAGTATACTGTAGGAAAAAATTTTTCGTAACACATCAGTTCACCATGTATTACAGAAAAGAGGTTATATTTCAAATGAAAAAGCAAAGCAAAGTAACCAGTCAGTCTGCCATGCTGCAGCAAAACACAAGATCAACCTATCGGATACTGATCATCAGCATCGTTATGCTGATCCTGTTCATCGGATCCAACATGTATCTGAGCCGGATCAATTCCCAGCAGCTGGAAGCTACCATGTATCTGAACCAGTATCGTCTGGGTTCCAAGACGCTGACCGCTGCCGTACAGTCTTACGCAGTCACCGGAGACCAGACCTACTATGACAATTATATGAAGGAATTAAACGAGGACAAAAATCGTGACATTGCCTGGGAAGGTCTTCAGAAAGACGGTCTGACCGACAATGAATGGGCACTGTTAAACCATATTGCTGAAATGTCCAACGGTCTGGTTCCTCTGGAAGAAGAAGCCATGGATAAGGCCGGTTCCGGAGATACACAAGCAGCTATTTCTTATGTATTTGGTGAGGAATATGAATCTACCGTACAGGAGATCACTGCAACCACAGATAATTGTATCAATGATATCCAGGCACGTATGGCTCAGAAGCAAAATACTCTGAATCTGATAATGATCACTACCATGGTGATTTTCATTCTCTGCTTCCTGACCATTGCCCGCAAGATTGTCACCACACTGACCTTTGCAAAACAGGAACTGCTGATTCCCATTGTAAAAGTATCCGAGCAGATGAAAGTACTTGCGCAGGGACATTTTGACAGCCGTCTGGATCTGCCGGAGGATGACAGTGAAGTCGGCATCATGGTGCAGGCCGTTCATTTCATGAACGACAACTTTACCAAGATGATCACCGAGATTTCCGAGATCTTAGGTCAGATGGGTCAGGGCAATTACCGTGTAGAGCCTACGGAAGAATATGTCGGTGACTTTGTACAGATCAAGGATTCCATGGTGAAGATCATTGCCGATATGAAGAAGACACTGTCCACCATTCAGGTCAGCGCACAGGAGATCGATGGTGGTTCCGAGCAGCTGGCACAGGCAGCTACCGATCTGGCAGAAGGTTGTACCGCACAGGCCTCCAAGATTTCCGAAGCATCCCAGATGATCGACGCTATGGCAAAGAGTATTGAAGAAAAAGCCAGAGTTGCACAGGAGACCGCAGATATCTCCAAGCAGTCCGCACAGACGGTTGCTGATGGCAATGCCAAGATGCAGGAACTGAAAGTCGCAATCGGTGAGATCAGTAAATGTTCCGAGGAGATTCGTTCTATCATTCAGGTCATTGAGGATATCGCTTCCCAGACCAACCTCCTGTCACTGAATGCCTCCATCGAGGCTGCCCGTGCCGGAGAAGCAGGCCGCGGATTTGCTGTCGTAGCCGAGCAGGTCAAGAATCTGGCGGAACAGTCCACCGAGGCTGCCGGAGAGACCACAAAGCTGATCGGGAGCACCATCGATGCTGTCAACAAGGGAATCGCCATTGCAGAAGAAACCGAAGCCAGCATGGATCAGGTAATGGAAGAAGCCGAGGCTTCTACCAAGCGTATGGTTGATATGGCACAGGCCCTTCAGGCTGAAGTGTCCAGCGTCCAGCAGATCGATGAAAACATCGCTCATGTGGCCGGAATCGTGGACAACAACTCCGCATCTTCTCAGGAGACCGCCGCTGTCAGCGAAGAACAGTCCGCGCAGGTACATACTATGTTACAGCTGATGCATCAGTTCCAGATCTAGTTTTCAGAATGATAAAGCCTGAGTGCTTCTAAAGAAGCCTCAGGCTCAGACTGTAGACAAAGCTCCTTCCTGTGAGGGAGCTTTTCTTGTGTCATGACTGCAAAAATTATGTACTTACAAGCATATAAGAAGTAGTGAAAATGCCGTATTTACGGGACTTTTCACTACTTTTTTGGTATAATGAAAGTATCAAAATAAAGGCGGTGTTTCCTATGATGACACAGAATGCAGATAAGAAAAGAGAGCAGATTCAGATGTTCTGCATGGATGACCTTGTTCCGCAGGATCATCTGCTGCGCCTGATTGACCAGGCAATCGACTGGAGTTTTATCTATGATCTTGTGATCGATAAATACAGTGCAGACAATGGCCGCCCCAGCATGGATCCGGTCATGCTCATTAAAATTCCATTCATCCAGTATCTGTACGGCATCCGAAGTATGCGCCAGACAGTAAAAGAAATCGAAGTCAATGTCGCATACCGATGGTTCCTCGGTCTGGAAATGATGGACAAGGTTCCCCATTTCTCTACGTTTGGAAAGAATTATACCAGACGCTTTAAGGATACTGATCTTTTTGAACAGATCTTTTCCCGTATCCTGCAGGAATGCTATAAATACAGACTGATCGATCCTTCCGAGGTCTCCACCCATGTAAAAGCACGGGCAAACAGCAAAAAGATGCGGAAACGGATTGCAGATGAGGAAGCACTGTTCTTCGAAGAGCAGTTAAAGAAGGAAATCAACGAAGACCGGGAAGCGCATGGGAAAAAGCCTCTGAAAGAAAAGAAGGAAGATCCCAAAGATCCCCCCTCCTGTGGTGGCAGCTCTGATGGAAAAGAAGAAAAAACGGTCAAGGAAAGTACAACGGATCCGGAAAGCGGATGGTTCCGAAAGGGTGAGCATAAAAATGTTTTTGCGTATTCCGTGCGGACAGCCTGTGACAAAAACGGATGGATTCTGGGTTATAGTGTAAATCCCGGCAATCAGCATGACAGCCGGACATTTAAATCCCTGTATGATAAGATAAAAGACATTGGCATTCAGACACTGGTAGCCGATGCAGGATACAAAACACCAGCGATAGCAAAGTTACTTCTGGATGATGGTATCACACCGCTTCTACCGTATAAACGCCCCATGACCAAAGATGGTTTTTTCAAAAAAGCCGAGTATGTGTATGATGAATATTTTGACTGCTATGTATGCCCGAATGATCAGGTGCTGGCTTATCATACGACGAACCGTTCCGGATACCGGGAATACAAGAGCTGCGGAATCGTCTGTGAAGGATGTCTATATCTGAAGCAGTGCACAGAAAGCAGGGATCATGTGAAGGTAGTGACCCGGCATATCTGGGAGCCGTACATGGAAAAGTGTGAGGATATCCGGCATATGATTGGGATGAAGGAAGTGTATGCGCAACGGAAAGAGACCGTAGAGCGCCTCTTCGGAACAGCAAAAGAAAACCACGGATTCCGCTATACACAGATGATAGGAAAAGCCTGGATGGAAATGAAAGTCGGGCTTACATTTGCCTGCATGAATCTGAAAAAACTGGCAAAGATGATAGCCAGGAAGGGAAAAAGGGGAACCCAAAAGTGTTTATTATTGATCAAGTACACACTTTTTGAACCGAAAACAAGAAAAACGCTTCTGGTGATATATGCTCTAAGTGACTTCTTAACCATGATTTTGTCATGGTTAGTGAAGCAATCACTTAGAGCATTTTTGTTTCAGGAG
>ERZ791614.1493-NODE-1493-length-11872-cov-4.956419_pt1 | contig 11872 bp, 9 predicted proteins | sample MGYA00510274_ERZ791614 | MGnify/ENA primary metagenome ERZ791614 (study PRJEB30046, sample SAMN00715221) | human gut metagenome | study: EMG produced TPA metagenomics assembly of the A metagenome-wide association study of gut microbiota in type 2...
TCATTCATCTGTGCGAACGCGAATGTTCCGTGCAACGCCGTAACCAGAAAATCGTAGAAGAGACTCCTTCGGTTTTCGTCACTCCCGAACTACGGAAAGATATGGGTGAAAAGGCGGTAGCTGCGGCTAAAGCGGTGAACTACATCGGTGCGGGTACTATCGAATTTCTTGTTGACAAACACCGCAACTATTATTTCCTTGAGATGAACACCCGTTTACAGGTGGAGCATCCGATTACGGAAGAAGTGATTGGGGTAGATTTGGTGAAAGAACAGATTAAAGTTGCCGACGGACAGGTGCTTCAACTGAAACAAGAAAATATTCAGCAACGCGGACACGCTATTGAGTGTCGTATTTGTGCCGAAGATACAGAAATGAATTTCATGCCGAGCCCGGGTATCATCAAACAGATTACAGAGCCGAACAGTATCGGTGTACGTATCGACAGTTATGTGTACGAGGGATATGAAATTCCAATCTACTACGACCCGATGATCGGTAAACTGATTGTATGGGCTACCAACCGCCAATACGCTATCGAGCGGATGCGCCGCGTACTCCACGAATATAAGTTGACCGGTGTGAAAAACAACATCAGCTATCTGCGTGCCATCATGGACACTCCCGATTTCGTGGAAGGTCACTATGATACAGGATTCATCACCAAGAACGGCGAATATCTGCAACAACGCATCATGCGCACCAGCGAACATTCCGAAAATATCGCTTTGATTGCCGCCTATATGGACTACTTGATGAACCTCGAAGAGAACAACAGCGGTATGGCTACCGACAACCGTCCTATCAGCAAATGGAAAGAGTTCGGACTGCACAAGGGAGTGTTGAGAATCTAATTTTAACAAAGAGAATTCAATTATGGAAATTCATATAGGAAACCGTGTGGCCGAAGTAGAGTTGGTCAGCAAGGAAGATAACAAGGTGGTGCTTACCATTGATGGAAAACCGTTTGAAGCAGATGTAGTGATGGCGGAAAACGGCACTTGCAACATCTTGATGGACGGACGCAGTTCGAATGCACAGCTGATTCGCCGTGATAACGGGAAAAGCTATAAAGTGAATACGCATTATAGCAGTTTCAATGTAGAAATTGTGGACAGCCAGGCGAAATATTTGCGGATGCGCAAGAAAGGGGAAGAGGAACAGAATGACTGTATTATTTCTCCGATGCCGGGCAAGGTGGTGAAAATACCTGTTGTAGTCGGTCAGGAAATGAAAGCGGGAGATACTGCCATCGTTATCGAAGCAATGAAGATGCAGAGCAACTACAAAGTGACTTCGGATTGCCGCATTAAAGAAATTCTGGTTCAAGAAGGTGATAGCATAACCGGCGAACAGACATTAATAACATTAGAACCGATTGCATAATATAAGAACGGATTGCATTATGGAAGAAATAAATAAAGCATACGCCACGTTCGAGGAACGTGACCGCATCGCTTCTCTTGGTGGAGGCGTTGATAAAATAGAGAAGCAACATGAAAGCGGTAAAATGACTGCCCGCGAACGTATCGAGATGTTACTCGATAAGGGTACTTTCGTTGAACTGGATAAGTTGATGGTTCACCGTTGTACGAACTACGGTATGGATAAGAACAAAATTCCGGGAGATGGTATCGTATCCGGTTACGGAAAGGTGGACGGTCGCCAGGTGTTTGTTTACGCTTATGACTTTACGGTATATGGCGGCTCACTGTCAGCTTCCAATGCTAAAAAGATTGTGAAAGTACAACAACTTGCATTGAAGAACGGTGCCCCGATTATCGCTTTGAATGATTCGGGCGGTGCACGTATCCAGGAAGGGATCGAGAGCCTTTCCGGTTATGCTGATATTTTCTATCAGAATACAATGGCCAGCGGTGTGATTCCACAGATTTCGGCAATTCTGGGTCCTTGCGCCGGAGGTGCCTGCTACTCTCCTGCCCTGACCGATTTCATCTTTATGGTGAAAGAAAAAAGTCACATGTTTGTGACTGGTCCGGATGTAGTAAAAGCTGTGATTCATGAGGAAGTAAGTAAAGAAGAGCTAGGTGGTGCAATGACACATAGCAGCAAAAGCGGTGTGACTCACTTTATGTGCAATACCGAAGAAGAATTGCTGATGAGCATCCGTGAACTGCTTTCTTTCTTACCGCAGAATAATATGGATGAAGCTAAGAAAAAACCTTGCACTGACGAAACAAACCGCGAAGATACTTCTCTGGATACAATCGTTCCGGTAGACCCGAACGTACCGTATGACATGAAAGACATTATCGAACGTGTGGTGGACAACGGTTATTTCTTCGAAGTCATGCCGAACTTTGCAAAGAATATCATCATCGGCTTTGCACGCATGGCAGGTCGTTCGGTAGGTATCGTAGCCAATCAGCCGGCTTATCTTGCCGGCGTTCTTGACATCGACGCCAGCGACAAAGCAAGTCGTTTTATCCGTTTCTGCGACTGTTTCAATATTCCGTTGATTACATTCGAAGATGTTCCGGGATTCCTTCCGGGATATACGCAGGAAAACAACGGTATCATCCGTCACGGCGCAAAAATAGTTTATGCGTTCGCAGAAGCTACTGTTCCCAAACTGACTGTTATTACCCGCAAAGCTTACGGCGGCGCTTATATCGTAATGAACTCCAAGCAGACCGGAGCTGACGTGAACTTCGCTTACCCAAGTGCAGAAATTGCTGTGATGGGTGCGGACGGCGCCATCAATATCCTGTTCCGCAAAGCTGACGAAGCAACAAAGGCCAAGGAACTGGAAGCCTACAAAGAAAAGTTTGCCACTCCGTATCAGGCTGCCGAGCTGGGATATATTGATGAAATCATTTATCCGAGACAGACTCGCAAACGTCTGATTCAGGCACTGGAAATGACGGAAAACAAGATGCAGACAAACCCGCCCAAGAAGCATGGTAATATGCCTTTATAACAACTAGATAAGGTGTGCATAAAGCACCCTCCCATCAAGACGGGCTTACATAGATTCTACGATATACTTTAGAATCTTTGTAAGCCCTCTTTTTATGAGTAAGTCTTTTTATATACACAAAAAAAACGGCACCTCGATTCACATCGCAGCACCGTCACAACACAAACACAAAATAAAACACGACAAAACTACTATGCAATCTTCCTGTTATGCCGGGGAGGCATATTCACTAGCCTATATATATTCGCATACCTACAAGTAGCCATCAGGCGATTTGCATATATAAAACATTCAGATTTTTATTTTGTTCACGAAAGGAGAAGTAAAAATGTTATTTCTTCTCCTTATAGTCTTTCAGGAAGCCTTCCATCAGCCATTTGGCGAGTGCCTGACGATTGGAATTCATCACCAACCGACGCTGATCGAACGTATTCTGGATATTACCCAACTCCACAAAGACGGAAGCGGGAGTGGTATGGGAAAGTACGTATAAGTTACGCCCGCTTACTGTGCCGGAAAAGCCCCGGTTGGGTTGATGCTTATCATATTTTGACTCAAACGTATCTTTCATATTATTCGCCAATCGTTTGCTGTCTCCTTTTTTATTCGAATAATAGAAAAAGACATCCGTTTGTTTTCCCTTACTACGGCTATCAATATGAATAAAAATCGCCCTGCAATAAGAGTAGTTCTTACGGTCTTTCCGGTAAAGAGCGTTTATTTTATCACAGCGTTGCTGTAAGCGTTGCACCTGATTCAAAGGAATTGGATCACCCATACAAGTCTCCCGTTTACTGTTTGACAGGTACGAATCATCACGGATACCATCTTTAGCATCTTGAATGATGATACGGACTTCGGCTCCTTCCTGCATCAGGTTACGTGCCAGACGGAGTGCAATATCATAAGCGTATTCATCTTCGTGCAATTCGTATTTACCAACTTTCCCGATAGCACCCGGATCAGGACCTCCATGTCCGCTGACCACATAGAAGCAAGCACCGGCAAGACGGTTGGAAGTGACTTTCACATCAGCCAGTTGTTTTCCAAACAGAGGCTGATTGAGGGTAGTTCCTATTTTTGTTGATTTAGCTTTCGGAGATTGTTGCTTTGTCCCGGTATTTCCGGAAGGTGATTTCTTAATGGGAGGAATAACATACGTCACGCCCACTTTAAGCACATTGTTCTTTCCCAGTTTCTGTTTATTCAGCTCAATAAAGTCGTCGTAATACTTCTTCGGAGAGCGGTTGTGCCTCAACAGAAAAGAAGAGATACCTTCACCCGCCTTCGGGGTTGCCTTCTGCTGTGCCCAAAGAGTTGTGCCCGAAAAAAGAAAAGCTAAGAATAAAAGAATATAGAGTTTATTTTTCATAACTACATTAACTATCTCCTTCGCAAGAGTATCATTTCACTCATAAACAGGGCAAAAATACAATTATTTTCCCTACTTTTGCAGCATTAAAACATTTTTTGAAATAAAACATTAAAACCCGATAACATTATGGCAAAACAATTCAAACCGGAAACCCTGTGTGTACAGGCTGGATGGACGCCTAAAAAAGGCGAACCACGCGTATTGCCCATCTATCAAAGTACAACTTTCAAATACGATACCAGCGAGCAAATGGCCCGCCTGTTCGATTTGGAAGACAGTGGTTACTTTTATACCCGCCTGCAAAATCCAACGAATGACGCCGTTGCCGCCAAAATCGCCGCTCTTGAAGGTGGTGTAGCCGCTATGCTGACTTCCAGCGGTCAGGCTGCCAACTTCTATGCCATTTTTAATATCTGCCAGGCAGGAGATCACTTCGTTTGTTCTTCCGCTATTTATGGAGGTACGTTCAACCTGTTCGGAGTGACAATGAAGAAACTAGGCATCGATGTGACTTTCGTAAATCCGGATGCCAGCGAAGAAGAAATTTCTGCAGCTTTCAAACCGAACACAAAGGCTTTGTTTGGCGAAACAATTTCCAATCCTTCTCTGGAAGTGTTGGATATTGAAAAGTTCGCACGTATCGCACACAGTCACGGGGTCCCCTTGATTGTTGACAATACCTTCCCTACTCCTATCAACTGTCGCCCGTTTGAATGGGGAGCTGACATCGTGGTTCATTCTACTACCAAATACATGGACGGACACGCTACAAGCGTAGGTGGCTGTATCGTAGACAGCGGTAATTTTGACTGGGATGCTCATGCTGAAAAATTCCCGGGACTTTGTACTCCGGACGAGTCATACCACGGACTGCCTTACACGAAAGCATTTGGCAAAGGTGCCTATATCACCAAAGCAACTGCGCAACTGATGCGTGACCTCGGCAGCATCCAAAGTCCACAAAACTCTTTCTTATTAAATTTGGGACTTGAGACACTGCACCTGCGTATGCCTCAACACTGCCGTAACGCACAGAAAGTGGCCGAATATCTTTCTAAAAATGAGAAAGTAGCTTGGGTAAACTATTGTGGTCTGCCGGACAACAAATATTACAGCCTGGCACAGAAATATATGCCGAACGGTTCTTGCGGAGTCATCTCCTTCGGTCTGAAAGGCGGACGTGATGTGTCTATCAAGTTTATGGACTCACTGGAATTCATCGCTATCGTTACTCACGTAGCTGATGCACGCAGTTGCGTGCTCCATCCGGCGAGCCATACTCACCGCCAGTTGACGGATGAGCAACTGATGGAAGCCGGTGTACGTCCGGACCTGATCCGCCTATCGGTAGGTATCGAAAATGCGGATGATATCATTGCTGATATCGAACAGGCTTTGAACGCATAACAATACCGTAAAGGTATCAAATACTAAGAGAAGGCACGGGAATGAAAGATCCCGTGCCTTCTTATTTACCACAAAAAGAAAGTTAATTTCGAAGAGAATCATTTCAAATGTGAACCGATAAATCCTCCCGGATGTTTATCTTTGCAGGGAACCAAATTCTGCAGAGATATGAAAAAGAATCTATTAGTAGCATTCGTATTATGCCTTTCTTACGGATTTTCTTATTCCCATTCGTTTGATAAACCAATTAATCAGACAGCAAAGATGTCAAACTTTGAAATGGATTCGTTTACCACCAAGAATGGTAAAAGCTTGAAGATCACTTTCTTCAAACATGCCAGCTTATTACTGGACTATGCAGGACAAAAAATATTCATTGATCCTGTTTCCGATTATGCCGACTATACACAACAGCCGAAAGCGGATTTCATTCTGATTACGCATGAACATGGCGACCATTTCGATACCAAAGCAATAGCAGCTATCGAAACAAACCAGACCAAAATTATAGCTAATCCTAACTGCCGGAAAAAGCTGAATAGAGGACAAGAGATGAAGAACGGTGATGTGCTTCAACTCGCCAAAGATATCAAACTGGAAGCCGTACCCACCTATAATACGACTCCCGGCAGGGATAAATTTCATCCCAAAGGACGTGACAACGGATATATTCTGACTTTAGGAGGAACTCGTATTTATATTGCCGGAGATACGGAGGATATTCCGGAACTAAACCAGGTGAAAGATATTGATATCGCTTTTCTGCCGGTTAACCAACCATATACCATGACACCGGAACAAGCGATACGGGCAGCCAAAATCATCAAGCCACGTGTTTTGTACCCTTATCATTACGGAGAAACAGATATCCATAAAGTAAAAGAAGGATTGAAAAATGAGACAGGCACAGAAGTACGTATCCGGGCTTTGCAATAAGATATACGTAAACAATCAGAAAGTGGCTGAAAATATATTCACCTGAATATCCGAAAGGACCTTGAATAAAGTGCACCCCAAAAGTTAGATCTAAAACTTTTGGGGTGCACTTTAATATCTCAATAAGAATGATTTTCGCTTCAAGGGCTTTCCAAACATTCAGTCCCTTATAAAGAGCTTTTCCTTTTTTAATCAGTTACTTCCAATCACACAGCCTCGGCAGACAAACTGGAAATCACTGTATCCACCCAATATACAACTGTTCTATCCGCCGGCAAAACTCCTTCCAGATAAGGTGAATCGGATACCTCCTCCAACCATGCCGTAGTAATCGGTCCTCTTTCTCTTGTAGAACTTTGAGTTCCTAAATACGGACTAAAATTAAAAAACGTGTGTTGTTGCTCTACATTATTTTTATCTATATATGTAAAGACAAAAGCCTTTTTCTGTTTTCCACCCAATGAAGCCCACTCTATCTGGTATGTTCCTTCAACAAGAATTTGCTCATCCTCTGTCTTATAAATGAATTTCCCTCCTGTTCCTTCTTCAGATAAATGATATACATCATCCGGCCGCAAAATACAGATATCTCCTTTATTTATAAAAGAATAAGGAGCCATTGCCACATTTACTTTTTCCTGCAACTCGCTTTCCGAATCCAATGACAACATATCTTCACTGGGTCTGGAAACCTGAAATTCAGGTTGGTCGACGCACATAAATGTCAATACGCCATAAGAAACAGTCACAGGCAGGGTGACATAATTACCATCCTTATCAGTAACGGTAACCGTTACTTTCCCTTTTTTACCATGCGAACTAAGCCATAATCGGTTGTCGATGACTGTTGCTGTCACAATTGTTTCATCGGAGCTTTGTGCAGAGTAGCCACCTTTTCCATTGGCTATCCCGATATTCTCCGCTTCCCATCCGTTAAGATACAAAACTGTAGAAGAAACAGTGTTTGTACAAGTTCCTGTTTCGTCAACCAGTTCGGAACCACTAAATAAGATAATCTCTGCATCATCTTGACAGGCTGATACACAAAAAGCCATAACAGAAAGAAGAAAGAAGCCTAATAAAGTTTTTGTTTTCATATTTTCAGTGGTATGGTTAAATCCCGGCATATGCCATTGTTTTGCAAAGATATAAAGTATTTGTAAAAAACACTATCTTTGTATGAAAAGTTACCAATAGTACAGATCCACTAGATTCTTCCATACAGTGTAAGTTATATGAAATATACAACAGAAGGTCATTGAAAAGGACGTTCCCGGGGGAAAAAGGGAATGGGAAATACGGGAACGTCCTCAAAACATAACAATACAGAAATATGGACTTTCACAAGGGCGCATTTCTGTCTCTCTTATGCAACATTCCCTTCTATAAAAATATGGAGGAAATATCTGGAGAGGATATTATTATGTGGGAAATTTAGTTTATAGTCTTAAAAGCAATCTGATTGCATCAAAGTGATGAACGATAGGCAGTCCGAATATATTCTCCTACTGCATTGTCATCATTGATTTCTATGTATTTTTTCAATAAATCCGCAAATCCGGATTTTATCTGTTCCGTTTGCTTGTTCTCACAGGCTGTAGAATATTCATCAACAGCCATGAGAAAATCCTGCATTCGTTCATTCAGCATTGTTCCTCCTGTGCAAACCACATCGGAAATATAGGCTTGGATACTACCATTTTCTATGACAACAGGGAGGCGGTATTCCAGTCCCGATTTGTTGGCACGAATAGAAAGCACTTTTACTACGGGCGACACAATAGTCACCGTATCGGAAAAATCAAACTTTCCGTGGATTATTTCTACACTATCTACCAGCTGCCCGCTCGAAAAATCTTTCATATAAACCATTTTTCCTTCGAATTCGGGCAAAGGTGCACTGCCGTTAATCTCGTAACCTTTTATCTGATGCCCGGTGCAAGCCACTATCAGACATATTCCCGGAAGAAAAGATAAAAGTTTCACATATCTGTTCATTAAGCTCTTCATTCTTCTTTAAAAAAGAAAAGCCGTCCGCACTATCAGCTGAACGGCTTTCTCTTTTCATTCATACATTTGTATAATCATTCATCCTTAGAATCTGAATCCCAGTTTCACTACAGGCATTTCAAATATTTTGATATTGTGGTGACTGGCGTTATATTTATCAAATCCTTTCGGGCAAATCTGTATCAAGTCATAGCGGTAAGCCAGAGGGTGCATTTCGAAACCGAAAACAAAACCTTTGGCAATGCTATACTCAATACCTGCTACGGCAGCTACTTTGAAACCGTACATCTGACCGGCTTTACTTCCGGAAACATAGACCTGTGACGGAAGTTCTTCCGAGTCGTCACTATCCTTGTAGGTGTCTCCGGTGTATGGTTCGGTCGTTTCAATGCGTGCCATCTGGAAGCCGAGTGCGCCTCCGAGATATGGATGAATACGTTCGTTGCGAGTCTTGAAATAGTAGTTGGAACCGACAGATACATACCAGTTGTTGGTCATCTGCGCATTGATATAACTTTGCGCAGGGATAATCATGTCAGGTACACTGTTGTCTCCTTCTACATAGTCTTTCTTAGGAGTGAGGCTGACGTTCATGCTGAACTGGAAATTTACATCCCAATTGTCAGACACAAAATACTTACCTTCAATTCCGGCTATATTGACCAGACTATTATTATTCAGACTCCCGATGTTCAGATAGCGGTTCAGATCGCCGGAGTTATCCGTCCCTCCATTTGGAAGTCCGACTACTCCTCCGTCATTGGAGAACTTGGGAAGCAGATAAGAAGTGTTCTCGTTAAAAAACTTTCCGCTACCAAGCAGGACTGAAACCTGCCACTGTCCTTTCTTCGGGGCAAACGACGCATCATCACTGCTGCTGTAACGCTGCGCCATTGAAGGCGCAGCTGTCATACAGGTCAGCAAAAGTAATGTGCATAGTTTTTTTATCATCTTGTTACTTTTACGTAGTTAGGGAATTATTTCAAGAAGATAGCAAGAAGTGCTTTCAATTGAGCGCTTGCAGCATCATAGTCTGCCTTGGCAGCATCATATTCAGCCTGTTTTACTTTGATCTTTTCCTGGATATTTGCAAATGTATCCTTGATATAATCATTATCAGTATAAGTACCTTCGGCCAACTTTTCTAAATTTCTTTCAGCAGTAGCCAAAGCTGCTTTTTTATCAAGAAGGCCAGTAACAGCTTTTAAATATTCAGCATTAATAGCTTCTTTGATTTCCTCCAAAGTCATATCTTTATAATCATCGCCCAACTCATCAAGGCTAGCAATATATTCAGAAATTGTAGACTCAATCTTATCTTTTATAGCATCTTTATAGTCATAATCCTCACTAACTTTCTTTATATTTGCCTCTACTTCCTTAAATACTTTATCATAAGCAGTTTTAGCATCAGCCAAAGCAGTCTCTGCTTTCGTTACATTTGCAGCCAATTCTGTTTTTTTCTTATCCAGCGTAGTTTGTTCTTTAGCTTTTTGAGCAGTAAACTCTGCTTTCAAAGCTTTATAGGTATCAGCCTGGTTTATCACAGCCGTCAGACGTGCAGCTTCTGCCGTAGCATAAATAGAGATACCAAGAGTTCCATAGTCACCATTTTGCAATTCTGTTGCCAGTCTATTGCCATCAACTTCCTTAAGAACCATATCAGCTGACACAGCAACCCTTCTAGGTTCATTACCACGATTAAAGTTATCACCAAACACTTTTGTTGAAGCTTTTTTCCATGAGTCATATGGAACATCACCAGCAGATGCTCCAAGTTCAAGAAGCTTGTTTGCATCAGCTTGTTCTATTTTATTAGCTTTTGTCACAGCACCGGCTGTCCATTCTATTAAATTTAATTCTAACCCTACAATTGACTTGAAGTTTGCCAAAGGATTGGCTATTATCCAAGCAGAAATTGCTTTTTTAGTATTGGTAGAAGCCTCTGTTGCTTCTGCTTTTGTACTTTTAAGCTCTTTATCCAAAGCATCCTGATAGTATTCAGCCAAGGCAGTAGCTAATTTACTGATATTAGCATCCTGTGTTCTAGCAGCATCGCCCAGTTTATTATAAGCAGCTATTGCAGTTTCGACAGCTTTTTTTGAAGCATTTATATCAATAGCTTCAACTTCAATATATTTATCGCGAGCTTTCTCCCATGCCTTATAGTCAGCATCGTAAGTTTCATTCGCTTTTGTTGCTTCAGCATCTGCTTTCACGACTTCAAGTTTAGACCATGCAAGATCTTCTAAATCAATCCCTTGAGTAGCTGCATCAATAAGTTTATTCCAGCCATCAATCTGTTCTTGCGCCTTAGTAACTAGTACAGTTTTTGCATAGCTGAATTCACCTGTTGATTTATTATAGCCAGCTACTCCACCAGAAATACCATCAAAAGCATCATTCAAGCCTTTAAGAATGCTCTGATCTGCTTTCTTAGAATAAGCAGAAGCTACATTAGTAGTAGTATTAACTTTATCAAGAGCACCCGTAGCATCGGCTAATTTTTTCTCTGCAGTAGTTTTGTTCTTTTCTAAGTTAGGATTAGCAACTTTTAATTCTTCTTTTTTAAGTTCATATTGTCGTTTCTGAACATCCAATGTTGCCATTTCATCCTTCAGCTTTTTAACCTCTGTTTCCCAATCAGCTAATGTAGTATATTCATTATCCAAAATAGCCTTATATCCATCAGCTGTTTTTTGTGCTATATTCAAATTGGATTCAGCGATTTCCACAGCATTCTTCAATTTAGCTTCGATGTTTCCATCAGCTACCCAATTAGGATAGTCCGCCAACTGTTCCTGAAGTTTCTTCAAGCTGCCTTCTGAATATCCGTTATTTGCATTATCCGGATTTTGTGTAATTACATAATATGTAATATACTTTTCATCAGTACCAGTAGTAGTTGTTGTCCCAGCTCCTTCGCCAACACTTGTCTGTGAACTTGTTGATTTAGATACAAGTCTTTGTTCAGTCTCAACTTCTGTCGTTGAATATCCATACATAGCCTTATCCATAGCTATCTTAGCATAAGCAACTTTTGCCTCTACAACATTTAAACGTAATTGTTCTTCATCTGTCAGCAACAACTTGGAAGCTTCAATCTGTTCCATAGCTTGTTTGTAAGCTTCCTGTGCTTTAGCAGTGGCAGTTTCGGCAAGAAGCATTTTTTCCTTATACTGCTCAACAATCAATGCCTTTTC
>ERZ791614.1494-NODE-1494-length-11867-cov-2.597443_pt1 | contig 11867 bp, 10 predicted proteins | sample MGYA00510274_ERZ791614 | MGnify/ENA primary metagenome ERZ791614 (study PRJEB30046, sample SAMN00715221) | human gut metagenome | study: EMG produced TPA metagenomics assembly of the A metagenome-wide association study of gut microbiota in type 2...
CGAGGGAACCGAGGAGGTATTCGTGGATGGCGACGACGACTGGAGTGTATACACGAAGGATGGAAAAGCATCCGCCCAGTGGGAGATCCAGGTGCTGGTAACTGAGGATGGCCATGAGGTGCTTTCCTGGTAGCTTGCAGAGTATATAAAAAGAGACGGCGTCAAACCGTCTCTTTTTTGTACCCAAGGTGGGGTTCTTCACAGCCGAAGGGGGATAAAAGACTGCGAAGAAATATCTATATAAAGGAAATTGTTGTTAGTCGAGCCAGACAACGATTGCGCGCATCTTGTAGTGTCATCTGCCTCATTGATGTTATGCCATTATAATACTGGATAATTGTGTCCATATTTTGACCAATATCTAAAATAAATCTAAACGAGTATTACATAATTCGAAACTTTTTCGGAACTGTTTATGAGGCTGGCACGCTTGAATTTTTCTTGTCGATTTCTTGGATGGGGTATATAATAAATCTGGTGATTAAAGGGGGGCGGCCTGACTGGATAGAAACCGCGTCCAGAACAAAGCAATTAAGAAGAAAGTGGCAGGAATTATATGGAAAATTTTTTATTTGCACTTAATACAGTCCTTCCGTTTCTGCTCTATATCGCATTTGGATATGGAGTCAGGATGTCGGGGCTGGCGGATGAGGATTTTATGAAGCGCCTGAATAAGGTGATCTTTCAGGCATTCTTTCCGATTCTGATGTTTAACAACCTGTATTCCATTCCGGAGGGAATGACATTAAATCTGCGTCTGGTGGCAGTCGCCATTATCAGCGTGCTGCTTTTGCAGGCGGTTCTGCTTGCTGTGGTTCCGCGTCTGGTAAAGGAAAATGAGCGGCGCGGCGTTATCATCCAGGCGATTTACCGCAGCAATTTCGTCCTGTTCGGCATTCCACTGGCAACCAGCGTGTTCGGTGAGGAGGGAACACTGCTGGCGACGATGATGGTGGCGATCGTGATTCCGGTCTACAACATAACGGCGGTCGTGATTCTGGAATTGTTCCGGGGCGGCAAGGTCCCGGTTTTCGTTTTGATTAAGAATATCCTGAAAAATCCGATGATCCGTGGTGCTCTCATGGGCTTTATCTTCCATATGTTAGGGATTAAACTTCCGGTTTCCGTGGAAGGACCGATCAAGCAGTTTGCCAATCTGACAACGCCGCTGGCACTGTTCGTACTGGGCGGAACGCTGCATTTCAATGCGATCGGCGGCAATCTGAAATATGTGGTTCCGTCGATGACCGTCAAGATGGTGATCCTGCCGGCAGTGATTCTGGCGGTTGCGACGCTGCTCGGCTTTTCCGGTGTGGAACGTTTTGTTTACTTTGAAATGTACGCGACTCCGGTTGCGACGGCGTCCTATGCGATGGCGCAGAACATGGGCGGCGACGGCGAGCTGGCGGGACAGTTTGTCGTGCTGAGCACGGTCGCCTCGGTTGTGACGATCTTTTTGTGGGTCTATTTCCTTAATTCGATCGGATGGCTCGCATAAAAATAAATATATAATAGGGGACTGCCAGACAGTGGTTTGTGGAAGAGCAACAATTGTCTGGCAGCTTTTTTTGTGGAAACAAACACTGTTTTTCATGAAAACCGAAAATTTTTTTCATAAATTAAGATGTATGTATAATCTTTTCAAAATTAAAACATTTAATAGACAAAACTGATTGAAAAAGTTATAATAGTATACAAATGCGAGAAAACTTATTTATTTTCCATGTGCTTTTGATGCTTCGAATCAGCGAATTGTATGGAATGGGAGGATGTGAAACATAATAAGGATATTGCATTATTGCTGTAAAAATCTAGGGGAAAAGGTGGTGGTTCAATGATCAAGGAGACGATCCAGGCGGTCGAGGAGGCAGAGGCGAAGGCATCGGAACTGGTCGCGCAGGCTTCGGAGGATGCACGCCGCGTTAAGGCGGAGGCGGAGGCAGAAGCGGATCGAATGCTTGCAGATGCACAGAAAAGGGGGAAAGAAGCAGCTGTGAAGCAGGAAGAAGAACTGACTCTCAGAGGGGAGGAGTACGTAAAACAGGCACTGGCAGAAGCCGAGGCGGAGTGTCAGACGCTCAGAGAGACGGCGGACAGACGGAAACCGGAGGTGGTTGACCGGCTCATAGCGGAACTGGTCTAGTGAATGGAGGGATGTAGATATGGCAGTATTGCAGATGCAAAAGCTATGTATCTGTGCCCTGAAGAAGGACCGTAAGTCCCTGATGGAGTTTCTGCAGGCTGCCGGAGTGCTGGAGCTCTCTGCGGAGGCGGAGCCGGACGAGGTATTTAAGCGGACGGACACGCTGGAGGATCGGCAGAAGTTTGAGCGGAATGCGGCGACGGCGGACCGCGCATTGGAAGTGCTTGCCGCGGTGGTTCCGGAGGAAACATCGATGCTTGCTGGGCTTGCCGGAAAGCCGCTTGCAAAGGCAGGCGCGTACCGGGAGACGGAGGCGAACGCAGAGGCGCTTTTAGGTCAGGCGGAACGCATTTTGAACCTGCAAAAGCAGATCACGGAGGAAAAGACTGCGGCGCTTAGACTGCTGGCGGAGGCGGAAAGCCTGAAACCGTGGCAGAAGCTGGAGATTCCACTTGCGTATCAGGAGACGAAACGGTGTGCTATCTTAGCTGGCGCGGTCGGCGGAGGCGCTTATACGCAGGAAGAAATTTACGCTTCGGTGGCAAAACAGGAGCCGCAGCTTGAAAAATGGGAGCTGGAGGTTGTCGGAAGCGATGCCGACCAGACTTGCATTGCGGTAATTTGCCTGAAAGAGGACGAGGAGAAGCTGGAGACAGCACTCCGGTCGATTGGATTTGCCCGTCCGGCGCGTCCGGTGGAGGAAGTTCCGGCAGCTTACGCTAAGAAACTCAAAGCGCAAGCGGCAGAGCATGAGGGACGCGCGGCGGCGACGGAAGAAGAACTGAAACAGTGCGCTCCAGCGAGGGAAGATTTGAAACTGTTATCCGACTATTACCGCCTGCGGGCACAGAAGTATGAGGCGCTCGGCGAGATCTTACAGTCGGAAAAAACGTGTATGATCACGGGATTTATCCCGAAGCGCGATGCGAAAGGACTGGAGGAGAAGCTGAATAGCCGGTTTGAACTTGCAGTGGAAAGTTCGGATGTGCCGGAGGATGAGGAAGCACCGGTGCTTCTCTCCAACGGAACCTTCGCGGCGTCGGCGGAGGGCGTGACCGCGTCCTTTGGCTTACCGGCGAAGGGGGAGATGGACCCGACCGGCATCATGGCAGCGTGCTATGTATTTTTGTTTGGTCTGATGCTTTCAGATGCGGCATACGGATTTATTGTATTTTTGATGTGCTTCCTGGCACTTAAGAAATTCCCAAGGATGGAAGAAAACCTGCGGAAATCACTGCGGCTCTTTATGTACTGCGGACTTTCGACCCTGTTCTGGGGCGTCATGTTCGGCGGTTATTTCGGAGATGCGGTGGACATCGTGAGCCGGACATATTTTGGACATACGGTGACGATACCGGCGCTCTGGTTTGTCCCGCTAAATGACCCGATGAAGCTTTTGGTTTATTCGATGTTATTTGGCGTGATTCACTTATTCCTGGGGCTGGGACTGAAAGGATATATGCTCTTAAAGGATGGCAAGGTTGTGGATTTTATCTGCGACGTGGTACTCTGGTACCTCCTGCTTCTGGGGCTGATCCTGATGCTGCTTCCGACGGAACTGTTTGGTTCCATCGCGCAGATGAATATCGTATTCCCGCCGGTGCTTAATTCGCTGGCAAAGGGAATGGCGATCGTGGGCGCGCTGGGAATTCTGGTGATGTCGGCGCGCGACAAGAAGAATCCGCTCCTGCGGCTGGCGCTTGGCGCGTATGATTTGTACAATATTACCGGATGGGTGTCGGATGTGCTTTCCTACTCGCGCCTTCTGGCGCTCGGACTGGCAACCGGCGTTATCGCATCGGTTATCAACCAGATGGGAAGTATGGTTGGAAATAATGTATTTGGCGTGATTGTATTTATATTGGTATTCTGCTTCGGACACCTGTTTAACCTGGCGATCAACCTGCTTGGCGCGTATGTGCATACCTGCCGTCTGCAGTACGTCGAGTTTTTCGGAAAGTTCTATGAGGGCGGCGGAAAAGCGTTCCGGCCGTTTAAGCAGATAACAAAATACGTGGAAATCAAGGAGGATTAAATATGAGCGGAATTGTATTTGCATTGTTGGGAGTTGCAGTGGCGGTTATTCTTGCAGGTATGGGTTCAGCCTACGGCGTAGGCGTGGCAGGTCAGGCAGCAGCCGGAGTCGTAACCGAGGATCCGGATAAATTCGCGAAGGTGCTTCTGCTCCAGCTGCTTCCGGGTACCCAGGGTATCTACGGTCTGCTGGTTGGTTTCATCGCTCTTTCTAAGATTGGTCTTCTTGGCGGCGGCGCTGACATGAGCATGTCGATCTCCCAGGGACTCTTATATCTGGCAGCATGCCTTCCGATCGGCGTGGTTGGTCTGGTATCGGCGAGACATCAGGGAAGAACGTCGGTTGCTTCCATCGGTATCGTAGCGAAGAAACCGGAACAGTTTGGTAAAGCGATGCTGTTCCCGGCGATGGTTGAGACCTATGCGATTCTGGCACTTCTGGTTTCGATTCTGGCAATCAATGCACTGTAATCTGGCACGGCGGAAAGAATCAAAATCAGTTAAGGAGTGAAGCGTATGAATGGATTAGATAAGATTATTGCTCAGATCCTTGACGATGCAAAGCAGGAATCGCTTGCGATTCGGGAAAAAGCAGCCGGTGAAGCGGAGACGACTCTTGCGGCAGTCGGTGAAAAGGTAAAAAAGCTGGAGGAAGAGCAGGCGAAATCGGCGGCGCAGCGTGAAAAAAGCTATGAGGAACGGCTTCGTTCTTCGGCGGCGCTAAAGAAGCGCCAGGCGATCCTTGCGGAAAAGCAGGCGATCATCGAGGAAATGCTTGCGGCGGCACACAAGGAGCTGCTGGCAAAGCCGGATGAGGCGTATTTTGCATGGATGGAGCAGCTTCTTTCCCGGTTCGTGACGGATCGGGCAGGAGAAATCTATGTTTCAAAACGTGATTTAGAGCGGATGCCGGATGATTTTCCGGCAAAGATAGAGAAGGCAGCGCAGGAAAAGGGCGGAAGCCTGGTACTGAAAAAAGAACCGAGGGAGATCGACGGGGGCTTTGTTCTGGTGTATGGCGGTGTCGAGGAAAATTGTTCTGCCGGGGCGTTGTTTGCGTCGCAGCGGGATGAGCTGGCGGACAAGGTACATGCGATGCTGTTTGGATAACGGCGGGAGAAGGTAAGGAGGGCTTATATGTCTGATACAAAATATGCCTACGCGGTCGCCCGGATCCGGGCACTGGAAAATGGGCTTTTTTCCTCCGCACAGATTGAACAGCTGCTGTCCGTAAAAAGCTACGAGGGGGCGCTGCGTTTCCTGACCGAACACGGCTGGGGGGATGCAGATACACCGCTCAGCGCGGAGGCGATCCTGACCCGGGAGAAGGCGAAATCCTGGGAGACGGTCCGCGACCTTTTGAAGGGCGACGACGCGATCCTGGCAGTGCTTTCCTACGGGGATCTCTACCACAATTTAAAGGCGGCGATCAAGGATGCAGCGGCGCCGGGCAGCCACGGCAATGTCTATTTTGACGACTGCGAGGTGGACGGCGCGCGGATGTCGAAGATCGTGGCGGAGAAGGACTGGCAGGCGCTTCCGGCACATATGCGGGAGGCGGCGAAGGAAGCCAGCGAGACATTTCTGCACACGGGCGACGGGCAGCTCTGCGATATCATTGTTGACCGGTCGGCGCTCGCAGCTATCTATGAGTGCGGAAAGAATGCGTCCGACGCGATCATCCGCGATTATGCCGAGACAACGGTCGCGGTGGCGGATATCAAGATAGCGGTGCGCTCCCAGAAGACGGGAAAACATCTGGATTTTATGCGGCGCGCGATGGCACCGTGCGATAGCTTGAATATCGAGCGCCTGTCACAGGCGGCTCTTGGCGGTGTCGGCGCGATCTGCGAGTATCTGGAAGGAACCCGCTATGGGGGCGGCGCGCAGGCATTAAAGGAATCGCCGTCGGCGTTTGAGCGGTGGTGTGACAATCAGCTGATCGAGACGATCAAGCCGCAGAAATACAACCCGTTTACGGCGGGACCGCTGGTTGCCTATATACTGGCGAAGGAAAATGAGATCAAAACGGTCCGTATCATCCTGACCGCCCGTCTGAACGGTCTTGAGGAGGAACAGATTCGGGAAAGGATAAGGGAGATGTATGTATAAGGTTGCAGTAGTCGGAGATTACGACAGCATCTACGGATTTGCGGCGCTGGGACTGGAGACATTTCCGGTGTCCGATGTAAATGAGACGGAGAAAGTATTTCTGGAACTGGCTTCTGGTTCCTACGCGGTGATCTATATCACCGAGGCGGCGGCTGCCGGGATTGAGACAGCCATCGACCGCTACCGGGAACAGCCGCTTCCGTCCGTGATCCTGATTCCGGGGATTTCCGGGAATACGGGAAAAGGCGTGGAGTCGGTCAAGCATTCGGTGGAACAGGCAGTTGGATCGGATATTCTGTTTGGAGATGCATGATAGAAAGGTGGGTGAAACCTTCCAATGAGCAAAGGAACGATAAAGAAGGTAGCAGGACCGCTGGTTATCGCCAGCGGGATGCGGGATGCCAATATGTTTGACGTCGTCCGCGTCAGCGACGAACGTCTGATTGGCGAGATCATAGAGATTCACGGAGATGAAGCGTCGATTCAGGTATATGAGGAGACTTCCGGTTTAGGACCTGGCGAGCCGGTAGAGTCGATGGATGTGCCGCTTTCGGTTGAACTGGGACCGGGACTCCTGACGAGTATCTACGATGGAATCCAGCGTCCGCTGGACGATATCATGAAGGAGACGGGCAGCAACAACTTAAAGCGCGGCGTTGAGGTTCCGTCCTTAAAGCGTGATAAGAAATGGCAGTTTGTGCCGACCGTGAAAGCGGGCGACAGCGTGGAAGCAGGCGACATCATCGGTACCGTGCAGGAGACGCTGATCATTGAGCATAAGATTATGGTGCCGTATGGTGTAAAAGGTACCGTCAAAGAGATCAAGAGCGGTGAATTTACGGTGGAGGAAACTGTAGCGGTCATTGAGACGGAAAACGGCGAAAAAGAGCTTACAATGATGCAGAAATGGCCGGTTCGGCGCGGCCGGCCGTACCAGACGAAGCTGCCGCCGGTAAAACCGCTGATCACCGGACAGCGTGTCGTTGACGCATTCTTCCCGATCGCCAAGGGCGGCGTGGCAGCCGTGCCGGGACCGTTCGGAAGCGGCAAGACCGTCATCCAGCACCAGCTGGCGAAATGGGCGGAAGCGGACATTGTTGTTTACATCGGCTGCGGTGAGCGCGGCAACGAGATGACGGATGTTTTAAATGAGTTCCCGGAGTTAAAGGATCCAAAGACCGGGCACTCCCTGATGCAGCGGACCGTGCTGATTGCCAATACTTCGGATATGCCGGTAGCAGCCCGCGAGGCATCAATTTACACGGGTATTACGATCGCAGAGTATTTCCGCGACATGGGTTATTCGGTGGCACTGATGGCGGATTCCACCTCCCGATGGGCGGAGGCGCTGCGAGAGATGTCGGGCCGTCTGGAAGAGATGCCAGGCGAGGAAGGTTATCCGGCCTACTTAGGAAGCCGTCTGGCACAGTTCTATGAGCGTGCAGGTCATGTCATCTGCCTTGGCAGGGACGGACGCGAGGGCGCCCTGTCCGCAATCGGAGCCGTATCCCCGCCAGGCGGCGATATTTCCGAGCCGGTTTCCCAGGCGACGCTGCGTATCGTCAAGGTATTCTGGGGACTCGATTCAGCGCTGGCATACAAGCGCCATTTCCCGGCGATCAACTGGCTGACCAGCTATTCCCTGTATGTGGACAATCTGGGAAAATGGTTTGATGAGAATGTATCGGATGAGTGGATGAGCTGCCGCCAGGGTCTTATGAGCCTTCTGCAGGAAGAGGCAGAGCTGGAGGAGATCGTAAAAATGGTAGGTATGGATGCTCTTTCACCGGGTGACCGGCTGAAAATGGAAGCGGCCAGATCCATCCGTGAAGATTTCCTGCATCAGAACTCTTTCCACGAAATAGATACCTATACTTCTCTGCATAAACAGTATCGTATGCTGAAACTGATTCTGACATTCTATGCAGAAGCAGGCGAAGCCATCAAACAGGGCGTGCCTATCCAGAAGATTACAAAACTGGATGTGGTAGAAAGAATCGGCCGTGCGAAATATGTAGAAGAAGCAAACGTAGATAAGAGCTACGATGAAATCGAAGCTGATATCAAAAATGAAGTAAAAGATCTGATCGCAAAGGGGGCTGATGAATTATGATAAAGGAATATCGTTCCATTCAGGAAGTCGCAGGCCCTCTGATGGTTGTTTCCGGCGTAGAAGGCGTAAAATACGATGAACTGGGCGAAATTGAATTGTCCAATGGTGAAGTCAGAAGATGTAAGGTGCTGGAAGTAAACGGCGATACTGCTCTGGTACAGCTGTTCGAAAGCGCAACAGGTATCAACCTGTCCGACAGTAAAGTACGTTTCCTGGGCAAGAGCTTGGACTTCGGCGTATCTCCTGACATTCTGGGTCGTGTCTTCAGTGGTATGGGTAAACCCATCGACAATGGTCCCGACATCATCCCTGAAAAACGTCTGGACATCAACGGCGCACCTTTGAACCCCGCAGCAAGAGAATATCCTGCGGAATTCATTCAGACAGGTGTTTCCGCTATCGATGGTCTGAACACACTGGTTCGTGGTCAGAAACTGCCTATCTTTTCCGGTTCCGGTCTGCCTCACGCAAATCTGGCAGTACAGATCGCAAGACAGGCGAAGGTTCGCGGTACTGACTCCAAATTCGCCGTAGTATTCGCGGCCATCGGTATCACATTCGAAGATGCTGAATTCTTCATCAATGACTTTAAACAGACAGGCGCTATCGACCGTTCTGTCGTATTCGTAAACCTGGCAAATGACCCTGCCGTAGAACGTGTATGTACCCCTCGTATGGCACTGACTGCTGCGGAATATCTGGCATTTGAACAGGGCATGCACGTACTGGTTATCCTGACAGATATCACAAACTATGCAGAAGCCCTGCGTGAAGTATCTGCGGCGAAGAAGGAAGTTCCCGGTCGTCGTGGTTACCCTGGTTATCTGTATACTGACTTGGCTACCATGTATGAACGTGCAGGCCGTATCAAAGGCAAACCCGGCTCCATCACCATGATCCCTATTTTGACCATGCCTGAAGATGATAAGACCCATCCTATCCCTGACTTGACAGGGTATATCACAGAAGGTCAGATCATCCTGAGCCGTGACCTGTATAAAAAAGGCATCCAGCCTCCTATCGACGTTCTGCCTTCTCTGTCCCGTCTGAAAGATAAAGGTATCGGGAAAGACAAGACTCGTGAAGACCATGCCGATACCATGAACCAGCTCTTTGCGGCATATTCCCGCGGGAAAGACGCAAAAGAACTGATGGCAATTCTGGGTGAAAGCGCATTGTCCGAAATCGACCTGATGTATGCGAAATTCGCCGATGAATTTGAAAAACAGTATGTTTCTCAGGGCTTCCGTACAGACAGAACCATTGAGCAGACACTGGATACTGGCTGGAAACTGCTGCGTATGCTGCCTAAGAGCGAATTGAAACGTATTCGTGACGAATATCTGGAAAAATATCTGGCGGACGAGGAGTGATGCATTGTGGCTAAATTGAATGTCAATCCTACCCGAATGGAAATGACAAGGCTCAAACGTCAACTCAAAACCGCGACCAGAGGTCATAAGCTGCTGAAAGATAAACTGGACGAACTGATGAAACAGTTTCTGGAAATCGTGCGGGAAAACAAACGCCTCCGTGAACAAGCGGAAGCGGCTTTAGAAAGCGCATACCAGAACTTCATCATCGCCAGAGCCGTTATGAGCGAAAGCACATTGGCGGAAGCACTGATGATTCCCCAGCAGTCCGTAGCGGTTAAAGTAAAGAACCGCAACATCATGAGCGTAAACGTACCTGTGTTTGACTTCCAGAAAGAGGAAGGCAGCGGGGATATTTATCCCTATGGTACAGCATTTACCTCCGGGGAACTGGACAGCGCCATGAATTCTTTCTCCGATGCCATGGAGCCTCTGCTGCGTCTTGCAGAAAGTGAAAAGACAGCACAGCTTTTGGCACAGGAAATTGAACGCACCCGCCGTCGTGTAAACGCACTGGAAAACGTAATGATTCCCAATTATCAGGAAACCATTAAGTTTATTGCCATGAAGCTGGAGGAAAACGAAAGAGCCAGCACCACACGACTGATGAAGGTCAAGGATATGGTTTTGAAGAAATCTATTGAGGAAAAACGTAAGCAGGACGAGGCTTTGCAGAGAGCATAAGTCAAGGAAATGTCATTTCAGTACCATAATTGTACTATAGATATTATGGTATATAACAACATCAAAAGGTACTTATCTGTTAAATCAGGTAAGTACCTTATTTTTTTGAACAAGTTAAATTGGTAATTAAGCTACTAGTAGTTATGAATGATGTTGCTATAGGTAACAAAGACAATTTACCTAGTTTTAAGTGTAATATTCCTTGCATTAACACCACAGACGTCACATTTCAACAGCGTTATAATCAGTTTGTAATTGAATAGAAATATAAAACAAATTGGAGGCTGATGTTTATGTGTAAAATCTTAATTAACGAAGTTATGTTGGGAAAACGAAATGTGGGCTTTGAGTGTTATTCCATGGAAACGGGTGAAATTGTGGGGTATACAGAGAAACAGATCAAAGCACAGTTTCAGGCTGGAAATCCTGTGTTGGGGTTTATGCTGGATGCAGATGGACAGTTAAAAGTAGACGAAACATTCTGTAAAAACATCATGTGTAAATCAGGCATTTCCACACTGACACCCAAACTGGAAACGGACTGTATTGTAAATTTGATTTTCACTGTAATTGGCAGAGAAGGCAGTCAATATAAAGTAATATCCAGTCGGTTCTGGCAAGGGTGCATGACAGAAGAAAAGCTGAAAACATTGTATGAACTGGGTGCCGTTAATGGGATTGAGGTGGATGGTAAGGGAAAAATTACACTTTATCTAGAGAAGCAGAGTTGTGTATAAGAAATAGAAAAAAAGAATAAAAAAGGTCGTAACAATATAAGTGAAGCATATAAAAAGCGGCATAATTTAATAAGAATTTATGCTGCTTTTTGTGTTGTTTGTCTATATTATGCTGATTTAATTTTTAAAATTATAACTCTATTCATAATGTGTGTGATGATATATATAATGCTGTTTGTATAATTTTGAAATTGTAAGTCATATAGTTCTTGTGACTAATTGCTTTTTGCAGTATAATTATTGAAACATTGGTTGTAAATGAACTTGTTAATTTGTATATGGAGGGTAATATGAAGTTCAACAACGAAGCATTATTTAAAGAGTTAGTAACGAGGCATGGTTTAAATTTATATTTAGGAGCAGGATTTTCAACTTATGCTTACAATGAGGACGGAGATAGTTTGCCCTTAGGGGAAGCTATTAATAGCAGACTAATTGACTTGTTTGAGTTGGATAAAAATAGAAATCTTACTTTAAGTAAGACTTGTCAAAAAATTAAAAAAGATAATGAAGATGTTTTAGAAAAATATTTCAAAGAAATATATACTGTAAAAACATTTGATAATGAATATATTACAATTACAAGATTACCCATAAAAAATATTGTAACGACCAATATAGATAACCTTTTAGAGAAAATATACAGTCATCCAGACTCAATGGCGGAATTG
>ERZ791614.1498-NODE-1498-length-11823-cov-3.889446_pt1 | contig 11823 bp, 7 predicted proteins | sample MGYA00510274_ERZ791614 | MGnify/ENA primary metagenome ERZ791614 (study PRJEB30046, sample SAMN00715221) | human gut metagenome | study: EMG produced TPA metagenomics assembly of the A metagenome-wide association study of gut microbiota in type 2...
CCTCCCTGGTCAACGGCGAGACCTTCACCACCTTCATCGACACCGGCGTGATCTATCCGCAGATCAAAAGCAATCCCTCCACCATTTACAGCTTCCTGCTGGTGACCGGCTATCTGAAGGCACTGAAAACCACGCCCTCCTTCAGCGGTGATTTTATGTGCGAGGTCTCCCTGCCCAACCGGGAGATTTCTCTGGTGTATAACAAGGAGATTTTGCAGCGGCGGGAGAATCTGATCCCGCCGTCCACGGCGATTTCCGTTCAGGAGGCCATCTTCTCCGGCGATAACGCACGGCTGAAAGCGCAGATCCAGACGCTGCTGACCCAGTCGGTCAGCTCCTTCGATACTGCCGGGGAGAATTTCTACCACGGCTTTATGCTGGGACTGTGCGCCCTGCTGGGCGGCGCTTTCGTGACCTCCAACCGGGAATCGGGCGACGGGCGCTATGACATTCAGCTGAAGCCTACGCAAAAGGGTCTTCCGGGCATCCTGATTGAGCTGAAAGCGGAGAAGAATTGCAGCGACGAGCAGCTGAAAAAGCTGTCCGAGACGGCCTTGCAGCAGATCAACGACAAGAAATACGAAACCGAGCTGACGACCGCCGGGGTCAGGACGATTTATAAATACGGCGTGGCCTTCAGCGGTAAAAAGGTTGAAGTGGCGGTCGGATGAGAATTGAAGACAGGGGCACACCTTTGTTTGTGTGTCCCTGTCCTTTTTTATAACGAATTCATTATATTCAGCAAACTCTGATAGCTGTCTACATCGTGGTACACCACATTGCTTGTGGACATCTCGTTGAACAGCTTCTTGGCGCAAGAGATTTTCGCCTGCTCAATAGGACGCAGCTCAAGACTTTCCATTGTGCCTTTCGTTTCGGCTATGAAGAAAATATGCTTGACCTTGCCCTCATAGAAAGCGATTGCCCAGTCCGGCGAATAGTTGCCCACCGGTGTAGGGATTTGGAAGGTTCTTGGCAGCTTTGCATAGACACACACCTCGTCTGCTGCGTCCAAATCTTCAGCAAACTTTCTCTCAATGCTCTTGTCGGCAGAGCCGTCCGTGAACACATAGTCCTGAATGGCTTTCTTTGCAAGGAACGCCTTATCAAAGCTCTGTGTTGCCTTTTCAGCCGTGAAGATGGAGCTGTCATATTCGCCCTCAATGGTATCGTAGGAAATATGCTCTACGATCATTGTGGCTTTCTGCTCGTTGATAAGCCGGATGACCTTTGTGATGAACTCCTCCGGGTTGTTCTTGAACATATAGAGCTTATCCACACGGATTCCTTGCAGGATAGCAGAAACCGTGCGCCGTGTCAGAACGGTGCCCTCTGCGATTTTCCCAATAAGGTCGTACTTGATTTGACTGGTTTCGGCGTGTTTGAGTGTCTGCGTCCGGGTCTTTTCGCCGGTGAAGGATGCTCCACGCTCGATCTCGTACTCATTCATCTCCGTTTTCTGCCGCCCGATGGTGGTTGTGTATTGCAGCTCGGAAACAAAGAGCTTTTCGTCAATATGGGCAATGGCGTTGCGGATCAGCTCGGCGCTGTCAAAATCGACGGTGTAGGCGTACTTGTGGTTGATCTCACGCCACAACGCCTGAAACTCTCGCTTGGCGAAGTTTTCGTTAAGCGGGTTATCCTTAACCTTGGTTTCGTGACCGTCGGAGAACATATCCTTGAGGACACTATCATCATAGACCGCCTGAATGAGCGTGTGGATACCGTCTGTCATCGGTTTGAGTTCCTCCGGCAGCTCCGCAACAGTTCCGTTCTTAACATCCTGACGGTACTTGTCCGTCACCTTGCGCTTCATATCCACATAGCCGTTCTGAATGAGGTAGAACTCGATAGCATTGGCTTTCTCGTCGTCGATAAGCGTCGGCACATCGTCCACCTTGACATATTTGCCCTTGAAGTATTCGCTTGTAGCAACCGTGGGTCTGTCATAAAGCACGGTTTTAATATCCGACTGCAAGTCTGTCACAAAGGTCTTATAGCTTTCACTGGCGACTACCGTCAGCGTGTTGATCTCGTGAACGCTGTCGCCGCAGCTCTGCACATCCATACGGTTGCCGTCCTGATTGACGCAAAGACGCAGACCACGACCGACTTCCTGCCGCTTCGCCGTGTTGCTGTCAGAGTGCTTCAGAGTGCAGATTTGGAACACATTCGGGTTGTCCCAGCCCTCACGCAGTGCGGAGTGGGAGAATATGAACCGTGTCGGCTCGTCAAAGGACAGCAGCCGTTCCTTGTTTTTCAAGATCAGGTCATATGCTGAAACATCTTTTTCATCAAAACCCTCTTTATTAGCCTTGCTGTCCACGCTGCGACCGGTTTTCTTGTCGATGCTGAAATAGCCCTTATGTACCCGGCTTACATCGCTGCAAGTGGATTTGAGATATTTCTGATACGGCGTGTCAAACATCGTAATGTACTCGTTCAGAATGGCAAGATACTCCTGCTCAAACATCACGCCATATTCGCCAAGCACCTCGTCGCCGTTTTCATCATACTGGCGGTACTTTGCCACTTCGTCGATGAAGAACAGGGACAGGCACTTGATGCCCATATTAAAGAGCTTTTCCTCTTTCTCAAAGTGGGAGAGGATGGTTTCCCGAATCTGAATGCGGCGCATATCCTTTTCGGACACATCGCCCACCACATCACCGGCTTTGATGACTTCGCCGTTGGTAAAGGTCACGGTGCCACGCAGTGGGTCAATTTCGGAGATGGTGTAGCCCTTGTACTGCTCCATTTCCTGCGAAACGAAGTAAAGGTCATCACCAACGCCGAGAATACGGGTTTCCCGGTTGATAGACTTGTTATAGCCAATCTCCAGCTCGATTTTTGCCATCGGTGGCTTCTTGCTGGAAAGAATGATCTGCTCAAGGTAGAGGTAGCTGTCCGTACCACGGAAGTTCTTGACCTCAAAGCCCTTGACCTCGATCTTCTTGACCAACCGCTTGTTGAAGGCGTCCAGCGCATCCAGCACATAAATAAGATTGTGCTGCTTGGCGTGGGTAGCCGAGTAGTTGAGCGAGAATAGCGGATTGAAGTTCTTCAGTGCCTTCTGCGTCACATCACCGCCCATCTTCTGCGGCTCGTCCAAAATAATGATCGGACGGTTTGCCTTGATAACATCGATTGGGCGGCGGGAGCCAAATTCATCCCGCTTGGAGTAGATGATGCGGGCTTCCTTGCTCTTGCCGTCCTCTTTCAGCGAGGAGGCAAACGCCTGCGTGTTGATGATCATCACATTGATGCCGGAGCTGCTCGAAAAGTTATCCAGTTGGTTCAGGTTGGAGCTGTTGTAGATGAAGAAGCGAGCTTTCTTGCCGTAATGCTCCATAAAGTGGTCTGTGGTGATCTCAAAGGATTTTTTCACGCCCTCACGGATCGCAATAGAGGGAACGACCACGATGAACTTGCTCCAGCCGTACTTCTTGTTCAGTTCGAACATCGTCTTGATATAGACATAGGTTTTGCCCGTGCCGGTTTCCATTTCAATATCAAGGCTGCAACGCCCCAAGTCTTTGACAAGGGAAGCAGAGAGCTTGATGTTGTTTTGACTCTGCAATGTCTGAATGTTGTGCAGAAGCTGCTCGTCGGAAAGCTCTACCGCTTCATTCTTATAGCCGGTATCGTTCAGCGGGTCGACGACTTCCAGCTCCTCATCGGACATACCGATGGTCATCTGATACGGCTCCGCTTTGACTTTGCCCCGGTCACGGATATAGCTGATCTTATCGTGGAAGCCCTGTCCCTGAAAGACACGCACAACAGCATCAACCGCATCGGTTTGGTATTGTTGTATTTTGAAATTAAACTTCATCAGGTTTCACCTCGCTTAATACGCTTGTCGCCAGCTTCAGAACCGAAAGGCATCTGTGAAACAGGTAGTCGTAATGTTCATTACAACCGATGTCTTTCTTATCCGTTTCGTGATGGCGAATTCTAAACCTGTTTCCAAGTTTGGTAAGCGCAGAAAACTCCTCTTGCAGCATTGCTTTGTAATCAGCGTCTCCTTTACTTATTACATCAAGCAGCCTGTTAGCGGAGGTCTTTTTGTCGTACTGCTGATAATATGTCTTGATTCGTTCAAATGCATCCCAAACTTTTTCTGTTGCCATACCGATTTTTGCTTCTTTATAAAGCTGAAAAGACTGTTCAACAAGTTTGCAAAACTCGGTATCATTGATTCTGAACGCTGCTAAATCAAATGAAAGCGTAGCCTGCTCTGCCAATTCCATTTCAAGCAAATCAATGATTGTTTGAGCATTTCTGCGAATCGTGCCACTGTAATATTTTGCTTCCTCCATACAATCAATGATTGCAGGAAGTTCTTTGCCAAACAGCTTCTCGGCACGGCTCATATCATCAGCAAGTTCAAAGCCTTTATAGTCATTCTCCAAGTCATCTTTTAACGCCGAAATGATCTTTTCTGCGTATTGCCTGTTCATTACAGCACCTTCCTTACGGTGTCGGGGCTGTAGGTGGCAAAAATCTGATCGAAGTTAGTTGCCACGCTGTCATTCGCCATAGAGCTGTCACGCATCACGAAGTAATATGGCTTCTGCTTGGCGATGGCTTTGATGGTATCCTCGGTCACATTACTGTCGAAGCAGGCAATCAGATAGTTATCCTCCACATTGAACACTTTCTTGCCGGCAATGGTGGTTTCCTCGATTTTGCCGGAGAGCAGCACGCCCAAATCCAGCATCACTTGGAACAGCAGATCCTCCGGGGTTCTGTCCTCTTTGATGTTATCTTCAAGACTGGAAAACAGGCTGGCTTCATACTCCGCAGGGTTGTAGTAGACCTCTTTCATATTGGAGGTATCACACTTCAGAACACGGAAACCGATGTCCAGTGAGGAATTAGGAGTTAGGAGTGAGGAATTGTCAGCATCATTCCTAATTCCTAACTGCTCATTCCTAATTTTTTGCCCGGCACGGCGGATGCGTTCCTTGCCGATTTCACAGATGTTCTTGTAGCCCGCTTTATAGGCTTCGCTCTTTTCATCGGTCACTTCGGGAAGCTGAACCATAATAAACTTGCGGTGTCCGCCACCTTCAGCGTTGAGCTGCATAACGGCGTGGGCAGTCGTTGCAGAGCCGGAGAAGAAATCCAAAATCATATCTTCTTCTGCTGTAACAGATTGTACTAATTTAGCAATAAGTCGTGATGGCTTGGAAAAATCAAATAAGTACTGCTGCCCCAACAATTTGTGCAACTCATTATTAGCATCTTCGTTAGTACCCCAACCACCATTATTCATGTTCTTATCATATTCAAAAGTAGAAAGAGAACGACCATCTGAACCAACTCTTGTTAGCAAATCCTTTAACATTTTTGTGCGTTCATCATTAACAATGCGCCTGATGTAATTATCTTGCGTAATATATAAAAGCCCGTTTTTGGAATATTCATTAAGAGCTTCTTGTCCATAAATCCAGTTACTATCAACTCTAACATCATTTTTAAGAATGCCGTCTTGAACAATCACATCATCCAAATAAATCAGCTCCATATTTCCGGAGCTAATTCTTGTATTCGCAGCTATCGTGTAATTCTTTTCTTTATATTTGCTCGGAATTCCCTTTTTGATTACTCTAACACCTCTGGCATTAGTTGTTTTGATGCACGGATATGTTCCTTCTTCTGAGGTAACTTCCCCAATTAGCCCTGCAAATGTTGCGTTATTTTTGGCATAAACCAAAATGTATTCTTTCATATTGATATAGTTTTTGCTCAAAAACGCCCCTTTTTTCTTCTTTTCCCAAACTAGTTGTGCAACAAAATTTTGTGCACCAAACACTTCATCGCAGCATTTTTTCAAGTTTTCCTGTTCATTGTCATCAATGCTAATGAATATTACACCATCATCAGTCAACAAATCTTTTGCTAACTTCAATCTCGGATAAATCATATTCAGCCAGTCAGTATGAAAGCGACCGTTACTCTCGGTGTTCTGCACCATACGGTTGCCGTCCTCATCATACTGTCCGCTATTTGCAAGGTATTCATCTGTGCTTTGAGCAAAGTCATCTTCGTATACAAAGTCGTTGCCTGTATTGTATGGAGGATCAATATAAATCATCTTGATTTTGCCAAGATAGGTTTCCTGCAACAGCTTCAGCACTTCGAGGTTGTCGCCCTCGATATAGAGGTTTTCGGTGGTGTCAAAGTCCACGCTTTCCTCCCGGCAGGGGCGCAGTGTCTTATTGATTGGGGCATTGGCAAGAAGAACGGACTTCTTCTTGTCCGGCCAAGTGAACTGATAGCGTTCCTCATTGCCGTCCACCACCGTGCAGGCAATCTCCTGCATCAGCACATCCTTGTCGATCGCCCGGATGACCTCGCCGTTTTCGTTGATCGTTTCCGTCACGGCGTTGGGAAACATCGCCGCCAGCTTTCTGAAATTTTCATCCGCCTTGTTCGCTGTTTGCATTTTTAATTTATCCATTAGGCTTGTCCTCCCTGATTCAATGTAATAACCGAGTTGGCGAGACGTTTTTCTCCACCAACCGGAGTGGTGTAAAACCTTTGTTCAATGCCGTACAGCAGCATTTTCAATTCATTTTCAGAACCAACTTCAAAGGAATTTTCTGACACTTTCAAATCGGGGCAATAATCTCCGATATATTTGAAAATGTTCTTTCTATCCGGTTCGTCAAGCTCCGATAACGTTTTTGCGGCGAGGGCAATTCTTTTCCGGTTTGCCGTTTTGACCTTACTGCCGGAATAATCATCTTTTAAGCTGATAAAGTCATTCGCAAGGAAAGAGTCGGTTTCTTCTTGCGTCGCTTCACGATAAAGCATATCTATCCCTCTAAATATACTGGTAATAGATTCAAGCCTACGAAAATATAGGGTGTCTGTGGTCTTGTCATAAATGGCATCCGGCAAGTCTCTTATGACAATTTCCGCGCAGTCTGTTTTATATGTAAATCCTTCTCCAAAATGCACAACCCTTTTTTGCGAGACCAATTTTGATTTGGAAACATTCTGAAAAAAGATAAACCTGCCATCAATAACGAACAGATAGTCAATATTGTTAAACTCTGCACGGGTAAGGGAGTCCAAGTCTGCTGTCGAAACCGTATCCGATAGCAAATCAATACTGTATTCTTGTCCCTTTGCGTTTGTAATGCAAAACCAATCGCCATCTTGGAGTGTTGCCCCCGGAGTGTACGGCGAAGTAGAAGCACTTTCGGGGTCAAATTCCGGAAAAATCGTTTCTTCGGACGAAAGCATCTTTCGGTATTTCTTGTTTCCTCGCTGGATAAGCTTCACGCATATATTCTTCATTCTATCTTACCTCTCTATAAAAGTAGAATTGTTCAATCGGTGCAGGTGGTCAAATCTCAAATCTCTAATATTGCGGATGACCGGTCCTTTTCGGATAACGAAAATCTTTGTTCCGCTTTCTGTGGAAACATGGTAGTAGTGGTAGCCAAAAAGCAGATATATCGGGTTATAGTATTGCGTCTGCGATATAAACGTAAAAACAAATACTATCAGATACACGACTGCCATTGTAAAATGCTCCGAAACTCCGACCGAAACAAAGAAGTAACCCAGGTATATCGGAAGAAATTCTCCGTCTGCAAGATTAAACTCTTTGCAATTAACGACCGGAGACTCTGTCCCCAAGTAACGAGACAGAGCGAGCGAAAGCCATGACAGAAAGACCGGAATGATTAAGAGCAATATTCCAAACAAATGGCTCGGTATTTTTCCGATTGTCCATCCTTCTTTTATTGCATATATAATCGCCATCCAAGAGGTAGCGTTTAGCGTAAGTAGCATTTTATATAAGAACAAGACACCGCTCCATCCTTTCTTTAGTTTATTTCATATTGCAGTTTTTGTATCTGCTGCACAAGCTCAAACTTCTTTTTCGGCTGTTTTTCAGCCCGTGCCTGCTTTTCCAGCTTGGCGATCTCTTTTTCGATTTTCTGTCGGCGCTCATCGGCGGCAATCTGCTCATCAAGGGTATGGCCGTCAATCTTCACGCCGCCGATGTCCACCACGATATTTTCCCATACTTTATCGAGGTTCAAGCCCCGCAGCTCAATGGTGCAGCTTTCGGTGGGCTTCCAATCCGTCTGCATCAGCTTGGTGTGATAAATCGCCAGCTTGCTTTGCCCCTCAAATTCAAGCACAAACAGGATGTTCTGCGGAATGAGCTTTGACAGCGTGGCAACCGTTTTCTCATCAAAGTCTTTCTTTTTCAGCGCCACAAGCAGGACAAAGAAACTCCTGACTTCCTCTCCGGCGGGAATGTTGATTTTCGCCGGTGTAATCTCGTTGACAATGGTGATCCTCGATATATCGGCGTCGATTTTCTCCTTTGCCGTGGTGTTCATTTGGAACTTCGCATAGACAGCCTTCTTCGGAAGCTGCTTGCTCATTTCAGTTGACTTCGGAAGTCCGAGCATACTCTCACCTCATCGCACGACTAAGAAGCATATCAGTTCAAAGTCGTCCAGTCCTTTGATCTCATTTGACAGGAAGCTGACCTGACCGCCGCCCAAGAAGCTGTCAATATCGCTCTCGTCCTTCACCTCAATGATGGAAGCAATGGCATCGCCCAGCAGTTTGGAAAATCTGGACATATCCTTGCCGTCACGGGTTTCTTTGTTAAACGGCTTGTAGGCTTCGGGAATCGGTTCTGTCTTTCCTTTGCAGAGGAAACGCATTTTATCAAGCATCTGCTTCGGGGAAAGGTGGTCGCAGATGACCTCCCCATCATTGCCGATATACACCATATAGAAGGGGTGCAGCCGGTTCTGATTATCGATGTTCACGCTGTTGGAGCGATTTTTCAGGACATAGATCACACCGGCAGGCGTATCCTCACTTGCAGGAACAACCGAGTGCAAGCCGAAGGGCGTTTTATCTATGTCGGGGTGGTGCTTGATATAGTCAAGCAGGTCGAGCCGGAACTCGTTTAACCCCAAGTCCATAATGGAGATGCCCGTTGTCATATCCTCAATGTCTACGACCTCATCCTGCAAGCGCTTGAGCTGCGCCTTTCGGTACTCAAGGTCTGTCTTTTCCTCGTCACTGAGCAGATTATCATCGCCCGTAGCGGTCATATCCACGATTTTCATACGGGTTTCAACTTTGGCTTTCAGATTGATGTAATCGTCAAGGGTCACATCAGGCCAGAAGTTCACAAGTTGAATGACCTTGTTGCGGCTTCCGATACGGTCGATACGCCCGAAGCGCTGAATGATGCGGACGGGGTTCCAGTGAATGTCGTAGTTGATGAGGTAGTCGCAGTCCTGCAAGTTCTGACCTTCGGAAATACAGTCGGTGGCGATCAGCACATCAATTTCCGTCTTATCACCCGGCATCAGCAGTTCCTTGTCCTTCGAGATAGGCGAGAAGCAGGTTAGCACCGTGTTCAGGTCAGCACGGAGCTTGGGGCAAGTCGTCCGTCCTTCAACAGAGCCGGATACCATTGCGGTATTCAGTCCATACCTATCCTTGACATAGCGGCTGATATTGTCGTAGAGATAACCGGCGGTATCCGCAAAAGCGGTGAAGATAATCAGCTTTTTATTGCCCTCGTTGATGGGGTGCGTAATTTTATTATCAATCACCCGGAAAAGCTCTTGCAGCTTTGAATCGTGTTCCGGTGTGATATCTCCAACCAACAAGGTCAGCAGTTCAAGCACATCGGCATCTTTCGCCAGGCTGTCCCTCCACGATACATAGTCCATATCGGCAAGGTCAATCTTGACCTTCCTGCCGAAAGAGAACAGCTCGTCCGAGTTCTGATCCTCGGCATCAAACTCGTCCATATCGGAAATATCCGTCAGATCGAGGGTCGTACCGGAGTGTTTATCAAAGCGGTCAATCGTTTCTATCGTGTTGTTTATCAAATCCTTGATGCGTGTCAGCGTCAGATTGAAAGAATAGACGGAGCTTTCCATACGCTTCATCAGGTTGATGGCGGTCAGACGGCGGATGCCCTGCTCACGGTTCGCCTGCGTAAAGCCGACATTGACCCTGTTGTCACCGTATAGCTCGGCATACTTCTCCATCTTACTTGGCAGAATGTAGTGCGTCGGCGTATAGATTGTCAGTGTCAGGAGCATAAGCTGCTCAAAAATCTCGTTGTAGCTGATGGCTTCCTTCAGGTCAGTAAGATGTGGACGAAGCGAGATCGGCTTTAGCCTTGTCGGGAAGGTGCCGATGTCTGCCATATCGTAATACTTCTGAATATGCTTTCTTGAGCGGGCAATGGTCACACTATCCAGCACTTCAAAGAAATCAAAGTCCAGCATTTTGAGAAGGTTTTCAGTCGTGCGGTCGCACGGTTCCCACTTGCTCCAAGTGTTAAACGCCCGCTGTGCGTTCCTGAAAATTTCGTCGATGGAACGGGTAGTGTTGAGCTTTTCGTCTATGTAATCCGTATGCCCTTCATACGCAAGAGCAAGCTGATTTTTCAGATCATTGAAGCGGTTATTAACCGGCGTTGCAGAAAGCATCAGCACCTTCGTCTTCACTCCGGCTCTGATGACCTTCTTCATCAAGGTAACATAGCGGTTATCCTTGGTGTCCTCGTCCGGGTTCTCAACTAATTTGCCGCCATTTCGGAAGTTGTGGGACTCATCAATTACCACAAGGTCATAGTTGCCCCAATTCAGTCTGTCAAGGTCAAGCCCGTTTGATGTGCCGTGGGTGCGGTTTAAGTCGGTATGATAAAGCACATCGTACCGAAGTCGGTCGGCAGCAATGGGATTGTTGACATAGTTATCCTTATAGGTATTCCAGTTGTTCGTCAGTTTCTTGGGGCAAAGCACAAGAACGGACTTGTTGCGGTTTTCGTAGTATTTAATAACGGCAAGGGCGGTAAAGGTTTTACCAAGACCAACACTGTCTGCAAGGATACAGCCGTTGAACTTCTCAAGTTTGTTTATGATAGCAAGGGCAGCATCCTTTTGGAAGTTATAGAGCATCCCCCAAATCTTGCTTTCCTTAAAACCGGTCGCTTCGTTGGGCAAAACATCTTCGGACACATCTTCCAAAAACTCGTTGAAGATGTTATAGAGCGTCACGAAATAGATAAAATCGGGAGAGTTTTCGTTGTATGCAGCGGTAATGCTGTCAATAACCTCATCGGTGACAATCTGAAGCACCTTGCTGTCATTCCATATCTCATTGAAGTCGGCAAGCAAAGTGCGGGCGAGGGACTCGTCTTTTACGATTGTCGTGCTGATTACATTGCCTTTTTCGCAGCCCAATTCAACTGTAGTGAAGTTGTTGATAGGCGTATAGCCTACGCCGTCCACTACGATTTGCCCCTGAATGGATTTGTCGCTGACATTTGACTTGAAATTGACCTTCTGTCTGATCCATTCTGCACACTCTCGTGCAATGGCTTTTTGGGTCAGCTCATTCCTGAGCTTGATTTCAAACTCTGTTCCGTAAAGGCTTCTTTCACGGGTCATGCGAGGAATGTAGAACTCACGCCGTTCCTTTTTGGCCTTTTCGGTTACGAAAGTCGGAGAGGTAAAAATAAAGCGGAGTTGCTCAATCTGCGAAAGTTGCTCTTTCAGCTCCTGAAAGGCATAGATAGAGAAGCAAGCCGCCGCAATGGACACTTTGCTGCCTTGCTTGATCTCTACAGACAAATCGTCTTTAAGAGTCTTTGTTGTATTATTTATAAGCTCCATAACTGAATTCTCCCACATTTCAAATCAGTTCTTGCTGCTTGGCAATCGGGAACAATTAGATCCAATAGGCTCGTTCCGTCAACAAGCATTCCAAAGTGCCAATTTGGCACTTTGAGAAAATAAAACA
>ERZ791614.1500-NODE-1500-length-11795-cov-3.707070_pt1 | contig 11795 bp, 9 predicted proteins | sample MGYA00510274_ERZ791614 | MGnify/ENA primary metagenome ERZ791614 (study PRJEB30046, sample SAMN00715221) | human gut metagenome | study: EMG produced TPA metagenomics assembly of the A metagenome-wide association study of gut microbiota in type 2...
GGCTGAACTGTTACGATTATAATAAGTTTACGGAAAAACCACCTTGACTAATATTAATATTTTTTTTATAATATTTTATATGACATATTAAAAATATGATGAAAAAGGCGATGACGGAGACAGTAAGATCTGATCGAATGTTACAGCGAGTCGGGGATGGTGTAAGTCCGATACCGGTAGACAGATTCTGAATATCACTTCCGAGCCGCGGCATCTGAAATAAATACAGAGAAGTAAGAGCCGACGTAAGTCCGACGTTACAGGACACCATATGCGGATCCGAATCGTATGCATAAGCTACAGAAAAGAAGAGATATAGAAAGAGATGTACTATACTGTAAATAGATGTTTTCTGTCGCGTACAGTCAAGGCGTGAGATCCAAGTATGTTGTAACAGGTGGTTAAAAACGGAGAATAAGCTTTCGTCCTATTACAGGACGGAAGCTTTTTGTTATTAAGGAGGAAAGGAAGAAGATCATGTACAAAAAAGTTTCTACAGACATGAATTTTGTCGATCGAGAAAAACAAATCGAAAAGTTTTGGGACGACAATCACATTTTTGAGAAAAGTATGGAAGAGCGGGAAGGATGTCCGGATTATATTTTTTATGACGGCCCTCCGACAGCAAACGGAAAGCCGCACATTGGTCATGTGCTGACTCGTGTTATTAAAGATATGATTCCGCGTTATCGAACAATGAAAGGCAGTATGGTTCCCAGAAAAGCAGGTTGGGATACACACGGACTTCCGGTAGAACTGGAAGTGGAAAAGCTGCTCGGACTTGACGGGAAAGACCAGATTGAAGAGTATGGACTAGAACCTTTCATTGATAAGTGTAAGGAAAGTGTTTGGAAATATAAAGGAATGTGGGAAGATTTTTCAGGAACAGTAGGTTTCTGGGCAGATATGGACGATCCGTATGTCACATATCATAATTCCTTTATAGAGTCGGAATGGTGGGCGTTAAAGCAGATCTGGGATAAAGGGCTTCTTTACAAAGGATTTAAGATCGTTCCTTATTGCCCGCGCTGCGGAACGCCGCTTTCTGCACAGGAAGTTGCACAGGGATACAAAGATGTAAAAGAACGTTCTGCGATCGTCAGATTCAAAGTAAAAGAAGAAGATGCGTATATCCTTGCATGGACGACAACTCCCTGGACGCTGCCGTCGAACCTTGCGCTTTGTGTAAATCCGAAAGAAGATTATGCGAAAGTAAAGGCTGCGGACGGAAATATTTATTATATGGCGTGCGCGCTTCTTGATACGGTGCTTGGAAGACTTGCAGAAGAAGGAAAAGCAGCGTATGAGGTGCTTGAGACATATAAGGGAACTGATTTGGAAGGAAAAGAATACGAGCCGCTTTATCAGTGCGCGGCAGATTGTGCGCAGAAGCAGAACAAGAAAGCGTTTTACGTTGTATGTGACGAATATGTTACGTTGACAGACGGTACAGGCGTTGTTCATATTGCTCCGGCATTCGGTGAAGACGATGCGAACGTAGGAAGAAAATATGACCTTCCGTTTGTTCAGCTTGTAGATGAAAAAGGAAATATGGCAGAGGAGACGCCGTTTGCAGGATTGTTTGTAAAGAAAGCCGATCCGGAAGTGCTCAAAGATCTTGATGCCAGAGGTCTGCTCTATGATGCACCGAAATTTGAGCATAGTTATCCTCATTGCTGGAGATGCGACACACCGCTGATCTATTATGCACGTGAATCATGGTTCATCAAGATGACTGCCGTGAAAGAGGACCTCATCGCAAATAATAATACGATCAACTGGATTCCTGAAAGTATCGGAAAAGGACGTTTCGGCGACTGGCTTGAAAACGTGCAGGACTGGGGTATCAGCCGTAACCGTTACTGGGGAACGCCGCTTAATATTTGGGAATGCGAGTGCGGACATATGCATTCTGTCGGAAGCATTGAGGAATTAAAAGAAATGTCCGATAATTGCCCGGATGACATTGAACTTCATCGTCCGTACATTGATGCGGTGACGATCAAATGTCCGAAGTGTGGAAAAGAGATGCACCGTGTTCCGGAAGTAATCGACTGCTGGTTTGACAGCGGATCAATGCCGTTTGCACAGCATCATTATCCGTTTGAAAATAAAGAGCTGTTTGAAAGACAGTTCCCGGCGGACTTTATTTCGGAGGCGGTAGACCAGACGAGAGGATGGTTCTATTCCCTGCTTGCGATCTCAACGCTTCTGTTTAACAAAGCGCCGTATAAGAATGTAATCGTACTTGGTCATGTACAGGATGAGAACGGACAGAAAATGAGCAAATCAAAAGGAAATGCAGTCGATCCGTTTGATGCTCTTGAAAAATACGGTGCAGATGCGATCCGCTGGTATTTCTATGTGAACAGCGCTCCGTGGCTTCCGAACCGTTTCCACGGAAAAGCTGTAGTAGAAGGTCAGAGAAAGTTCATGGGAACACTGTGGAACACATATGCTTTCTTTGTTCTTTATGCAAATATCGATCAGTTTGACGCCACAAAATATGAATTAGAATATAATAAACTGTCCGTTATGGATAAGTGGCTTTTGTCAAAGATGAACACGATGGTAAAAACGGTAGATACAAACCTCGGAAATTATCGTATTCCGGAAGCGGCGCGCGCTCTTCAGGAATTTGTAGATGATATGAGTAACTGGTATGTGAGAAGAAGCCGTGAACGTTTCTGGGCGAAAGGAATGGAGCAGGATAAGATCAATGCATACATGACACTATATACAGCGCTTGTTACGGTATCAAAAGCGGCAGCTCCGATGATTCCGTTTATGACAGAAGAGATTTATCAGAATCTTGTACGCAGCGTTGACCAGAATGCGCCGGAGAGTATCCATCTGTGCATGTTCCCGGAAGTGAACGAGGATCAGATCGACACAGAGCTTGAGCAGAATATGGAGCATGTGCTGAAGCTTGTCGTTATGGGACGCGCCTGCAGAAATACATCGAACATCAAGAACCGTCAGCCGATCGGTCAGATGTTCGTAAAAGCAGCATTTGATCTGCCTGAATTTTATCAGGATATCGTAGCTGATGAGCTGAATGTAAAAAATGTAAAGTTTACAGATGATGTAAGAGACTTTACTTCTTATAGTTTTAAACCACAATTAAAGACAGTAGGTCCGAAATATGGTAAAATGTTAGGGGGAATTAAAGCGGCGCTTGATCATGCAGACGGAAATTCTGCTATGGATGAGATCAATGAAACAGGAGCGCTTAAGCTTGATGTAAGCGGCCAGGAGATCACACTTTTCAAAGAGGACCTTCTGATCGATACAGCGCAGATCGAAGGATATGTTTCTGAAAACGACAATGGAATCACGGTTGTTCTTGATACGAACCTGACACCGGAACTTCTTGAAGAAGGATTTGTCAGAGAAATTATCAGTAAAGTACAGACAATGAGAAAAGAAGCTGACTTTGAAGTTATGGACCGCATCAAAGTAACGTATAACGGAAGTGAGAAAGCGGAAAAGATCTTTGCAGAACACAGTGACGAGATCGGCGGGGAAGTGCTTGCAGATAAAGTTGTAAAGGCAGAGCCGGCAGGTTATGTGAAAGAGTGGAAGATCAACGGAGAAGCAGTTACAATGGGCGTTGAGAAACAATAATTTTAAGATATGCGGCACATCCGGGCGCATTCGTTCTTGTAAGATAAAGGATGCGATGCGCCGCGGCATATCAAAAGGAAGGGAATAAAGCAATGCATAATAAAGGATTTGAGAAAGAAACATTTAAGGAAACCGTAAGAGAAAATATTAAGACGCTGTACAGAAAAACGATTGACGAGGCAACTCCTCAGCAGATTTTTCAGGCAGTATCCTATGCAGTGAAAGACGTAATCATCGATGATTGGATCGCAACACAGAAAGCGTATGACGAGGCAGATGCAAAGACTGTGTATTACATGTCTATGGAGTTTTTGATGGGGCGTGCATTGGGAAATAACCTGATCAATCTGACAGCGTATAAAGAGGTAAAAGAGGCGCTGGAAGAAATGGAGATCGATCTGAATGTAATCGAGGATCAAGAGCCGGATGCAGCGCTTGGAAACGGAGGTCTCGGACGGTTGGCAGCCTGTTTCCTTGATTCACTTGCAACATTGAATTATCCGGCTTATGGATGCGGCATTCGTTATCGTTACGGCATGTTTAAACAGAAGATTAAAGACGGGTATCAGGTGGAAGTGCCGGATAACTGGCTCAAAGAAGGTAATCCGTTCGAGATCAGAAGAGAAGAATATGCAAAAGAAGTCCGCTTCGGAGGGAATATCCGGTTTAAAAATGACCCTGAGACGGGAAAAGCAAAATTTGTGCAGGAAAATTATGAGTCTGTTTTGGCGATTCCGTATGATATGCCTATCGTAGGATATGGAAATCATGTCGTAAACACACTGCGTGTGTGGGATGCAAAAGCGATCACAGATTTTAAGCTTGATGAATTTGACAGAGGAAATTACCATAAGGCGGTAGAGCAGGAAAATCTTGCGAAATTGATCGTTGACGTTCTTTATCCGAACGACAATCATTATTCGGGAAAAGAACTCCGTTTGAAACAGCAGTATTTCTTCATCTCCGCAAGTCTTCAGGCTCTGCTTGAGAAATATAAGAAAAAGCATTCTGATGTTCGTAAACTTCATGAGAAAGTAATCATTCAGATGAACGATACACATCCGACAGTTGCGGTTCCCGAACTGATGAGACTGCTGATCGATCAGGAAGGATTAAGCTGGGAAGAGGCGTGGGAAGTAACGAGCAAAACATGTGCTTATACGAATCATACAATTATGGCAGAAGCTCTTGAAAAATGGCCGATCGACCTGTTTTCAAGACTGCTCCCCCGTATTTATCAGATCGTGCAGGAAATTGACAGAAGATTCCTGATCAAAGTGAATGAGATGTATCCGGGAAATGAGCATAAAGTAAAGAAAATGGCAATCTTAAGAGACGGTCAGGTTCGCATGGCAAATATGGCTATTATCGCGGGATTTTCTGTAAACGGCGTTGCGAAGCTGCATACAGATATCTTGAAAACACAGCAGCTCCGTGATTTCTATGAGATGATGCCGGAAAAATTTAATAACAAGACAAACGGCATCACACAGAGAAGATTCCTCGCACACGGAAACCCGCTTCTGGCAGACTGGATTACAGATAAGATCGGAAATGGATGGATCACAGATCTGTCGCAGATTGAAAAGCTCAGACCGTTTGCGGACGACGAAAAGGCCAGACGTGAGTTTATGCAGATTAAATACGAGAACAAAGTACGTCTTGCAAAATATATTAAAGAGCATAATGGAATTGAAGTTGATCCGCGCTCGATCTTTGACGTTCAGGTAAAACGTCTCCATGAGTACAAACGTCAGCTTCTTAATATTCTGCATATTATGTATCTGTACAACCAGATCAAAGAACATCCTGAGATGTCGTTTTATCCGAGAACATTTATTTTCGGAGCGAAAGCGGCGGCGGGATATTTAAGAGCGAAAGAGACGATCAAACTGATCAATTCCGTAGCTGATGTTGTAAATAATGACAGAAGCATTAACGGAAAACTGAAAGTCGTATTTATTGAAGATTATCGTGTATCAAATGCGGAGATTATTTTTGCGGCAGCCGATGTGAGCGAGCAGATCTCCACGGCGTCAAAAGAGGCGTCGGGAACAGGTAATATGAAATTTATGCTCAACGGTGCGCCGACTCTCGGAACGATGGACGGAGCGAATGTGGAAATTGTGCAGGAAGTCGGAGCGGAGAATGCGTTTATCTTCGGCCTTAGTTCAGAAGAAGTAATTAATTATGAGAATAACGGAGGATATAATCCGACGGATATTTACTTTAACGATTGGGAATTAAAACGTGTGATCGATCAGCTTATGGACGGCACATATGCAAACGGCGATCACGAGATGTATAAAAATCTGTATAATTCTCTGTTGAATACGCAGTGTACAGACAGAGCGGATACTTACTTTATTCTGAAAGATTTCCGTTCCTATGCAGAGGCTCAGAAACGAGTGGAAGAAGCTTACAGAGATCAGCAGAGATGGTCAAGAATGGCAATGATGAATACGATATGCAGCGGGAAATTTTCCTCTGACAGAACAATCGAAGAATATGTAAGTGATATTTGGAAATTAGAAAAAGTAGATGTTGCTCCGCTTGAAGAGTAAAAACATCTGATTGATTTTTCGGAAAAGGGATAAGGAGGTAGTAAGATGAGAAATATGTATGATTACGCATATGAATACGAGTATCAGTATCATCCGGAAAGGGCAGGAGAAATGTTTGCCGTAGTGTTCGCTTCGCTTTGGCTTGCGATCATGATAGGAATGCTCGTATTTATGCTTGGAAGTTACCTTCTGCATTCTTTCGGTCTGTATACGATCGCAAAGCGGATGGGGAAAAAAGATGCATGGATGGCATTTGTACCTTTTGCGAGAACATATTACCACGGGAATATGGCAGGTCCGATCCGACTGAAAAATACGACGATCAAAAATCCGGGATTGTGGAAACTGCTTTTTCCGATCATCTACAGCGGAGCGATCGGCATCTATGTACTGGTACTCGTATTTGGCATCGGAATGACGCTCGCCGGAAGTGCGGTGAATCAAAATGTGACAGGGGCGGGGATGAGCGTACTTGCGTTTTTCTTTATGTATTTCGTAGTGATCATTGTTTCGATCTTATTCGGAGCAGTTCAGATCGCTTTGAACGTCTTGGTGAATAAACAGATTTATGAAAACTTCGCGGAAGGAAATATGCCGGTTATTCATGCAGTATTATCATCGTTAGTACCGTTATACGAGGCGATATGCCTGTTTATTATGAGAAAGAGACCGTTTGTCCGATAAAACAAAAGTTATAAAAAAAACAGCGCTTCATATGATAGAAATATGGAGGGCTGTTTTTTGATGAAAAGATATACGATAGAACAAAAATTCAAATCGGCAGCTGCATTCCTTGTTATTTTGATATTGTTTCCGTACATTGTTTCTGTGTTTGTAAACGGAGTAGATCCAGAAGAGACAACGAATGAAAATTTTTACATCAGAGTTAAAGCTTCGGAGGAAGAAGAGGCAGACGGGATTGCAGAAGTAGAGTGGAATGAGTATCTTACGGGAGTGTTGGCAAAAGACGTACCGGCAGATACAGAGACGGAGGCACTGAAGGCGCAGGCGGTTCTTGTGAGGACACAGATCAGCCGTGCGCTGCAAAGAAGCACTCAGGCAGAAGAGACGGAGAATCAAAAGTCGGACAGAACCGGAAATGTATCAGATGTTATTTTGGAGATCGATTATTTGTCGCAGAAGGAAATGCAGGATCAATGGCCTGCCGATGAATATAAAAAGCGATATGAAAAATACAGAAATGCCATAGAATCGACAGAAAACGAGGTGTTATTTTATAATGATACATATGCATGGACACCGTTCCATCAGTCAAATACGGGAATGTCGCGCAGTGCGGAAGAAGTGCTCGGAAGTTCGGAGTTTCCGTATATTAAAGTGAAAGAATGTCCGGCAGATAAAGAATCGGAAGAACAGGTCGGCGTATTTACGTTTTCCTATGATCAAATACAGAAAAAATGTCATCATTTTCTGGCGGCAGAGACAGACGGAGAAAAAGCTGCGGCAGGATATTCTTTTAAAGATTTTGAAATTTTAGAACATGATTCGGCGGGATATGTGGGAAAGCTTCGGATAGGAGAAACAATTTGCACAGGAGATCAATTTCGGGATGCGCTGTCGCTTCCGTCGAGTTCTTTTTCGTTTGCGGAAAGCGGGAAGAAAATAAAAATTATAACGGCGGGAAACGGACATGGCATGGGGCTGAGTTGTTGGACTGCAAATAAAATGGCAAAAGACGGAAAAACATATAAAGAAATTTTGGAGTTTTTTTATGAAGGGACAAAGACAGAGAAGGATTTGAACTTTATTGCAAAAAATAAATAAAGTAATTATAATCAACAATAGAGTCAGAGAAAAACTTTTTTGAAAGGACAGAATAAAGTTATCATTTTCCGGCAAAAATATAACCAGAGGTGATGATAATGAATAAAAATGAAAAAATGTCCTTTTTAAAAGGCAAAGGAGCAGCCATCGGTATTGTAGTCTGCTTTATGGCAGTTCTGGCGGTCGTTGGAACATATACGGTCGGAAACTACAAAAAAGATATGAAAGAGCAGATGGCGAAAGCTGAAAAAGAGGCGGAACAGTTTACAGAAGATAACACGAAAGAAACAACTACAGATGAAATCCTCCTGCCGGAAGTGGAAGAAACGGATGAAAATGAACAAGAAAGCAGGGAAGATGTGTCTGATACAACAGGGACGGAAGAAGGAGTTCAGCAGACGGGAAGCGCCGCGTCAAATCTTTGGTTTTCAGAAGAAAGCGTTCTTACATGGCCTGCAAGCGGAGCAGTGATCAATGGATATAGTATGGATGAGACTGTATTTTTCCAGACATTAGAACAGTATCAATATAATCCTGCGATGATTATAGCCGGGGAAGCAGGAGAAACGATCAATGCATCTGCGGCAGGAACTGTGACTGCGATCGAGGAGTCGGCGCAGACGGGACTTACGGTGACGCTTGATATGGGAAACGGATATTCAGCAGTGTACGGACAGTTAAAAGATGTACAAGTTAAAACAGGAGATTATGTGGCAGCAGGCAGCGCAATCGGCAGTTTGAATGAGCCGACGAAATATTACAGCGTAGAAGGAACGAATCTGTATTTTCAAGTGCTTAAAGACGGAGAGCCGGTCGATCCGATGAATTTTATGGAATAGAAAAAGAAGTAATAATAAAAGAAGCAATGACCAAAGATATAACAAGAAAAGAAAAACGAAAGAAAAGAAATAATAAAAGACATGAATTATACCTATATTGTAAAGTGCAGTGACGGTTCGCTTTATACGGGCTGGACAAACAATCTTGAAAAACGGATCAAAGATCACAATGCGGGGCGGGGCGCGAAATACACAAAAGCGCGCCGTCCGGTTGTGCTTGTTTATAAGGAAGAATTTCCGACAAAGCAGGAAGCGATGAAGCGGGAGTGGGAAATTAAGCGACTGAGCAGAAAGGAAAAACTGAGCATGATCGAAAACTCAAAGAGTTAGGTCATGCTCAGTTTTTCTTTTTAAGAACTTAAAAAAGAGTTCTTTTATGTAGCAAACTGCTTATATTGAAAGGAAGGAAACAGTTTTACTTTAAATGTGTCATCGGAAGCATCGCAGCGCCGATGATACCCGGCTCATCAAGGAGAGCTTCTTTGAATACAACCGGCTGCATACCTACATGAATCATAGAGCGGTAATAAGATTCCATTTTTTCAAAGAATACATCTTTTCCCTTCATAACTCCGCCGCCTACAACGAATACATGAGGATCGATAATATGTCCGATAGCGCAGAACATCATTGCAAGATCATATGCCATGTCATCTACAATTTTGAGAGCCTGCTCGTCTCCTGAGCGGGCAAGATCAAATACATCGCCCGCGTGATTGATCTTATCTCCGAATACAGCTTTACCTTTTCTTGTGACAGCAGTTCCGCTCGCTTCGTTTTCAACAGCGCCTACATTCAAAATATTGTATTTTTCACGGTTTCTGTCAATACAGATATTTCCGATCTCGCCTGCGTGTCCGTTCTGACCGCCGATTACCTTTTGATCGATTACAAGTGCTCCGCCGACTCCGGTTGAAATTGTTACATAGTAAACGATAGGATAATCTTTTCCGGCTCCCTGAACAGCTTCTCCGAGAGCGGCAACTTTAACGTCGTTGTCCATGTAAGTCGGTTTATGAAAATGATTTTCGATATATTCCGCTATCGGAAAACCGATCAGTTTTGGAAGATTTGTAGAAACGATGATCTTGCCGTTGATCGTGTCGATCGGTCCGGGAATACCCATTCCGATTCCTTCACATTCTTCATATCCGTCAAGACTTTCAATCAGGGAAATCATAGTTTCCATAACAGCTTCTGCACCGCGTTCCGGGTGGCTTTCTGATTTTTTCATACATTTAATCGTTCCGTCTTCGGAAACGATAGCAGCGCGGATGTTTGTTCCGCCTAAGTCAACACCAATAAAATTTCTCATGATAGCACCTCGTTTTTTGTCCTTTTCTTTCTATTATACTAGATAGAAAAAAAGATACAAGGTAAGAATGCATATAAAATAAAAAAGAAAGAAAAGAAAAACAAAAAAACAGACAAAAATAAAAAAATGTAAGAAAAGGAGATAAAAAAGATGCCGACAGTTTAGCCGACATCTTTCTGATAACCTATCTTTCAATATTCGGGATTTTGATTAGCCGAAGTATCTCTTAAGAAGTCCTTCAAATGCTTTTCCGTGACGAGCTTCGTCTCTTGCCATCTCATGAACTGTATCGTGGATTGCATCGAGGTTAGCGGCTTTTGCACGTTTTGCAAGGTCGAATTTACCTGCTGTAGCGCCGTTCTCTGCATCTACACGCATCTCAAGGTTTTTCTTTGTGCTGTCTGTAACAACTTCGCCGAGAAGTTCAGCAAATTTAGAAGCGTGCTCAGCCTCTTCCCAAGCTGCTTTTTCCCAGTAAAGACCGATTTCCGGATATCCTTCTCTGTGTGCAACTCTAGCCATAGCAAGGTACATACCAACTTCTGTACATTCGCCTTCAAAGTTTGCTCTCAGATCTGCAAGGATGTCTTCGCTAACGCCCTGAGCAACACCGATAACGTGTTCTGCAGCCCATTCTCTTTCGCCTGTCTGCTCTTTGAATTTATCTGCGCCTGCGTGGCAAACCGGACATTCTGCCGGAGCTGCTTCTCCCTCAAAAACATAACCACATACTGTACATACAAATTTTTTCATAATTTTGATCTCCTTTTTTGAAAATAATATTGTTTATTTGTTATGACTTTTTAATGCAGTCACCGCATTTACCGAAAAACAAAGTGGAACTGGAAGTGATCGCTCCGTCAAAATTCTTACCGGCAAGGCAGTTGACTTCTTCGATACTCTTCATATCCAGATCCAGATCCAGTAACCGTCCACACTCTTCACAAAGAAAATGATTATGCGGTTCAATCCGTCCATCAAATCGATCTCCTCCGTCGGGAGTAGATATTTTTATGGCTTCGCCGATATCGGTCAGCAGATTTAAATTTCTGTAAACCGTGCCAAGACTGATGTTCGGAAATTCTTTCTTCACATGCATATAAACTGTGTCGGCGGTCGGATGCTCTTTGGTTGTCATAAGGTAATGCTTGATGGATTCTCGTTGTCTACTATATTTTAAAGCTGCCAATGGGAATCCCCCTTTCATAACTAACTAAGAACCGTTATTTAATAAATAATAGTAACGATTACTGTAATTAGAATATAATACAAAGAAAGATGTTTGTCAATCATTATTTTGAAAAAAATTATTTTTGGCTGTTAAAATTGAATATTTACGATAAAATGTTACAAAATAATTAATGAAACAAATGGAAAGAAGAAGAAAAAAGAATAATATAGAAACTTGCTGTCGAGAGATGTCAATGAAAAATCAGTAAGAGAAGTTGACAAACAAATAGCGAGTTGATATAATGTGAATGTAACAAATTTAACAAATGTGTAACATTTAAAGCTTCCTACAAAAGATAAATGTAATGCGGTAAATGACCGAAATATAGAGGAGGTTTTATATGAAGAAACCACACACAAAAGCGAGAGGCATTCTGTTTGCGGCAGCGGGAATGTTTCTGATCCCGGGGAGCGTGTCTGAAGTATCGGCGGGCG
>ERZ791614.1504-NODE-1504-length-11775-cov-2.938311_pt1 | contig 11775 bp, 8 predicted proteins | sample MGYA00510274_ERZ791614 | MGnify/ENA primary metagenome ERZ791614 (study PRJEB30046, sample SAMN00715221) | human gut metagenome | study: EMG produced TPA metagenomics assembly of the A metagenome-wide association study of gut microbiota in type 2...
CTGTTTTACCACCGTTTTCACCGGCTTCTTCTGGGCATCTGCGGCAAGGCGCATTCTCTTCTTCTGCTCCGGGGATACCGGATCTGCGATCAGTCCGGTGAGTTTCCCCCGGTACAGCACCGTCAGTTCATGCAGGGCTCGGGTGGCTGCCACGTACAGCTGCTTCACATACCCGTCTTCCACCGGGTAATCTTCCTCCGAAGCGTTGAAGATCAGTACTGCATCGAATTCCAGACCTTTGGTGTATTTTAACGGAAGTACCATGACGCCCTCGCCGATCTCCCATTTTCCCGCATCTCCGGTATTCAGTTCCACGCTGTCCTGTAAGGCTGCTGTTACTTTTTCCGCCTCCGCTTCGTCCATGCAGACTACGGCAATGGTATCCAGCCCCTTGCTCTGCCATGCTTTGATGATCTGCTCCGCCTGTGTCACCTGCTCTGTAAAATCCACACATTTTTTCACCGTGACCGGTTCCCCATGACGTATGATGGGCTCCACCGGATAGACCGGAAAGCTTCCGTGATACAGAATGTCCGTGGCAAACTCCGAGATTTCCACCGTGTTACGGTAGCTTTTCTGCAAAATGCCGAAATAATCAAACTCTCCAGGCAGCATCAATTTCCGCAGTTCCGTCCAGTCGTTGAGACCGTAGCGGTCGGAAATATTCTGGGCCACATCTCCCATGATCGTATAGGTACATTTGCTCAGACAATATTTTAAAGACGCATAGGCCATCATGCCGAAATCCTGGGCTTCATCAATGACCACATGCCCCGCCTCCCGGATCACCGTGTCCTCCTTGATGCGCTTGTAGAGGTAGGCCATGGCCGCCAGATCATAGACATCGTAGCCACCTTCCGGCACCTCGACCGTGAAATCTTTCTCCTGCTCTTCCTTCAGGAACTGTTCGTAGAGTTCCGCCACAGAACCCTTCCATTCCCTTTTTCCGAAATAGGTCTCATAATAATGCTTGAGCTTCTGCTTTTCCGGCTGGGTATAGGAATAATATTTTCCGCTCAGCTCATTTTCCAGCCGTGCCATCAGATAATCCGTCAGTCTGCTGATTTTGTCCGCCCGGGACAGATCCTTTGTCTCTTTCAATAAGCGTGCAATGGTGGCCCGGTCCAGCAGCACTTTGCCAGTCTTTTCGATCACCACGTCCTCTCTGGGTATCGCACGGTATTCATAACGCAGGCAGAAATTCTCCAGCTCCTTAAACCAGACAAGAGTTCCCTTCACCGCCGGAGTCACACCTTTTACCACCGGCTTGATCTGCCAGGACTTGTCCCAGTCCTCGTACAAAAGCCTTACGAACAACTGCTCCATGGTCATCTGGGAGACACCGTAAACATTCAGTTCCGGCAGCACTCCCGTTATATAGTTTAAGAGCACCTGATTGCTTCCCACAATATAAAAATCTTCCGGTGCAAACTCCTGCTCGTAGTTGTACAGGATGTAGGAAATACGGTGCATGGCCACTGTGGTCTTGCCGGAGCCCGCCGCTCCCTGTACGATCATGTTGTGCTGGGGCTTTTTGCGGATGACTTCGTTCTGCTCCTGCTGGATTGTGGCAATGATCTCGCCCAGCACCGCCTTTTTGTTCCGCGCCAGATATTTTGTCAGCAGTTCATCGTTGGCCACCACATCCGAATCGTAGAAGTCCTTCAGCTCATCATTTTCGATCTCATAGGTGCGCTTCCGCGACAGGGTGATGTCGTATTTTCCCTCCCCCTTTACGGAATAAGAGACATCCCCCAGAGCGGCATCGTAATATACGCTGGCAATGGGTGCTCTCCAGTCGATGACCTCCGGTTCTGCCGGGTTATCCGCAATGACACTTCTGCCGATATAGTAGACCTCGTCTTTTTTCAGTTTTTTGTCCCGGAAATCGATTCTGCCAAAGTAGGGCTTTTTCCTCGCCTGTTCCGCCCGGCGCAGATCCTGATTCACGAACTTGAAGCGGGCATCCGCATTGTGCCACAGGGTCTGGGCTTCCTTGTCGTTCTCGTCGAATTCCTCCTGCATGGCATGCAGTTCTTCCGCCAGAGCCTGTACACTCTGCCTGTTGGCATCCACCTTGCGCTGTGCGATCTCTAACGTATGCTGTAATCTTTTTTCCTCATCCTGCCTCGTAATGCCGGGTAAACTGCTCATATTCTCTCCTGTTCAAAACCATAAAAAAGAAAAAGCAAAGGAAGCCTGTCGAAGACTTCCTTTGTATGTATTCTAAATCACATTTTACCAGTCAGAGCCCCAGTCATCGTATCCTGAGTCCCAACTGTCATTGGAATCCCATCCGGAATCCCAGCTGTCATCATCCCAGCTATCGTTATTATCATCGCTGTACTCATAAGGAGTGTAATAGGAGGAATCCTCAAAATCCTCATATTCCGCATCGCTGTCATAGCTGTAGGAATCGTAGTAATTCTCATAATCACTGTCCATCCAGGATTGCGACGGTGCGTATTGCCAGGAATTATCCTCCCACTCGTACCAGTCCCCGGAATAATAGTAATAGCTCTGGTCTCCATAAGTGTAGTAGCCGGTACCCGGTCCGCTTTCCCCTATGAGTGCAAAAATAACGGACAATGGTATGATTGCTATTATTGCTATCAGGAAAATCGAAAAAAGGGTTTTGGACAAGGCTTTTTCCGATTGCTTTTGCTGCGCAGAAGCAGTAGGCCCGGAAACCGGCTTTGCAGCTTTCGGCTGCTGGTGCGCCTTCTGTACGGCCACCCTTTCCTTCATCTTCTGGTAAAGTTCGTTGACCGCATAGGCTTCGTCCGATCCCTTGTAGCGTACCGCCCGGGTGCCATCCTCCTTGTTCTTATAGACGACAAAAGTGCCGTCGGTCTCATCCTTGTAAATACCGAAGGCTTTAGCTCCCTTGTAATCCTCACCGATAAAGGTCCGCATTTCCTCCAGCGGAAGGTTCATCTCCTTCGCCCAGGCTTTCAGTTCCTCAATGGTCTGAGGCACGCCGTTGGCATGACGGTTATAGTTGTTGTTTACTCCTCCGCAGTTCGGGCAGACCTGGTCGAAATCATTGATCCAGCTGCCACACCAGTCGCATTTTATCTTCATGTTCCCCTCCTGAAAATACACGTTGCAATAGTTTCTGTTTTATTGTACCACGTTCTGCACCTGCTGCCAACCTAGGAAATTGCCAATAAAATGCGGCTTTCTCTGAGGGTCTTGCTCTGGTCGTAATCATACTCTATGGTCTGGATACTGACATCCGGAAAACGGGCATGCAGCCGCTGCAAAATCCCCCGCTCGCAGACATGGCTGACCAGACATCCGAAGGGATGCAGGATCAGCACACTTCCACAGCCTTTTTCCACATATTGTATCACCTCTGCGGCAATCAGCCAGCCGTCACCGGTATTGCAGCCCTCCGCCAGAATCCCCTGCACTTTCTCCTTCAGTTCCGGGAACGGCAGATCCGTCTGGAACCGGTCTGTCTCCCCGATCACCGTAAGCAGATGTTTTTGTGCCTCACACAACCGGTGGAGCACAAAGGCACAGGCTTTCGCCATGATGGGATTGTGCTGGTACTTTTCTACCTTATACCGCTCTGTATCCACCAAATACAGACAGTAGTTGACGAAACCACCGCTGTAAGGCTCCATTCCCTGCCGGAGCAGAAAACTTTCGATATCGTCATTTCCCAGTTTCGAACATTTCATATAGATCTCACCGGTGATGCCGACTCTCTTTTTCTTCCCGGGTTTCACCGGTACCTTCGAAAATACTTCGCAGGCATACCGGTAATTTTTCTCTCTGGTGTGCCGTCCGTTCCTGTGTCTCCGAATGCTCTCGCACAGTTTCTTTTCCACCTGACTGCGGATGCGGTCCGTCTCTCCCGGATTCTGTTCGTAGGGCTTCACCTGCTGGTACAGGCACATGATCAGATCGCCATAGCATCCGGCAGCGATCCCACCGGACAACAGCCCCGGAGTAATACGAAAGCCGGTATGTTTTTCCTCTCCCATGAGATTTAAGGAAATCACGGGGATCTGCGCATACTCCGTCTGCCCCTGCTCCGCCATGCGGTACAACACTCTCTGGAGCAGATTGTAGATATTCCCGGCTCTGCAGGCACCACCCGCCTGCGGCTCCATAAAAGCGATCTCCCCCGGATCCCGCTCCCCGCTTTCCAGATATTCCAGGAACTGTGCAAGGATCAATACCGTCGGATAGCAATAGTCGTTACTGATATAGCGAAGTGCCAGAGTGCGGTCCTTCACCGGGTTCTTTAAAGTCTCGAAGGAATACCCCTCCGCCCGGAATGCCGCCTCCAAAAATACATTCGTGTACTCCAGCATCTCGCACAGCAGGATCGTACGGGTCTTCTTGTCATGACGTGTGAAATTTTTACATACTCTGTGCAGTTCCCCCATACGTTTTCCTCATCTGACCGGGTATCTCATCTGACAGGCCTTGTTCCATGATCATCATCAGCTTTTTTTAGTTTGTATTTTCTATTGGTATTCGTTCCTATTCTCTCAATATTTTCCATTTCAGAAATGATTGCCCTTGTTCTTGCCGGACTTAGCCCAATATAATCGGCAATTTCATTTGTCTTAGCTTCTCCATGTTGTGCGAGATACTCATATATTTTTGCAATATTACCGCTTGTTTTCTTTGCTTGTTTTCTTTGCTTGTTTTCTTCGCTTGCTTTTCTCACTTGTTTTTCAACAAATTCAAGTGTCAATATCGTCCGATCCGGATCAAACCGTTCTTCAATTACAGGTTCCTTCCATCCTTCATCTTCCCATGTATTAAATATATTAGGAACACCACTGCCGGAACGTTCACCGATATTAATAAGGTTAAACATCTTCATAAGAGATTTATTTCTCGGATCTGATTCTCCACCCTTACACATTTGTATTTTACCTGTCCTTATATATCCGGGATTCTCCAATACAAGTTTCTTAGGTTTTTTCACATCCATAATTATTTTATTATATACCCTGAAATAGAAATCACAAATATTTCCGGACCATTCCCCTGAACTGGATTGCAGACGATCTGTCCATCGAATAGCAGGATCAAGCATTTCACGATAATCCAGAAAGTATTCCGGAAAATGTCTTACAATGTTATATTCCTCTCCAAACATCAGCATCCCAGCCGCCGTAGGATGAAGTTGTCTGTCCTCTCTTGATATAGCTGCCGCGCCAATACTTCTCAAGTATTCACTATCGTTTAATCTTTCAAAAGGATGCCCCGGTTTCAATGTTCTGTGACGGTTTCTATATCCCTGTATCGTCTCATAGTTCAAATCCTCCATCGGGACCTCGTCCAGTACCTCCATATCCATAGTATTTTCAGCCTGATCACGAAGCATTGTTTTTACCTGTAGACGTGTACAACGATAATCGCCTTCATGATTTCTTCTAAATGTAGCGCCAAACAGATCATTATCAACATATACCGGCTTTTCTTCCCGTTTCGCCATTGGGACATGAATAACAATAATTAAATCCCCGTTTACATCATATATTTCTACATCATCGTCTTTTAAAATATTAGCACTTACTTTTTTGCGATTATTAATTGTATCCCAGAATTGCTTTATAAGTTTCTCTTTATCCGCCGCTTTAAGTCCTGTAGTATGCCAGGAACCATCCTTATTTTCTACAACACCAAGAATGATTACTCCACCATAGCAATTGGCAAATGCAGAATACTAGTCCCATAAGGACACTGGTAACCCTCCATTTGCCTTCTTAACTTCCCGACGATTATCTTCTTTGTATGAGTCAAATTTTGATATATCAAACAGATCCTTCAAACAATATATCCCCCTTTATTCATTTCCCGTCTTCTTTTCCTATATATAGCCACACAAATATTAACTGGTCATTTTTATTGTACTCATATCTTTGCCACAACGCAATGGTTCCCCAAAAATCTATTTTTATATTCCATTGTATTTCTTTAACTGCAACGCTTCCGTTGATTCTATGGTTGTATGCTTGCTACTTATATATCTACAAAAATATCCGTCAGTTCTTCACGGGATATCGCCGGTTCAAAATAATAGAGCTGTGTGTAAATTCCCGTATAAATAGTACTATCCTCAGGATCTGTGCCAAATGACATTCCACCGGTATCTACGATCCATTTCACTTTGTCATTTTCCCATACAAAATATAGGTTTCTGTCTCCACTGGTTAAATAATGCTCCCAGTAAAGAATATGTCCATCCAGATCATAATACTGAATTCCACCATCCGTATAATAATCTACATTATCTCTATAACTTATCTTTATGTAATCCTCATAGGATTCCCTTTGAAAAATATAATCCTCGGAGTCTCTTGCAGGGAAATTTCCAATAAAATCCAATTGCAGTCCATCATATTTTTCCAGACCATCCATGTTTATTAAAATACATGTATTTTTTATATCCGTGCTGTCTGGGACCGGTTCTTGAAATACAAAAACAGTATTTTCAGCAGAGGTCTTATAGGAGAACATTTTTATCCCTGCTATGTCTAATAATTCCTCTTTTGTTTCCATGTCCGCATTATATGTTTCCAGAAAATTCCTTACAAAGCCATTTTCACTCTGTCTGTCTGTTTTCATTTTGGATGTTAATACATCGTTTCCTTCATTGTCCCAGTAATATACCTGAACATCCTGCTTTCCGCAGCCGGAAAACATTAACATGAATCCTATTAACAATATGCTGATTTTTTCTTTCATTTTTCTCCTGACTTTCTATTTTTCCAGCATAAACCAGCCTTCTTCAATACGCATGATCATCTGGTTCTTATTCACCGGCACACAGACAATGTCCTCTCCATCCTGACATTTTATATTGCACACAAGAATCTCATCATCATAAATGCTCAGGCCATCGTGGATATCCATTTCCTGTTCAAAATCTTCCCGCCCCGTCTTTCTGACTTCTATTCCAACTGTCTGGCGGGCGGTCTCCAATATTCTGACTTCATCTTCCGAGACGATAACACTTTTTCCCAGCCAGTCTTCTACGTTAAAATCTGTGCCCTTTAATGAACTTCTCGGCGCCTCCTTTTCTATTTCTTCATAGCTTCCTTCGTAGGAGTTCTCATAGCTGTCCAGATATGCAATTTTCCATGTTCCATTCAAATCTTTTTCACTTACCATTGGATCACAATATTGAAACGGTTCCAGCAAATAATATCCTCCTCTAAATCCATAGGCTAAATGCGTCTCATCCAAAATAACGAAGTAATCTATGCAGTAATAGCTTCCATCATACATTTTATCCCAATATCTGAGGTATCTCGCCTGTTCCATGTCAGCAAACTCATCAATTCTCCAAAAGATCCTGTTTGTAAACCATTCATCCTCAGCAGAATAAGAAACCACCTCAGAATAATCATATTGACTTTTTTCCCATTCTAAGAGACTAGGCCATTCACCAAAACTTGTTTCCATTGAATTTCCACTGAGAATAATAGTTCTACCCAAATAGTGATGTGGGAAAAAGTTACTGGGTGCTCTGAAATACGTCGTGAGCTGATGCGTGACCTTCCATTTTCCATCATAAGCTGCAACTGCTTCTTTCTTTTTGTAATCAATTATTTTTCCTAATATGAGCAGTAACATAACTATAAATATTACTATAAATATTACCCTTTTTTTCACTTTGCACCTCAGCTTTTATATGCATAGAAAATAATAAATTTCCGTTACAGTTACAATAGTTATTCCAGATATTCCAAATATTCTTCCAAATTATCAACCTCATATTTTATTAAGAAGTTCCTATATATTTCTATAACATCAGGATCACTATATAAATCATCATATTCGGTAAGATAATTATTTTCTAAAAACACTATTGCTTCTGCCGCGCTTCTTTTAACTAATCCCCTCAGTCTTTCATCATTTTGCAATGAATATGTCATAAATTGTGATGCAATTTTCCTCCGTATTTCTTCGTCAAGATAATCCTTCTCTTTCAACACTTCCATAAACTCTTGAGATTTCTTAATCGTAAATGCTGTATTATTAAATCCAAGTGCAACCAACGCATCTAATTGATTCTGCGTTAGCGTACCATGATTTTCAAGAATCACATTAACAATATCACTTGGAAAGCGATTTCTGATATCCTCCTCCAATTGCTTTCTTGCCTCTTCTTCTGTCATTGTATAAATGGGATCCATCCCTTTTTCTACTCGATGTCCATATCCAATGGTATAGCCTTCGTCTTTTTTCTCAGCTGCTGTTGCATAGTAAGGGGTTGCTCTAAATTCTTCAAATCTCATTAATAACTCCATCACATAGGAAATATCATAATTCTCCACCTTACACTGTGCTTCATTTAACAGAATGCAATCCTCAATATTAGATTTCCCTAGCGCCTCATTCTCCTGCGTTTGAATATAGCTGTCATCTTCCGAGTCATTTTGTATCGGCGCAGGCGTAACTATAGGAGTTCCTTCAACAGTAGGAATAGGAATATATTCCTCCGTCTTAAACAAATCTCTAATTGCCTCCAAAAAACCTACAATTTTCTCTACAATAGCCTTGTTTCCGCTCGGATCCGTATAATTCAGATAGCTGCTCACGCAGTAATTATACCGGTTGAGCGTCAGCGGTTCTGTCTGGTTGCCGAGGTAGCTGTCTTCGGTGAGGAAGGTCGCCGTTACCACGCAGTAGTACCTTGCTCTCAGATACTGGCTCTGGATATTCGGATTGTAGGATTCTCCGTTGTAGGTGTATTCGTTCTCATACTGCGGAGCACCGAAGGTGATCTCTCCGGTGACACTGTAACGGTAGGACTGGTAGACCTGTCCCTCTTCATTGGTGATGCCGGAGACACTTCCTCTGGCATCGTAGAGGTAGTAGCCGGTGCTGCCATCGAACCGGTCAAGGGAGATCCGGTCGAATCCGCCGTTTATCTCCGCTCCGTAGATATACGAGGTATCCGCCTTGCCATTGATGTTCTGCTCGACCAGTACCTCGGCATGCTCACGGTTGACGTCGTTTAAGTACTCGATCAGCTCATAGTTCTTTTCCTTACCGGTGGTCTTGATCCGGGCGATCAGATCTGCCTCTGTAGCGCTGACTTCCTCCTGTACCGGGAAGAGAATGCCGCACTGGTTCTGGCTGTTGTTCTCCTCCGCATTGGTTGCATTGCCGTAGCCTGCATCATCCGTGCCGTCGGACTTGCTGTTCTTCTTATTGTTGCCCTTCCCCTTACCGTTGCCGTTTCCATTGCCGTTATTGCCGGAATTTCCTTTTCCATTATTTCCACTGCCGGAGTTGTCCTTGTTGTTCCCATTGCCGTTGCCGGAATTGCCCTTCCAGTCGTCATCGGTATGGAGATTATAGTTCAATAAGAATACCCGGTTGCCGTCACCGTCATAAGCCGCAGCAAGGAGCAGTTCATCCCCGTCATGCACTGCCGCCAGGCGGTTCTCCACGGTGTACTCATAGGTCTTCTCCACCTTGTCGGTGCCGACTTTACCGGTTTCCGTAATGCGGTTGCCGTCCGCATCATAGGTGTAGGCAAGGCTGGTAGTCTTCTTCCCGTTATAGAGCTGTTCCGATACCAGCTGGTTACTTTCATTGTACTCGTATTTATGCCATTCTGCAACCGTTCCGTTTAAGGTCTTCTCCATATAGGTGCGGTTGCCCATCAGGTCATACTCGTAGGTGTAAATATAAGTGCCGTAGTTGTCCTCTGTCTCCGTTGCAGAAACCAGCTTTCCTGCAGCATCGTAGGTAAAGGTGCGGTCTGTCTCCACAATCTGGTAGGCAAAGGTCGCATCCTTGTCATGCTTTGCATGCTTGGTGCCGTGGGGGTACAGATCATCATGTTTTCCATCCGTGTGCCTGCCGTTATGTTTTTCATCATAGGCGTAGCCTGCCAGGGATTCGATTAAAACGCAAAAATAGAGCAGCTCTATTTTACTAGACCTGCTCAAAAACTAACATCACATCCAAAAATTTACTATTAATCAACAATAAATGGCCAATATGTTCCTTCATAAGAGCCAACATTGCAAACCTGATTACTCACAGTAATATTGCGTGATGCATCCATGCCAATACTCATTACATTACAAGTAGCATAATCGTAAACTATGATTCCAGAAAACATTTGGAGCACCATAGGTAATCCCACTAAATGTGACTCTATTTGATTTCCCTCAAAGTTCAATTTGTACGTCATTTATCAATTCTCTCATAAACTGTATCTTATCTTCTCGTTAAACTTACAAATAATCAACCAACTTAGGGAAGTCAAAATTCAACTATGACTTTTGATATTTCTTCCCATTCAAACACTAACGGTTCATAATATTTCGCTCCGGGAAGCACAACAAACCCCTCCTCCGACATATAAAAAGAAGAGGCTTGAAACAAATAGCTGATTGAATCTATCTCTCCGTTATCTTGTTCTGGATTATTTCCATCAGACGTAAGGTTATTTATTACAATTTCCTTTTCTGTCATATGTCCATAATATAATATTTTTTCTGCATCTTCCTTGAAAATAAACAATCTGATTTCTCTTGAATCATCATCAAAATAATGAACCAGCATATCTTCAAATTTATCTTCATTTTCAATTAAGTCACCGAGCAATACTCTTCTGCCATTCAGCATGTCAATAACAATAGCATATGCAATCTTTCCGGGAAGCCTACTTTCTGTCCCTCCTTCATATAAGACCGAAAGATAATGTTTATATTGATAAATTCCTGTAATTTGCATCGCATTTTCACCGCTAAACAGATCATACAAGGGTCCCCCAATTTCTGCACAATCTAATATCCAACACGCGTCTTCCCATAAAGTATGATTGATATTCCACTGCAATTTTTCATTCGAACATCCACTAATTTTTACATATGGTACATAATATGTTTTATCCTCTGAAGTAGAGAAAGAAAAAACATCTTTCTCTACTTCATAAGAATAGGATGTCAGTTCAGAAGTAACATTTTCAACAGTTCTTGTTTCTGCAATATTTTCTTGATATATAGTTTCACTGTTTGGCACTTCCTCTAAAGCAACTATACTTTCTTCCTCGTTGTTAATATATCTCTCGCCTTCAGCACATGCACTCAAAAATAGCATACCTATCAAATATACATAAACTATTCCAAATATTCTATTTCCCAAATACATCGTATGCTTTCTTATACTTTTCACTCCTGTCCTCCCAGTTCTTAGGCAACGGGTTACTGTGATTACCCACTATTAACCTACCTTCCTTTATCTCATACTCTCCTCCATTTCTTATGATCTCCAAATCATCACTGTTTGCCGTAAAACCATTTACAAAATACTGAGTAATCAAAAAAATTCCTTCCGTATTTCCGTAAGTTGAAGCATAATCATTTAAGCTCCCTACACCTGTTTTTTTCACATTCGTAGTTCCCCAAAACCATGCCGATGCCTCTAAGCTGTAATTAGCCGCAATATAGTGAACTCTGTCAACTTCATCACTTAACATATTATCATATGCGCCTATCTCTTTCAAAAACGTATCTTGCGTATCTTTCCATGATAATTGTATATACCCTGCTCCTCGCTCGTCAAATTTCATTGTGGAACCTGAACTAACTCTTTTAATATATGAACTCCAATTGTCTGCGCTAAGCGTTTCTTTTCCATTTCTCATTCCCTCAATGTTATCTATTCCAAAATTACTTTCATGCGCCATTGTAGCCATAAACATTGTTATACTTGCTTTATTTGTTATACCATACTCATTTAAAGTACGATTAAATTTAACAATATAATCTTCCT
>ERZ791614.1515-NODE-1515-length-11736-cov-4.001455_pt1 | contig 11736 bp, 9 predicted proteins | sample MGYA00510274_ERZ791614 | MGnify/ENA primary metagenome ERZ791614 (study PRJEB30046, sample SAMN00715221) | human gut metagenome | study: EMG produced TPA metagenomics assembly of the A metagenome-wide association study of gut microbiota in type 2...
AAACATAAATATAAGATATATGCATCTGAATCCGGTAATAAAAATAAAATATAAATTGTTGCCTATTCATTTCTGCAAAACAAGGATATGATTTACTAAACGGCACTTCATCTATCTCATGCCCCTCCCATCTTTTATCAGTAATAAACTGCAACTGTCTATAGAAATTATGCTTAAGTGAATTTGAACAAATCCTAGCCCATAACATATTTGTATTGTCTTCGTAATAATACTGAATTTTTAAGTCTTACATTATCAGTCCTACCTATTTATTCAACCCCCAGAGCCTTATACACAGCCTCTTCCGGTGAAGAATAAAATATCAAGCTAAACGCCCCAACTAAATCAGACGGAACAGTACCTAAATCTGCTGCTGATGTGATTGGGAGAAGAACTTTCTTAGCCCCACTATCCAAACACACCTGCAATGTGCTTGCCAAATCTTCTACCTTAATAAGCGTTCCACCGATACTTATCTCACCAAGTACTGCAAGACTGCTGATTGGAGGCTTACTAAGTGCAGCTGACGAAATAGCAATCAATGTAGGCAAAGCAAGATTACCAGTCATGCCAAGTCCCTGCATATCCTGATAATTGATGATATAATCCTTGGTTGTTGTACTAATTGAACCAGATATTGCATTTCCGTTTGCCTTCAGATAATTAAATGCTGTATTGGTTGCTTCCTTTGGCTCTTTTCCTGAGCCAATGCCTGTGCATATCAGCTTTCCATTTCCCGGCATCATCTGTGTTTCCAGACGATAGCAACCTATCATTCCAGTCTTTGACTTTGATACTGTGTATAAGCATCCCGGCTTACCCATACCTTCAGGAATCATCTTTCCACCCCCCTGCTCCGGTACAGTTACAAAATGCTCATCGAAGCTGTCATTGTCTATGAAAGAGAAGTTCACATCATAGAACTCCATTCCACCAATCTTCTTGAGCTGTTCTTTTACTCGTCTACGAAGTTCAAGTGAAATATCCATAATCTCTGCAACTTCATCCTTGCTGACTTCTCCATTCGGATAAATCAGTTTTATAAATCCAGAAATCAGCTTGCGAACAGCAATTGCATCTCTTTGATTTAAGTTATTTCCTAATTTGAAATACTTCTCTGCAATGTTGCTGTAATTATCCTTACGAAGCTCACGCAAAAACTCTGATAGATAATCTGTGATAAATCCGTAATCATTTGTGAATGAATCTGGTCTGTACTTAGGAATCTCCCATCCCGGTATATATGCATAGAAACGATCAAGGAAAGCAGTGTCCGTACCCATTTCAGGAGGAAATGGATCAAAAAGACTTGATGTCTTCTGCAAAGTCTCCACACTCTGATTAATATTTCCCACAAATACCATAGATGCTTTTGCCTGTATTTCTGCCTTACCACGGGAAAATGCGCCGGATGCCATATATCCCTTCATAATCTGAATACCATCTTTATCCTTAAACTTGATGCCAGCAACCTCATCAAATGCTACAACATCCCACATTCCGACGAGACCTACTGTATTGTTAGACATGTTATAGAACAGATTGGCAACAGTTGTCTGTCCACCAGCTACAAGGATACTATTTGGAGAAATCTGCTCATATATGTATGATTTACCTGTAGAACGAGGCCCCAATTCACACATATTGAAGTTGTTTTCAACAAGTGGAATCATACGGGCAATCAACAGCCATTTTGCTCTGTCAGAAAGCTTGTCAGGTTCCATACCAGTAGAACGAAGCAGAATATCCATCCACTCTTTCTTTGTAAATGCCTTACGACCATTCTTTACCTCATCCATATCCACATGTGGCATCTGAATAGGTGTCAGATTTCTGATACGAATAGGCTGTGTATTCTTCTTATCTTCTTCAATAAACTCATAATCAAGCTGAAGAATACACCAGATACCTCCACAAAGCAGACGGTCATAATCCTTCACATAGTCAGCACTGATAGGGATATTTTTAATTCCAAGATTAGAGAATGTTGCCTCGTACCGGTCTTCCTTTGTATTAAGCACTACTGTAATCCTGTCAATAACTTTATAGCTTCCTCTCTCTCGAAGAATTGACAATATCTTTTGCGCTTCATCCGGGCGAACATAGTTATCACGCAAAATACGCTTAACATGGTCCACTCCATCGTCAATAATCTCCTGATCATCTGAATTACAATACTGTCCGAGAAGATATTCCAGTACATATACAGGAACATTCGCCCCTTCTCTGATTGATTTAGTTAAATCCTTGCGGACAATACGACCATTATAATATCGACGGAGCTTTTGCTTTATGATTTCTCGTCTATCGTCGGTTTCTGAATACTCACTCATTGATTCCATCTCCTGCGTTCCATATAATATCAATTGCTTTTTCTATCATTTCATTTAAATGGCTTAATGCATACTGATCTGCCGAATATTCATCTTTACAACTTCTATATATACGGCAGCGTTCCTTTAATAATTCTTCTGTAAGACGTCCCTCTTGGTTCATTTTACATACATAAGTATCAATTCTTCTATACGGTTCTTTTGCTTTATAAATCCACATTGCTAATTCTTTTTTTGAATTGAACTTTTTATAATCAACATAATGACCATATTCATGTAATATGCAAAAAACTGCCTTTACTAAAAGCCTCTTTGAAAAACAAATACTTCCATCATCTTCTGCATAATATGGTTTAAGCATATCGTCTATAATCTGATCACAAAACCAACTCTTAAATGATATTTCCAAACTTCCTAACGGAACATCTACAAAATAAAAACCATATTTCATAATTTCATGCTCATAATCTGTATTTTCATTCCATGTTCCATCGAAAATTGCACGTTCCTCGTTTTTTGTTATGTACAAAAATTGCGGTATCATTTTTTCTCTCATTGATTTCATTCTCGATGACATTAAAGATTCTTTTGCAAGTGGATATGAAAGAACAGGAAATTCCGATTCAGGTAATATCTGTTTAGCAAGCCTAAAAAAACTATATTCTTCTATTCTGCCTTGTATCCATTTACTATCCATAAAATTCCTCCATCCTAAAATCCAAAATCATCAACAAACGCAATATCAATCATAAACTCATACTGCTGCAAGATATTCTTCTCATCATTTACATCTGCCAACACAAGATAATACTTATCGCCATACTTATATTCTCTTGACCTCAAAGTAAACTTCTCATGAAATGTTCTCTTTTCTGGTGTATCTTCCCTGCTATTAGCAATCATAGGCACATCAAATGAAATCTTTTCTCCATCTTCTGTAGTAAAGTAGGCAACAATACTTCTATCTTTCATAGTATCTGTTACTTTCTCTGTCTGAATAAAATCAAAGTATGTGATAAGATTCGTCACCTTATGGGTAACAGATGTAAGGACAACATCCACATAATCGTATGCCACACCTCTAGTATTCGTTGTAAGTTCAATGACTGGAACTATCATCTCCTGAAGAGACGTACCACCATGTACATAGTTCTGTCCACCTCCGGCAACCTTAAATATATCTACTCCCACCGGAATATCCACATAAAGTTTATTTAGATATGCCATTATTCTCGCCATGATCCCCTGCTCATTTAATGCATCTTCTGTAATAAAGAATCTCTTGTTGGTATAAAGGCATCTATCTTTTGGATAATTTTCCTTGTCAAACTCCTGCAATCTGTCTCTCTTATATAAGAAACCATGATCTACAGTAATGAAAAACTTCGGTGTAGACACATATATTGTCAGCTTTCTAACCAATTTTTGTATTTCTTCTATCAGCTCTGCACAAGCATTGAATACCTCATTCTCACTTGCAAGCTTATCTCCTCTTGCATACACCTGATTGTGATAGATGTACACGATATTTTTGCTCTGAATCAACTCCCTGATTCGAGCCTGATTTGCATTTATTTGTAATTTTTAAAGTAGTAATTTTTTTCTCCTTTATATAACTTTTCATTACTCGTAAACTACACTTTATTTATTAAAGCGTTTTATTTTTAATAACAATAATAGCTACACTCTTATATACAATGTTCATAAATAAATTTACGCTTCCATAACATTATCAGTCCAAAGCTCACACTGTGTCATAACAGTCTGCACAGCATCCTCCATACCTTCTGGTGGATACTTATGTCTTTTCAAAAGCTTTTTGATAAGCATACGCATTTTTGCTCGTGCAGACTCTCGTTTCTGCCAGTCTATTGTCTTGTTTTTTCGTAAAGTATCAGCAAGCTCTTTTGTAATAGCAATCAGTTCGTCGTTTTCGTAAAAATCCTTGATCGCCTGAGGCTTTGTCAATGCATCATAGAAAGCAAGCTCATCTGCTGTAAGTCCAAGTTGGTCGCCCTCTTTTTGAGCTACCGCAATCTGTTTTGCTAAATTAAGCATTTCTTCAATTACTTCTTCATTAGTCAACATACCATTGAGATAAGCATTAATAGAACGCTGCATAATTTCGCTGAACTTCTCAGATTTTACTATATTGGTTCTGCGATAAACTGAAACCTGTTCTGCAATCAGTTTTTTCAAAAGTTCAACAGCAAGATTCTTTTCTTTCATATTGGCAACTTCTTCAAGGAATTTGGGATCAAATAAAGAGAATTCCTCTTTAATGTCTGAGAAAAGATTTATAACGCCATCACTCTTAATGCTTTGTTTCAAAAGTTCATTTATCCTTGCGTTCATTTCAGGCAGAGAAATCTTCTTTCCCACACCAGTATTAGTCAATCTGAGAACAAGAACACGAACAGACTCAAAAAACGCAGCTTCAAATCGACTATCCTCATCAATCAAAGATGAACAGAGTGATAGTGCCTGATGGAGCATAAGAGCTTCTTTTACAAAAGAGTCTTTATCATCAATTTTTTCTCTGCCAATAATAAAGTTTACAGCTCCGCTGATTGTTTTTGCTCTTTCAAGGTCTGTTCCTTTTAAGAATTTGGAATAATCATATCCATGAAACTTATCACGACAAATTGACAATTTTTCCAAAAACTTCGGATATGCAACCTTAGCAACATCGGTATCGCCATAGTTCTTTTTATCACGAGAGGTATAGTCATTCATCGCCTGCTTCAAAGCAGTAGCAATTCCAACATAGTCAACAACGAGACCACCTTCTTTATCACGGAACACACGGTTTACTCGGGCAATAGCCTGCATAAGGTTGTGTCCAGACATAGGTTTGTAAACATACATAGTAGCAAGAGATGGAACATCAAAACCGGTCAACCACATATCAACAACAATCGCAATCTTCATTGGACTTTCATTATCTTTGAACTTCTTCGCAAGTTCATCTTTATGCTGCTTATTACCAATAATTTGTCGCCATTCTTCCGGGTCATTATTGCCGGAAGTCATAACAACGCCAACTTTTTCAGTCCAAGTAGGACGAAGCTCCAAAATTCGCTTGTAAATTTTCATAGCAATAGGACGAGAGTAAGCAACTATCATTGCCTTACCAGTCAGTAAATTTTCTCGGTTATTCTCATAATGGTCAAGAATATCACAAACAAGAGAATTGATAGTATTATCGTTTCCAAGAACCGCTTCCATCTGTCCCAGCTCTCGCTTGCTCTTTTCAATAACCTCCTCATCGGCATTTTTAGCCATAATATCATACTCTGCGTCAATCATCTTCAAGGTTGCTTCGTCAAGATTAAGCTTTATTACACGACTCTCATAGTAAACAGGTCGAGTTGCACCATCTTCCACAGCCTGTGTCATATCATAAATGTCGATATAATCGCCGAACACCTCACGAGTACTGCGATCTTTAGAAGAAATTGGTGTACCTGTAAATCCGATATATGTAGCATTAGGAAGTGTGTTGCGGATAATTCTTGCTGTACCGATAACACGCTTTGCAATTTCTTCACCATTTTCGTTTTTAGTAATCTTAATCTTTTCAGCAAGTCCATATTGACCTCTGTGTGCCTCATCAGCCATTACTATAATATTGTGGCGTTCAGACAACGGCTCGATGGACTCCTCAAATTTTTGCATTGTGGTAAAAATAATCCCATTAGCCTGTCTGCCGGCAAGCAACGACTTTAGGTTTTCTCGGCTCTCTGCGTGCATAGATTCTTGTCTTAAAAATTCCTTACACTTTGCAAACTGACTGTACAACTGGTTGTCAAGGTCATTTCTATCAGTAAGTACAACAATAGTAGGACTGTCTAATGCTTCTTGCAATAAATGAGCATAGAACACCATGGAAAGGGACTTTCCACTTCCTTGTGTATGCCAAAATACACCACCTTTACCGTCGGTAACAGTAGCGTGTTTTGTTGACTCAATTGCTTTCCTTACAGCAAAATACTGATGGTATCCGGCAAGAATTTTGAAAGAGTTGATACCTTCATTTGAAAAGCAAATGAAGTTCTTTATAATATCAAGCAATCTTTCTTTTTGGAACATACCTTCAAAGAAAGTGTCAAACTGAGCATATTGCGTATTTTCATAGTCACCGTCCTTTGTTTTCCATTCCATAAAGCGGTCTTCACCGGATGTGATTGTTCCCGCTTTTGAGGTCAACTGGTCGCTCATAACACAAATAGCGTTATAAATAAACATAGACGGAATTTCCTGCATATAGTTACGGAGCTGTCTATAGGCTTCGGAAGCATCTGTTTCTTCACGGGAAGGAGATTTTAACTCGACTAAAACAACAGGTAAGCCATTCAAAAAGAGAATTACATCAGGGCGTTTATTGCTGTTTTCAATAAAAGTCCACTGATTGGCAATAATAAAGGAGTTATTATCGGTATTTTTGTAGTCAATAAGATAAACGATAGAGGAGCGTTCCTCACCGTCTACAAAATATCTTACAGGAATACCGTTTTGTAAATAGTCCATAAAGACAGAATTCTTTTGCACAAGTTCACCGTTTTCAAAATTTTTAAGTTTGAATAAGGCGTCTTGAATAGCATCATCAGGCAACTTCCTGTTCAAACGATATAGTGAGTCAAGCAAAACATCTTCATATAACGGACTGTAAAAATCCCTTTCAATATCAGGACCGTATGCGTACTCGTATCCTAAATCGCTTCTAAATAGCTCAATTACTGAATTTTCGTAATCAGCTTCTACATAATTAGCAGACATTTTATTCACCTCTTTCATTCATTGCTGTAATATAATCCTCAACAATTTGTTTTAATAACGTCATAATCTGTTCTGCCTTTTGCTTCGCACTATCCTTAGACTGATATTTTATGAAATAATATCCTGTAATTGACATATTCATTTTACTGAGCAAAGGTTTACGCTTATACCAATCAACAGTAAAATGATTTTTTATTATGTTTAATACTTCCTTAATATCATCATTTTCAATAACTTCTTTAAGTTTATCATCAAAATTATCAAGAATATATTGTTCAAGCTCTGATTGTTTTATTCCTATATTCTGCAGGGCACTTACAGAATCTTCTTCATATTTTGTAAAATCTGTAACCGAATTAACCTGATTGCGATTTACATATTTTATGTAATTTAGTTGATGTTCTAATTCAGGAAATAATGTAGCCTCATTTATATTATACAGATCCAATTCTTTTAAAATTTTTTCCTTATTTTCCGCAGAAATATAAAAACATACATCACTAAATTCTTCTTTTAGTTTCCCTTTAGCTTTAGATATAACTGATTTTTTAACCTCATTCTCTTTATTAAACAAGAATAAACTTGTCAACAAAAATACTCCACTTTGCTTTTTCAATCTTTCGTTTGTATAAGTTGGTATTACCATATAATTGCTTTGTATTATTTTTACAAATTCCTTATAATTATTTAGCCAATTATTTTTCGTCTTTTCATCTATAATTTTGTCGTGGTATAGCTTTTCAAGAACCTCAATCAAAGTATTTTCTTTTTCCAAATCATAACTCGCCAAATCGGATACGATTTGAACTTCAATATCTGTAGATTGTGATGGATAGTATTTATCTGTATAATAAATCACCCCATACGGTTCTTTTTCTACTTCTCCATCTTCTGTATCATATTTTTCTACACCATGCTTTTTGCATGCAAAATAGAGTGCAACCAAGGGATTCGTAGTCAAATCCAAAAGTCGAGTACACATTCCATAATGTTGATACTTAGTCATAATATCAAACATCGAATTCAATTCCCTAAATTCTGTTGGTGACTTCTGTAATGGTATCTGCATCAATTTATGTTCTATACTTAGCATATTATCTCGAAATATGCTCGGTTCTATATCCCAAAATTCAGTCTCCTGCCCCCTAAAATATAATTCAGTAGAAGTTCCGTCTTCAGACTCTTTCATCTCTTTTACTTCTTTTATCTTTTCTATAAAAGAACTAACCGAATCAATTAATATTATGTTAGATTCATCAATTTCTTTATATGCCACTTTTTCCACCCCTTTTTTAATATAAGCTATTGTCATTTGAAGTGTTTTGGCTAACAGTGCACCGCCTGCTAAATTAGCGCTCATAGTATATAAAACAACAAAGCCCTCACTTACAAATTCTTTTACTTTCCATATCCTCATCTCCCTTCACTCTTATCACAATCTTGACTTCTGATACAGTAAATAAGACTACGAGCGATGAAATAGCAATTATTGCAACTAACCCTTGTGCTGCAAGTCAAAACACTTCAAGTACAATAAACAATAATTTAGAGCAACAAGCTAGGGCTATCTTTGCAAATGAATTTTTATCGTTTGAGTTACAACCTAACGGCTGGAAACAAGCCAATCTGATAGATATTGCGGACTATCTAAATGGTCTTGCTATGCAAAAATATCGTCCAACTGTTGATGAAATTGGTATTCCAGTTCTCAAAATTAAAGAACTTCGTCAAGGCTATTGTGATGATAACAGTGAATTATGTTCCTCAAACATTAAAAGCCAGTATATCATTCACAACGGTGATGTTATATTTTCTTGGTCAGGCAGTTTGTTAGTTGATTTTTGGTGTGGTGGTATTTGCGGTTTAAATCAACATTTATTTAAGGTTACATCAAGCAATTATGACAAGTGGTTCTATTATGCCTGGACAAAATACCACCTTAACCGATTTGTAGCTATTGCTACTGATAAAGCAACAACAATGGGACATATCAAGCGCGATGAACTTGCAAAAGCAGAAGTCCTTATCCCTAATAAAGCAGACTATAATCGAATCGGAGCTTTGCTTCAGCCAATTTACGATTCTATCATATCAAACCGAATAGAAAATAAGAAACTTGCAGAAGCAAGGGATGCACTTTTACCTAAACTTATGTCTGGTGAGATTGATGTATCCGATATCGAAATCTAAGCCACTAAATTATTGTTTATCGCAGAGTTCAGTTCTATTTTTTCATCTAAACTCCTCAAAACACTTGCTATTTTTCTTTGAGTATCTATATCAAATATCGGCACTTCATATTGCATTATTGAAGTCTTATCGCCTCTTGGCATTTTTGTGCCTTTTGAAGTTGCCATTGAATAGGCAAAGAAATCATCATTGGCAAGTACATAATAAAGAAAATCTCTATCTATGTTTGAGTTTCCTTGAAATACTAAAACGTCATTTGAACAACCACCATCATACTTAGCTCGCCATATTTTCTTAAAATATGGTCTAATATTAGAAACAAGAACATCTCCTTTTTTATATTCCTGAGTTAGCGGAATTGCGGGGAGAGAACTTGCCCCTGTAATCCCACCTTTGTTTGGCAACATATTTTCAGTAGATATATATGTTTTCAAGGTAAGTTTTGAAACATCAACTTTCCCCTTACGAAAAGCGCAAATATCCGACAACTTACATTTCATACCCTATCGCCCCCAGTTTCCTACGAATTTCATCTTCCAGTTTATGAGACTTTGCAAACATTTCCGACAATTCAGATGTAAGACGAGCCATCTTTTCTTCAAATGGTTCTCCATCATCCTCGACTTCTTCAATTCCAACATATCTGCCCGGCGTAAGAATAAAGTCTTGCTTTTCAATTTCCTGAATGTCGGCAACAGCACAAAATCCCTTAACATCTTCAAGCGTACCGTCTTGGAAGGCTGTAAATGTATCCACCAGTTTTTGAATATCATCATCGGTAAAATCTCTATGTTTGCGGTCGACCATATAACCCATCTTACGGGCATCGATAAACAAAGTTTTACCTTTTTGTTTCTTATTCTTCGAAATAAACCAAAGAGTAACAGGAATGGTAACGCTGTAAAAGAGCTGTGTAGGCAGAGCGACAATACCCTCTACAAGGTCAGCCTGAATAATATTCTTTCTAATTTCTCCCTCTCCGCTGGACTGAGATGACAATGCACCGTTAGCAAGTACAAGACCTATTTTTCCGTTCGGTGCAAGGTGGTGTATCATATGCTGAATCCACGCATAGTTGGCATTGCCTGCAGGCGGTGTACCATATTTCCAACGAACATCGTCTTTTAGTTTATCTTGTCCCCAGTTAGAAAGATTGAAAGGCGGATTTGCCATAATAAAATCTGCTTTCAAAGTTTTATGTAAGTCATTGAAAAATGTATCCGCCTGGTATGGGCCAAAATCTGCATCAATACCACGAATTGCCATATTCATTTTAGCCATTTTCCAAGTATCAGCATTTGATTCCTGACCGTAAACAGCAATCTCTCCACGTTTTCCGCTATGTGCCTGAATAAACTTTGCACTCTGGACAAACATTCCGCCAGAGCCACAACAAGGGTCATATACACGGCAGTTTTTGAATGGTTTTAAGATAGCAACAATTGTTTTAACAATACTTGCTGGAGTGTAGAACTCACCACCCTTAACACCTTCGTAGGCAGCAAACTGCTGAATACAATACTCATAAGTTCTGCCAAGAAGGTCTTTGCTTTCTTCGGTATCACCCATATCCATATTGGTAAACAAGTCAACAACTTCCCCCAAAACACGCTTGTCCAAATCAGGACTGGCATAGTTTTTAGGTAATACATTTTTAAGGGTTGTATTTTCCTTTTCAATAGCTCTCATTGCGTCATCAATAATAGTTCCAATTTCAGCTGTATGAGCCGCAGAAGCAATCTTACTCCAACGAGCATCCTCTGGTACAAAAAAGATGTTATCTTCAATATATGCGTCCTTGTCATCTTCAAAACCGTCACCCTCATCAATAAGTTGTTGATAGCGTTTTTCAAAAGCACTTGATATGTAACGCAGGAAAATAAGACCTACGATAACCTTTCTGTATTCTGCTGCAGGGATGTGTCCCCAAAGGACACACGCTGCGTCCCAAATTTGTTTTTCAAAGCCAATGTTGGCGTTATTTCCAGTAGCCATAAAATAAATTCCTTTCTCTAATTGTTACAATAAAAATATTTCATTACAGTTATTCATTAGCATTCTAACAATAGTGGTGTCCTATAGAACAAGCTTTACTTGTTTTGGATAAAATTTTCATAATTTCATCAAAATCACAATTCAAATTTTTGTAAGTTTTTCATTTTTATCTCTTTATATAACAATGTACATCATATATTTTAAATGTAATCTCTTATAATATAAATATAAAAAGAAATGAATATAATAATTTATTTATAGTGTATCATAGAAGCCTAAAATTCTCAACAATATCTTTGATATTTTAAAATTTTTCGCTATACTTGTAATTTTGAATGCTACTACTTTTGCAAAGATATATAAATATTTATGGATATAAAGAAATCACTATCAAACTAATGCCTATATCTGGTTTTAATGTACTTCTAAAACTTAATAA
>ERZ791614.1525-NODE-1525-length-11686-cov-3.422234_pt1 | contig 11686 bp, 9 predicted proteins | sample MGYA00510274_ERZ791614 | MGnify/ENA primary metagenome ERZ791614 (study PRJEB30046, sample SAMN00715221) | human gut metagenome | study: EMG produced TPA metagenomics assembly of the A metagenome-wide association study of gut microbiota in type 2...
ACTGTTTTACTCATAAAAAGGCGCTAAGCACATACAGATGTCCGCTCGCAAAAACATGCAAGCATGTTTTGTGCTTCCCGAACACTATATGGCTGAACTGTTGCGTTAAAGTCTTAAGATTCTCTAAAAATCTTGACAAATACGGCGCTTATGTCTATAGTATGTGGTAGTTATTTTAAGGTAAAGGTATTGATGAAGAGGAGTACATTATTCCAACCGCCAGAGAGAACTGCCCGGAGAATTTAAGGAAGCTTTGCAGGAGATTGAGCAAAAGATGAAGAAGATCCGGCTGAAAGGCAGTTTCGGAAAAAGGATGATGGAAGGTAGCTTCTGAACCGGATGATTGAACGATTGAAGTAGGTTATCCCGGAGTAGTTCCCGTTATAGAATGTGAGAGATATATGTGTGACAGCATATATGAAATAAGGTGGTACCGCGGAGAATTCGCCCTTTACAGATGTAAAGGGCGTTTTTTGTTGCCAAGCATGCGATAAAACAGTCCGGTGGACTGTTTTGAGTATCGGCGACGAGCCAAAGTCGGGTTTGTCCGAAATTTTGGCGGCGTGCAAAGTGCTAAGCTCCTCATGAGTGAGGGGCAGAGAGTTGAAGTGGGCTTGCTCACTTTGTTCAATAAAATGAGGGAAAGTAAGGAAAGGAAAAAATAATGAGCAAAGAACTGGCAAAGACATATGATCCGAAAGCGATCGAAGAAAAATTATATGAAAAATGGTGTGAGAATAAATATTTTCATGCTGAGGTTGACAGAAGCAGAAAACCGTTTACAACGGTGATGCCGCCTCCGAACATTACCGGAAAACTTCATATGGGTCATGCGCTTGACAACACATTGCAGGATATCCTGATCCGTTATAAGAGAATGGAAGGCTACAATGCGTTATGGATTCCGGGAACGGACCATGCGGCTATCTCTACAGAAGTAAAAGTTACGAATCAGCTCAAAGAAGAAGGTATTGATAAGAAAGAACTTGGACGGGAAGGATTCCTTGAGCGTACATGGCAGTGGAAAGAAGAGTATGCCGGAACAATCGAGAATCAGCTTAAGAAGCTCGGTATTTCCTGCGACTGGGACAGAGAGCGTTTTACGATGGATGAGGGATGCTCGAAAGCGGTTGAAGAAGTATTTATCAAATTATATGAAAAAGGATATATTTACAAAGGATCAAGGATCATCAACTGGTGTCCGAAATGTAAGACATCTCTTTCAGATGCAGAGGTAGAGCATGAAGAGCAGGAAGGACATTTCTGGCATATCAAATATCCGATCGTAGGAACAGACCGTTTCCTTGAGATCGCGACAACGCGTCCGGAGACGCTTCTTGGAGATACGGCGATCGCGGTACATCCTGATGACGAGAGATATCAGGATATTATCGGTAAGAACGTGATCCTTCCGCTTGTAAACAGAGAGATCCCGATCGTGGCGGATTACTATGTAGACAAAGAGTTCGGAACAGGAGCGGTAAAGATCACTCCGGCACATGACCCGAATGACTTTGAAGTAGGAAAACGTCATGATCTGGAAGAGATCAATGTAATGAACGATGACGCTACGATCAATGAAAAGGGCGGAAAATACGCAGGTATGGAACGCTATGAGGCGAGAAAGGCAATCGTAAAAGATCTTGAAGAGCAGGGATATCTCGTGAAAGTTGTTCCGCATACACATGCAGTCGGAACACACGACCGATGCGGTACGACAGTTGAGCCGCTCATCAAACAGCAGTGGTTCGTGAAGATGGAAGAGCTTGCAAAACCGGCGATCGAGGCGCTCAAAAGCGGAGAATTAAAATTTGTGCCTGAACGTTTCGATAAGATTTATCTTCACTGGCTTGAAAATATCAAAGACTGGTGTATTTCCAGACAGATCTGGTGGGGACACAGAATTCCGGCATATTACTGTGACGAATGCGGAGAATTTGTCGTAGACAGACACGCTCCGGAGAAATGCCCGCATTGCGGATGCACGCATTTTACACAGGATGAAGATACGCTTGATACATGGTTTTCATCAGCGCTCTGGCCGTTCTCTACACTCGGCTGGCCTGATAAGACGGAAGATCTTGATTACTTCTATCCGACAGACGTGCTTGTGACAGGATACGACATCATTTTTTTCTGGGTGATCCGTATGGTATTCTCAGGATATGAGCATACAGGAAAATCTCCGTTCCACACAGTACTGATCCACGGACTTGTAAGAGATTCACAAGGCCGAAAGATGAGTAAGTCTTTAGGAAACGGAATCGATCCGCTGGAGATCATCGACAAGTACGGCGCGGACGCACTTCGTCTGACTCTTGTTACCGGAAATGCACCGGGAAATGACATGCGTTTCTATAATGAGAGAGTTGAGGCAAGCCGTAACTTTGCCAATAAAGTATGGAACGCATCCCGTTTCATTATGATGAATATGGATGAAAATATTATTGACGAACCGTCTCATGATCTGTTTACTCCGGCAGACAGATGGATCTTATCGGCTGCGAATACGCTTGCAAAAGACGTGACGGACAATATGGACAAATTTGAGCTTGGTATTGCGGTTCAGAAAGTATATGACTTTATATGGGATGAGTTCTGCGACTGGTATGTAGAGATGGCAAAATTCCGTATTTACCACAAAGAGGAAGCTCCGGAGGCCGCAAACTGCGCTCTCTGGGTATTGAAAACTGTGTTGGCTCAGGGATTGAAACTGCTTCACCCGTTTATGCCGTTTATAACAGAAGAGATTTACGGGGCGCTCGTTCCGGAGGAAGAGTCGCTTATGATGTCCGAGTGGCCGAAATACAAAGAAGAGTGGAATTTTGCGCAGGATGAGTTTGTCATGGAACGCGTGAAAGCGGTGACAAGAGGCATCCGAAACATTCGTGCGGAGATGGACGTTCCGAACAACCGTAAAACAAACGTATTCATCGTCAGCGAAAAAGAAGAACTGACAAAAGCGATTGAAGGATTTAAACAGTCGGTAATGCCGCTTATGTTGGCGTCCGACATCATCGTGCAGAGCACAAAAGAGGGAATAGAGGACAATGCGGTATCCATCGTAGTTCCTGATGCGGTCGTATATCTGCCGCTTGAGGATCTTGTGGATTTCGAGCAGGAAAAAGAGAGACTTACAAAGGAAGAAGAGAGACTGAACAAAGAGATCAAACGTGCGAAAGGAATGCTTGCAAACGAGAAGTTCGTAAGCAAAGCTCCGGAGGCAAAAGTTCAGGAAGAGAGGGACAAACTCGAGAAATACGAGCAGATGCTCGCACAAGTAAAGGAGAGAATGGTAGGTCTTGGCTAATATAAAAGGTTTTTTTACAAAAGTCAGAAATCTGAAAAAAGAAGATATTAAGGAACACTTTAAAAAGAGGAAAGAACGCAGGCAGATGATCTTGGAAAAACGGCGCAATGGAAAGTTCGCCAAGAAGATGCAGCCGGTTTATAAGTGGATGAACCGGCTGTCTGTTCCGCTTCAGTTTCTGCTTGCATGTATCATTAACTTTTTCATCGAAGTCATCTCAAGACTTTCGTTTGGAGAGGCGTGGGCGTATCTTACAAAAACGCCGCTTGTGTTTTTGTATAATTCATGCATGATATTCGTTACATTTACGATCGTTTATCTGGTGCGAAGGCGTGTGTTTACAAGAATATTGCTCAGCGTGTTCTGGCTGTTTTTGGGAATCTGCAACGGATATCTGCTGACGAAGCGTGTAACCCCCTTTAATGCACAAGATTTGAAAGTCCTTTCAGACGCATTGGAGTTGACGGGAAATTATTTTAACACGTTTGAGCTTATTATGATCATTATCGGTGTGACCGCTTTGATCGTATGGGTCGTTTCGATGTGGAAACGGGGCGGACAGTACACAGGAAAGATGCACCGCTGGATCGCGCTTGGCGGAGTTGTCGCTTCCTTTGTCGGCTGTATGGCGCTGACAAATCTGGCGATTGACAAACGTGTCATTTCTAATTACTTCGGAAACATTGCGTTTGCATATGAAGATTATGGATTTCCGTATTGCTTCTCGGCAAGTTTGTTTAATACAGGGATCAACGAGCCGACAGGATATGGCAAAGAGACGATGGAGAAGATCAACGAAGAAGAAAAACTGACGAAAAGTTCGACGGGAAGATCGGAAGAACAGCGTCCGAATATTATTTTCGTACAGCTTGAGTCGTTTTTCGATCCGACAGAGGTAGAGTGGCTTCGCTTCTCCGAAGATCCGATCCCGAATTTGAGAAAAATGTTCAGCGAATATTCAAGCGGATACTTTAAAGTGCCGTCAGTCGGCGCGGGAACGGCAAACACAGAATTTGAAGTTCTCACAGGAATGAGTATGCGTTTCTTCGGACCGGGAGAATACCCATATAAAACATATGCAAAGACTCGTACGTTAGAGAGCGCGGCGTCTGCCCTTAAAGGGCTTGGATACGGCGCCGAAGCTCTTCATAATAACGGAGGAAATTTCTACAGCCGCGCCCAGGTATTTAACAACATGGGATTTGATCATTACACAAGTAAGGAGTTTATGAATATACTCCAGACAACGCCGAAAGGATGGGCGACAGACGATATTCTCGTTCCGAATATTATGGAGTCTATGGATACGACCGAAGGGCAGGACTTTGTGTTTACAGTCAGCGTAGAAGGTCACGGAGAGTATCCGACAGAAAAAGTGTTGGAAGATCCGGAGATCGTTGTAAGCGGCGTGGAAGATGAAGGCGAAAGAAATGCATGGGAATATTATGTAAATCTTGTCCATGCAATGGATGAATTTGCCGGAGATCTCGTACGCGCCGTGGAGGAAAGAAACGAGCCGACTGTACTTGTGTTCTACGGCGATCATCTTCCGACGATGAATCTGGAAGCAAAAGACCTAAAGAGCAGATATCTGTACAATACAAATTATGTTATATGGGATAACATCGGGTTAGAGAAAAAGGACGGAAACGTAGCGGCATATCAGGTGATGGCAGATGTGTTTGAAAGACTGGATATCCATGCCGGAACAGTATTCAACTATCATCAGCAGCGCCGCCATACGAAAAATTATCTGGCAGACCTGGAACTGCTGCAGTACGATATCATGTACGGCGATCAGTACGTTTACGCAGAAGAAGGCTCTCCGATGAAAGAAGGCCATATGTATATGGGCGTAAAAGACGCCGTGATCTCACAGGTGACAGAACAATATAATAAAACATACAGTATTTACGGAGAGAATTTTACGAAACAAAGTAAAGTATTTATTAACGGGGAAAAGCAAAAGACGACGTTTTTAAATAACACCCGTCTGGATCTGAAAGAGTCAAAACTTTCCGACGGAGACACGATCATGGTAGCGCAGGTCGGATCGAGCAATACGACGTTTCGGACGACGAAGACGTATAAGTATAACGCCGGAACGCTGACCGAGATGCCGCCGGAAAAAGATGCGCCGGAAAACGGCAGACAGGCGTTTGTCGTTGAGAAGGAAGAAAAAGAAAAATGACATACAGTGAAGCAGTAGACTATATACTGGACATTCCCAAATTTACAAAAAAAAATGATGCGGCACACACGAAAGCTTTTCTGAAAACGCTCGGAGATCCTCAGCGGAAAATGAGGATCATCCATGTGGCGGGAACAAACGGAAAAGGTTCTGTGTGCGCGTATCTGGACGGAATGCTCCGTTCGGAACAGAAACGAACGGGGCTTTTTACGTCTCCCCATCTTGTAAAGATCAACGAGAGGATCGTTATAGACGGACAGATGATTTCGGATGAAAGATTTCTCGAAGTATTTGAAGAAACGATGCAGGCAGTGGACAAGATGAAAGAAGCAGGGCTTTCTCATCCTACTTTTTTCGAGTTCCTTTTCGGTATGGCGGTGCTTGCATTTGCAGAAAGCGGCGTGGAATATGCCGTTCTTGAGACAGGACTGGGGGGAAGGCTTGACGCGACGAACGCCGTGGAATCTCCGGCGGCATCAGTGATCACTTCGATCGGTTTTGATCATGAACAGTATCTCGGAGATACGTTGGAGAAGATCGCATCTGAAAAAGCGGGCATTATCAAGCCTCATGTTCCCGTATATTATGCGCAGACGACGGGAGAAAGCGATTCGGTAATTGAAAAAGAAGCAAAAAAGCGCGGAAGTTTCTGTAAAAAAATAGGGAAAGATGCGTACGAAATTCTTGGAATCGAAGACAAACATATTGCATTTTCATGTTTGAATGATTATTATGGAACTACCACGTGGAAATTGAACAATATCGGTTTGTACCAGCCGCATAACGCATTGCTTGCGATGGAGGTGATGCGTGGTCTGTTCGGAGAAAACGGACATCCGCATTTATGGAAAGAGGCTCTTGAGGCGGTGAGATGGCGCGGAAGGATGGAAGAAGTTCTGCCCGGAGTATATGTGGATGGAGCACATAACATAAGCGCGGTCAAGGCGTTTGCAGAGACAGTGGAAAAGGCCGGGTTTGCAGATGCGGTTTTGTTTTCCGCGGTTCGGGATAAAGACTATGAAGAAATGATAAAATATCTCTGTGAGCATACAGAGGCGGCATGCTATATCGTGACGCAGATTGAAGACGCGAGGGGGACGCGGGCGGACGAACTGGGAGTAGTTTTTCGGAAGTACACCGACAAACCCGTCCGTGTGATCGGTTCGGTGAAGGATGCTTTTGAATATGCGGTGAGCAGCAGAAGAGGCGGCAATGTATACTGTCTTGGGTCGCTGTATCTGACCGGAATGATCGAGGGGTATCTCGGCAGCAGGGAAAACCAGATTCGGGGAGGTAGATAAAATGCTGGATTACGAAGAAGAATTAAAAAAATGCTGGTTATCTAAAAAAATTCAAGCCAAGCCTTGAAGTGGATGATATTGAAAATGCGGTTTATCAGGAAGACTTGACGGATATGACCGATCTGTTAAAGCAGGTAATGGATCAGAAGAAGTAGAAAGATAATGGTGGGTATAAATGGAATATACGAAAAAGATCGTATATCAGTCAAACTACTGGTATAACGACGGTCTGAGAAAGGCGAAGATCCGCGATATGTCGGGAGCGATCATGTCTTTGCGGAAAAGTCTTCAGTTCAACAGGGAGAATATAGCCGCGAGAAATCTTCTCGGTCTCGTGTATTATGGGATCGGAGAAGTGCCGGAAGCTCTTGTGGAATGGATCATCAGCAAGAATTTAAAGTCCCGGGACAACATTGCGGATTATTACATTAAAAATGTTCAGTCGTCCGCCAAGGAGCTTGAGCAGATCGATCTTGCGATCAAGAAATACAATCAGTGTCTTACATATTGCAGACAAAACGGGGAGGATCTGGCGGCGATTCAGTTAAAACAGGTGATCGCGGCACATCCGACATTTTTAAAGGCGTATCAGCTTTTAACCTTGATCTATCTGCATACGGGGCAGTATTCTCAGGCGAGACAGACGATCAAGACGGCGAGAAAACTTGACACGACGAATGAGATCACTCTTTTGTATATGCATGAGCTGACAAAAAAGGGGAAAAAGAAAACAAAAGAAGAGAAAAAGAAAGAAGAAGCGGTTGAATACAGTCTTGGAAACGAGACGATCATACAGCCGAAGCATTCCAGATTCAGACAAGTTACGGCCCAGCTTGCGGTTGCCAATATCTTTATCGGAGCGGCGATCGGAGCGGCGATCATCTGGTTTCTTGTGGCGCCTGCCGTGAATCAGTCCAGATCTGAGCGGATGAACGATCAGATGAGAGAATACGCAGACGAGATCAAGTCGTTAGAAGCGCAGGTCAGCGCTCAGACGCGGACGCTTGACAATTACAGAGCTTCAGGCGAAGATGCGCAGGCGAATGCCGAGCTGGCACAAAAGACAGCGGAAGGCTATGAAAAACTGCTGAGTGTGGAAGGGCAGTTCCTTTCAAATGATTATGATGACGCCGCATTGGCAGATGCTCTTCTTGGGATTAGCAGAGACACGTTGAAACAGACAGGACAGGTCAAGTATGATGAGATAGCGGCTGCCGTTTATCCCGGAGCGTGTGAGGTGAAATTAGCAGAAGGAACACAGGCGCTGAATTCAGGTGATTATGCAGGGGCGATAGACCCCTTGTCTAAAGTTGTGCTCATGAACGAAGGATATAACGACGGGCAGGCGCTTTTGAATCTGGCGCAGGCTTATAAAGGAAGCGGAGATAACGAAAACGCGACAGTTTATTTCCAAAAAGTGATAGAAAAATACGCGGGTTCGGAATATGCCGCAGAAGCTCAGAGCGGACTTGCTGAGATTACAAATGAAAATAATTAATACATTACGAAAGAAAAGGAGATGCCGGGAGGCATGTCCTTTTTTTGTATAGGCAACGAGCCAAAGTCCGGGCTTGTCCAAGACTTTGTCACCGCTTATAATCCCGGAATGTGCTTTTTGTCACTTTCGGGGATTCATCATATCAGCAGACCAAAATGCGAAAGATACATAGAACAGAGGCAAAGAAATGAGTCTTTATAAAAAAAACAGAAGAAAAGTATCGAAAAACAGAAAAAATGCATCGGGACATAATACTGGAAGATCAAGTACAAAGAAAAGCCGTTCTGTAAAATCGAATTCGTTAAAGCAGAAGATGAAAAAGAAAAGAATCAGAATAACGGCAGTTGCAGGACTCGCAGTGCTTCTTATTCTGACGATTATTTTAGTTGTGCGCTCCTGTATCGGAGAGAGAAATCAGTTTGTAGAAACAGATGCTTCACAGCCGGATATTGATGTACAGCTTTTGGATGTAAATCCCTATTCAAGGCCCGGAATCGAGAGCGAAGGAGTAAAAGGCGTTGTTATTCATTATACTGCAAATCCGGGAAGTACGGCTCAGGATAACAGAGATTATTTTAATGGCCTTCAATATTCCGGGCAGACGGAAGCAAGCAGTAATTTTATTGTAGGATTGGATGGAGAGATCATACAATGTGTACCGACATGGGAGATCGCTTATGCATCGAATGAGCGAAATGCAGATACAGTATCGATTGAAGTCTGTCACCCTGATGAAACAGGAAAGTTTACTGATGCGACATACCGTTCTCTTGTACAGCTTACAGCATGGCTTTGTGTCAAATTTGATTTGAAAGAAGATCAGATTATTCGCCATTACGATGTTACAGGAAAAAATTGTCCGAAATATTTTGTAGAAAACGAAGATGCATGGGAAATGTTTAAAGATAATGTGTGGGACGCGGTTCAAAAGAAATAGATGATCCGCTTGTTTGGACAATTATATTGAGGACAGTTTCTTTGATTTTCGGAAAATTTGCGCAGACTGTATTTGTAAAATCCCTTGTCATGTTTCTATGGAATTGATATAATGTGTTAGATTTGTTAGTTTGAGTGAAATGTGGAGGGTAAAGATGAACGATCTGGAAATGTATCGTGAACAGCTTGCGATGTGTGATGATAAGCTTATAGATGCGCTTGTAGAGCGAAATGGAATCATCGAAAAGATAATGTCATATAAAGAAACATACGGGATGCCGATTTTGCAGCCTGCGCAAGAGGAAAAGCAGGAAAAAAGGTTGGAAGAAAAGTTACAGGGAAATAAATATCAGGAAGAAATCCATGATGTATTCCAGAGGATTTTGCGGAACAGCAAAAGAATTCAGGCAAGAAAGCTGTTTCCATATAATATTGTATTAATCGGGTTTATGGGAGCGGGAAAGTCTACGATTTCAGATTATCTCAGCACGATGTTTGATATGAAACTTGTGGAGATGGATCAGGAAATTGCCGAGAGGGAGGAAATGAGCATTCCGGATATTTTCGCAACATATGGGGAAGAATATTTCCGCAATCTTGAGACGGAATTATTAAAGGAACTTCAGACAGGCAGAAATTGTATTATTTCTTGTGGGGGCGGAGTAGCGCTTCGCAGTGAAAATGTCGTTGAAATGAAGAAAAACGGAAAGGTCGTTTTATTGACTGCCAGCCCGGAAACAATTTATGAACGCGTAAAAGACAGTAATGACCGCCCGCTTTTAAAAGAAAATAAAAGTGTGGAGTTTATTGCACAGTTGATGGAAAAAAGAAAAGAGAAGTATGAAGATGCGGCAGATGTTGTGATTCGCACGGATGGAAAAACGATATTGCAGATCTGCGAAGAACTGATTACAAGACTGATGGAGTTGGAAGAGAAATAATGTTTGAAAGATTTTTCCCGGATGAATATGTGGTATCTACATATGTAATCCCATTTGAAAGATTGTATGAAGAGGGATATCGAGGAGTAATTTTTGATATAGATAATACTCTTGTGCCTCACGGTGCACCGGCAGATGACAGAGCAAAAAAACTGTTTCGGAGATTGAAAGAGATTGGATTTTCCTCCTGTCTCATTTCTAATAATCAAGAAGAACGAGTAAAAATGTTCAATCAGGAGATTCGGACAAATTATATTTATAATGCGCATAAACCTTCAACGAAAAATTATGAGAAAGCGATGAAGATTATGGGAACTGATAAAACAAATACATTTTTTGTCGGAGATCAACTGTTTACAGATGTCTGGGGAGCGAAAAGAACAGGAATACATAATATTCTTGTGAGGCCGATCGATCCAAAAGAAGAGATTCAGATTGTTCTTAAGAGGTATCTTGAGAAGATCGTTCTTCATTTCTATAAAAAAAGATTGAAAAATGAAAGAAATTAGTATAGAATTATTAAATGGAGTGCTAAAATAGTGAACGATTTTGAAGGAGGAAGATAAATGATTTCAGCAGGAGATTTTAAGAACGGAATTACTGTGGAAATTGATGGAAATATTTACCAGATTTTGGAGTTCCAGCATGTAAAACCGGGAAAAGGTGCAGCTTTCGTAAGAACAAAATTAAAAAATATTATCAGTGGCGGTGCGGTAGAGAGAACATTCCGTCCGACAGAGAAATTCCCGAAAGCTCATATTGACAGAAAGGACATGCAGTATCTGTATCAGGACGGTGATTTGTACAACTTTATGGATGTTGAGACATATGATCAGATCGCTTTGAATGCGGATGTCGTAGGAGATGCTTTGAAATTTGTGAAAGAGAATGAGACAGTTAAGATCTGCTCACATAACGGAAATGTATTTTCTGTTGAACCGCCGCTTTTTGTCGAGCTGGAGATTACAGAAACAGAGCCGGGATTTAAGGGCGATACTGCACAGGGAGCAACGAAACCGGCTGTTGTAGAAACAGGCGCTACGGTTATGGTTCCGCTTTTTGTTGAGCAGGGAGATGTTCTGAAGATTGATACTCGTACAGGAGAGTATTTGTCAAGAGTTTAATCAAAGCGATATTTTAGATTTTGTGTCTATATAGTGTTTTGAAATTATATAAAAAGATTCCGTCTGAGGGCGGAATCTTTTTTGTGCAATATTACATGTTGCATTTTCTTTTTTGATTCTCTATAATCAAGAGCACATAATATTTTTCAAATTATCAATGTATTTCAAGGTACAGTTCGTACCGGATTTCTCATTTAATTCAAATTGAACCGCATAAAAAGGAAGGAGTTATATGACTTATGAGAAAATACTACCCAAATTACTCCATTGGAACCGACGCATATACCGACATCCCTATGGTATGTGAAAAATACGGAACAAAAGCTGTGATCATCGGAGGAACACATGCCTTGGCTGCCGCTGCCGATTTGATCAAAGAAGCTGT
>ERZ791614.1531-NODE-1531-length-11644-cov-5.331349_pt1 | contig 11644 bp, 6 predicted proteins | sample MGYA00510274_ERZ791614 | MGnify/ENA primary metagenome ERZ791614 (study PRJEB30046, sample SAMN00715221) | human gut metagenome | study: EMG produced TPA metagenomics assembly of the A metagenome-wide association study of gut microbiota in type 2...
TAGCTGTAATAGCGTTGCTGGCTGTGTCAGTCATTGTTTTTATCAATCAACCCAGCTTCGGCAGAACTCCTCGCGGGGAACGGCTGGAGAGAGTCATGAAATCTCCTAATTATAGAAACGGAGGGTATGATACGCATTATGCGGAAATAGGCAACCGCTTCCCCAATATCGACCTTGCAATCCTCGAAAACGGGCAATACGACAAAGAGTGGAGCTTAATTCACCTCATGCCCCAATATATGGCGCAGACAGCCAGAGACTTAAAAGCGAAGAGAGTCCTGACCGTACATCATTCTAAATATGCGTTAGCCAAACATCGTTGGGACGAGCCTTTGAAGAATGCAGAAGAGATGAAGAATAAAGATTACCTCAATGTATTGATTCCGGAGATCGGAGAGGTCGTGACATTAGAAAAATAGCTCTTCACCTAATACGGTTAAACGTTTCTTTTCTATTTATCAGTAAAATTGGTAAAACATTCTGTAATCTGTATAGTTGAAAAACAAATTTCCCTGATTAAATTTGCAACGTTGAAATACATTGGGTTGAATCCTGACTGTTTCGGACATTTAGAGATAACTACTATAAATTGAAAATTAAAAAAGTTTATGCTACGTACTATCAGACTTTCAGCCGCCATTGTGTGCTTTACGCTTATTACCCTGCTTTTTCTCGACTTTACGGGTACATTGCACACATGGTTCGGATGGTTGGCGAAAATTCAATTTCTGCCGGCTTTATTAGCCTTGAACATAGGTGTCGTATTGTTTTTAGTTGTACTTACATTCCTGTTCGGACGTATCTACTGCTCTGTTATTTGTCCGTTGGGAGTGTTTCAGGACATTGTTTCGTGGGTATCCGGCAAACAAAAGAAAAACCGGTTCCGTTATTCACCAGCAATGAAATGGTTGCGGTATGGCGTTTTAGGAGTGTTCATTATCATGATGGTTGCAGGGCTGAATTCTTTGGCTATCTTACTGGCTCCGTATAGTGCTTATGGACGAATAGCTTCCAGCCTTTTCGCGCCGGTTTGGCAATGGGGAAACAACCTGTTGGCATACTTCGCCGAACGAATGGATAGTTATGCTTTTTATGAGGTAGACGTATGGATGAAGAGCCTTTCAACGCTGATTATTGCCGTTGTCACTCTCATTGTCCTTTTCATTCTGGCGTGGCGCAATGGACGAACGTATTGCAATACCATCTGTCCGGTGGGTACTGTATTGGGATTTATATCCAAATATGCGATATTCAAACCGGTGATTGATACTTCCAAATGTAATAGTTGCGGTTTATGTGCCCGTAATTGCAAAGCATCATGTATCAATTCAAAAGCTCATGAAATTGATTATAGTCGTTGTGTGGCTTGTATGGATTGCATCGGAAAGTGTAAGCATGGAGCCATTAAATACACTCGACGGAAACCTAAAAACGAAACAGCTACAAGCGAAGATATGAAAGCAAAGGCTGTCACTACCGAACAGATTGATAATGCCCGCCGTAGCTTCCTTTCGGCATCGGCTATCTTTGCGACAACTTCTGTCCTGAAAGCACAGGAAAAGAAAGTGGACGGCGGGTTAGCCACTATTGAGGATAAGAAGATCCCGAACAGAGAAAATCCGATTTATCCTCCCGGCGCATTAAGCGCACGTAATTTCACTCAACATTGTACGGCCTGCCAATTATGTGTATCTGTTTGCCCCAACCAGGTGTTGCGTCCTTCAGACAATCTGATGACGTTGATGCAACCGGAAATGTCGTATGAACGTGGATATTGTCGTCCCGAATGTGCAAAATGTGCGGAAGTATGCCCGACAGATGCTATTCATCTGACCAGTCTTGCCGAGAAATCGGCTATTCAGATCGGACATGCCGTATGGATTAAAGAGAACTGTGTACCTTTGACAGATGGAATGGAATGTGGCAACTGTGCCCGCCATTGTCCGACAGGTGCCATACAGATGGTAGCTTCCGATCCTGAAAAAACAGATTCTCCAAAGATTCCGGTAGTAAATGTAGAAAAATGTATCGGTTGTGGGGCGTGTGAGAACCTTTGTCCGTCCCGTCCTTTCAGCGCCATTTATGTGAGCGGACATCAGATGCACAGAATTATTTGATCTAAATCAGTATAAGATTATGGAAGATAAAAATAAGAAAGATATAAATAGAAGAGATTTTATTAAGATTGTAGGTATCAGTGCAGCCACATCGACAGGTCTGCTATACGGATGCTCTTCAAAGGGGACTACTTCTGCAAGTAGCGCAACAGGAGAAGGAGAGGTGCCCACCGATAAAATGACTTATCGCACATCTCCAACCACCGGTGACCGTGTTTCACTTTTGGGATATGGTTGTATGCGTTGGCCGCTCAAACCTGCTCCCGATGGTAATGGTGAAGTTATCGACCAGGATGCCGTCAATGGATTGATAGATTATGCAATCGCTCACGGAGTAAACTATTTCGATACATCTCCGGCGTATGTACAAGGATTTTCCGAAAAGGCAACAGGTATTGCATTAAGTCGTCATCCCCGTGATAAATATTACATCGCTACCAAATTGTCTAATTTCTCTCCTGATACGTGGTCTCGCGAAGCCTCACTCAAAATGTACCACAAATCATTCACGGAGCTACAAGTCGACTACATTGATTATATGTTGCTCCACGGCATCGGCATGGGAGGAATGGAAGCCCTTAAAGGACGATACCTGGATAACGGAATACTTGATTTTCTGGTTAAAGAGCGTGAAGCCGGACGCATCCGGAATCTCGGATTTTCTTACCATGGCGATATTGAGGTATATGATTATCTGCTCTCACGACACGATGAATTTAAATGGGATTTTGTGCAGATACAACTCAATTATGTAGACTGGAAACATGCCAAAGAGACCAATACTCGAAATACGGATGCGGAATATCTCTATGGCGAACTGGCCAAACGGGGGATTCCTGCCATCATTATGGAACCACTTTTGGGAGGACGTCTATCCAAGTTGAATGATAATCTGGTGGCACGGCTCAAACAACGTCGTCCGGAAAGCAGTGTCGCTTCCTGGGCTTTCCGTTTTGCCGGTTCATTCCCGGATATTCTGACTGTATTAAGCGGCATGACTTATATGGAGCATCTGCAGGATAATCTTCGCACTTATTCTCCTTTGGAACCATTGACAGATGAAGAAAAAGAATTCCTCGAAGAAACGGCACAATTAATGCTGAAATATCCTACTATCCCTTGTAACGACTGCAAATACTGTATGCCATGTCCGTATGGGCTGGATATACCTGCTGTATTGTTGCATTACAACCGTTGTGTCAATGAAGGTAATGTCGCCAGAAGCGGGCAGGATGAAAATTATGCGAAAGCCCGGCGCGCTTTTCTTGTCGGATATGACCGTAGCGTGCCCAAACTTCGTCAGGCAAGCCATTGCATCGGTTGTAATCAGTGTGTGGCTCATTGCCCGCAAAACATTGATATTCCGAAAGAACTGCACCGGATAGACCAGTTTGTAGAACAATTGAAACAAGGTACTTTATAAAAGAAACGATGGAAGAATTAATCAATCTATTACATACGGGAGGATATTCCTGTACCATTGCTAACGGAGGGAAAATCCGCACATTCACTCAACGTGGCGTAGCCGATCTCTATGATTTGCTAACACAGGAACCGGAGTTTCTTAAAGGAGCTTTGATTGCCGACAAAGTGGTTGGCAAAGGAGCTGCCGCCCTGATGATTCTGGGTGGTATAAAAGAATTATATACGGATATTATCAGTACCAAGGCTTTGGAGCTATTCCGGAAATCAGATGTGAAAGTCGATTTTGCGCAGGAAGTTGCTTTTATCTGGAACCGCGACCGTACAGGAGGATGTCCAGTAGAAACTATGTGTAGCGAAGTGGAATCAGCAGAAGAAATATTACCGTTGATCCGCGATTTCCTGGAAAAAATCAGAAGTAGGAAGTAAGAAAGAGATAACTGAAACACGAAATAAAGTATGAACTATAATAAGAAAATTGAATACGGTTAACGATAATTAGCATAATCATGCAAATTATCGTGCATGGAAAGTTCGTTGTGGCTAACTGCCCACCGCCTTGCCGCATGGCGTTCCTTCCTCAGATGAGTATTTATTGTCTTTCGGACTTGAACCCATCGACATACGGCTTTCCTTGCGTGACCACCGCAAAGGCTTGCCTTACAAGTTTGTTGGCGACTGCAATGACCGCCACCTTACCCGGCTTGCCATTAGACCGCAAACGGTCGAAACATGCCTTGCACTCAGTATTACACCTGAGCGATGAGAATGCCGCTACATAAAGCTGGCTTCTGAGGCTTGAATCTCCGTTTCGGTTGATGTGACCTTTGACATTGACTGACGTACCGGATTGTTGGTAAGTAGGCGACAAGCCCAGATAACGGGTCAGTTGCTTGGCGTTATCAAAGTAGGTGAATCCGCCGGTAGCTACAATGAGTGCGGCTGCCAACGTGACACCGATACCTTTGATGGAAGTGAGCAAGTCCATCTGTTTCTTGTACTCGCTTTGCGCCAGGGACGCGATTTCCTCCTCCATGCCTTTGATCTGCTTATCAAGGAAAACGATTGTCTTTTCGATGGTTTTCTTGCATTTGGGGTCAAAGAAAGGAAGTGCCTCCATTGAGCCTTTCAGATTCCGTGTTGCCACAAGTTGCTTTTTGAGCTGGCGTAGCACCGTGCGTTTCTGCTTCAAAAAGAGGATAGAATCGCTGCGTAGTTTGTAAGGTTCAGGCTGCATCCTCTCGCCGTACAGGGCTATCAGACGGGAATCCATCTCGTCAGTTTTTGTGACGGAGAGCATGGCACGGGCGAAGTTCTTTATCTTCAGCGGATTCTCAAGGCTGACGGTTATCCCGGCTTCGGAAAGCAGGTAAACGAGCAACGCACTGTAATTACCAGTGGCTTCTAAAACGCAATGGTGTTCGGTTGCTGAAATGGTTTGGATGAACTCATGGACACCTTTTACAGTGTTCTTGAATGTTTTGGTCCTGCCTGTCTTGGCAGACGAATAAGCAACAACGAAAGTCGCCTTACTGACATCGATTCCAACGTAGGTCATAGTCTATAAACTTTTATTAAACAACATCTGTACATCATGAGCCATCATTGCGAATGCGGGGTCAAAAGCCCATTGAACTATCCGGTTTCTGATGTAAGAGTGTAGGGGCGAAACATACTTTACGGTCTTTATGACTAATGAGACATCGGTCTTATTCCACACTCTGATGTTGAAACTTTATGCAAAAATATAACAATTAATAATATACAATGAGAAAAAATACAGCTTGTTTATTCCTGTTCGGTAGTTTGCTTTCCCTCTCGGGAATGGCACAGACTAAGAGAGACAGTACACAGGCCGGAAAAAATTATATGATCGATGAAGTTGTAGTCACCGGGACACGTAATGAGACAGATGTACGTCATCTTCCGATGACTATTTCCGTAGTCAGTAGGCAACAGATTGAGAAAAGATATGAGCCTTCTCTTTTGCCGTTGTTAACGGAGCAGGTACCGGGATTATTCACTACCAGTCGTGGCATCATGGGATATGGCGTATCTACCGGAGCTGCAGGTGGCATGAGCTTGCGTGGTATCGGTGGTAGTCCGACAGCGGGATTATTGGTACTGATTGACGGTCATCCCCAGTACATGGGGTTGATGGGACATCCGATAGCGGATGCTTATCAATCTATGATGGCAGAGAAAGTGGAAGTTTTACGTGGTCCTGCATCTGTACTTTATGGTTCGAATGCCATGGGTGGTGTGATTAATATTGTTACCCGTCGGCAACAGGAAGAAGGTGTGAAGACGAATATGCAAGTTGGGTACGGTTCATATAACACGTTGCAGACTGAATTTTCCAACCGTGTCAAGAAGGGACGTTTCAGTAGCGTCGTAACCGGATCATATAATCGTACAGATGGACATCGTCCCGATATGGGATTCGAGCAATATGGTGGATACGCAAAGTTAGGTTATGATATCAGTTCTTTCTGGAAAGTATGGGGAGATGTGAATGTAACCCATTTTAATGCTTCCAATCCGGGGACTATCCAAGTACCACTGATTGACAACGATTCCCGTATCACTCGTGGAATGACATCGTTTGCTTTGGAAAATCATTATGAAAAGACTTCAGGAGGTTTGAGCTTTTTCTATAACTGGGGACGGCATAAAATCAATGATGGCTATCAGATAGGAAAAGAACCGCAAAAATCACATTTCAACTCTAAAGACAAAATGCTGGGTGTATCATGGTATCAGAGTGCCACTTTCTTTACCGGTAATCGTTTGACCGTAGGATTTGATTATCAACACTTCGGAGGTGAATCATGGAACAAAGTACTGGCTACGGGTGAACATACTCCGGGAGTAGACAAGCAAATGGATGAGTTTGCCGGATACGTTGATTTCCGTCAGGATATCAGCAGTTGGTTCTCACTGGACGCAGGTATTCGTGTAGACCACCATTCACACGTAGGTACAGAATGGATTCCACAAGGCGGACTGGCTTTTCATTTACCCAAGAATGCAGAACTTAAAGCAATGGTCAGCAAAGGATACCGTAATCCAACCATTCGTGAGATGTATATGTTTCCTCCTGCCAACCCGGAATTGAAACCGGAAAAACTAATCAACTATGAACTTTCCTATTCACAACGTCTGCTGGAAGGGGTATTGTCCTATGGAATCAGCCTTTACTATATCAATGGCGACAATCTGATTATGTCAAACGGACTCTTTCCTCCATTGAATATCAATTCCGGAGAGATAGAGAATTGGGGAGTTGAAACGAATATAGGCTACCACATCAATTCACACTGGAATGTGAACGCCAATTATAGCTGGTTGCACATGGAGAATCCCGTTCTTGCTGCCCCCGAACATAAATTGTATGCAGGGGCGGACTATACTTCCGGACGTTGGAGTATATCGACTGGAGTACAATATGTGAAAGGACTTTATACTTCTGTTGTAAAGGGTAGCGAGCAACAGGATCATTTTGTTTTATGGAATCTTCGTGGGAATTATCGTGTCTGCCGTTTCGCTAACCTCTTCATAAAAGGAGAGAACCTGCTGGCACAGCGTTATGAAATAAATGCAGGTTATCCCATGCCCAAAGCTACGTTTATGGGCGGTATTAATTTGAACTTTTAAATAATAAAATGATATGGAATCAACTACTGTAAAACTCTATTCGCTGAATTACGGCAATGTGAGAACTTATCTGGCAGCCTCGTTATTCATCGTTGGCAACATCCTTTTTCCCCAATTTTTTCATCTCATACCGCAAGGAGGAATAACCTGGCTGCCTATCTATTTCTTCACACTGATCGGAGCTTATAAGTACGGATGGAAAGTCGGTCTGCTGACTGCTGTTCTTTCCCCTATTATCAACTCCTCACTTTTTGGTATGCCGATGCCGGTGGTGCTGCCTGCTATTTTATTAAAGTCCGTATTGCTCGCCATTGCTGCCGGTTGGGCCGCACAACGTTTCGGACGTATCTCCATCCCGGTATTGGTTGGCGTAGTACTTACCTATCAAGTTGTAGGGACATTGGGAGAGTGGATGTATATAGGAAATTTCTACAATGCCATTCAGGATTTCCGCATTGGAATTCCCGGAATGTGCCTGCAAGTATTCGGAGGTTATTTATTCATTAGATATTTGATTCGCAAATAACTTCCTTATCAATAACCGCTTTTCCCTGAAAAGAGTTATAAGCTTTGAAAAAGAAAGTTCTCCTCTGTTATAGATACCCATAACAGAGGAGAACTTTTTTAAATACAACGTATCTATTCGCTTTTTATTTATCAATCTTCTTCGTCATCTTCCAGTTCAGCAGAGGGATTGCCTCCTTCTTTAGCATACCTGCTCGGACTCATCTTATAGTATTTTTTGAATACTTCCCGGAAATATTTAGTTTCAGAGAATCCAACCATGTCTGAAATCTCATTAATGGCATATTCCCCCTCTTTCAATAACTCGGTAGCACGTTTCAAACGCATCACCCGAATAAACTCTGTCGGAGACTGTCCCGTCAATGCTTTCAATTTACAATAGAAACTGGTACGGCTCATGCCACTTGATTCACAGAGCATATTAACGGAAAATTCAGGGTTGTTTATATTCTCATCCACGATTTTCTTTACATTTGATATAAACTTCCAATCGAGGCTGTTAGTACCGTTTGCAGATGGAACCATTGATTTCGCTTCTATATCCAGATTGGCATATCTCATGCGCAACAGTTCCCGGTTTGCCAACAGATTAGCGATATTCGCCCGTAATATTTTCACGCTGAAAGGTTTGATGAGATATTCGTCCGCACCAATCGACAGTCCATCCAGAATATTGTTTTCTTCTCCCAAAGCAGTGAGCAACAACACAGGAATATGTGAAATCTCAATATCACTTTTGATAGCAACACACAATTCATCTCCCCGCATTTCCGGCATCATGATATCAGAAAGAACCAGTTCCGGCCAATATTCTTTGATAATAATCAACGCTTCCTTTCCGTTAGCGCAAGCTTGTACATTATATATAGAAGATAATGAACTGACCAGATAGGAGCGTAGCTCATCATTGTCTTCTACAACAAGAATCCGTCGTAAATTTGGATTATCTATCGTAGCGGTTGTCTTTGCTGGTACATTCGGAGCGGGTAGTACAGGAGACAACGCCTCAAATTTAGAAGGTGCTTCGTCACTGATATTTTGAGAATTCTTATTCTTTTTCGGAAAAACAATTTTGATTGTTGTACCTTGATGCTCAACACTATCTACACTAATTTTACCTCCATGAAGGCTCACCAGTTTTCCTACCAACATTAATCCGATACCACTACCCGTCACTTTAGAGTTAATAGCATTGCTGGCACGGAAATGAAGCTTGAACAACTTACTTTGTTCACTGGCAGGAATACCTATACCTGTATCCTTGATTATCACTTTCCATGAATCATTCGTATCGGACACGGAAATGCTGACCTTTCCATTTTCCGGAGTATATTTTAGCGAGTTCGATATTATATTCTTCAAAATAGAATCCATCTTCTCCTTATCAAACGATACATTCATATAGCTGAAAGTACTCTCGTATGTATATTCAATGCGCCTGATGGCTGCATAAGAAGCAAATGTATCATATATATCATTCATATAGGTATTCAACTCATACTCGGAAACACTCATTTTAGAGGAATATACATCCGTTCGCTCAAAATTAATCAGATTGCTGACCAGTCGTAAAAGAACTTCCACATTCCTCAATGCAATGTTCGTACGAGTTATTCCATTGTCGGTAAGCGTCTCTTCTTCCAACAATTCCTCCAAAGGTGCTTTTATCAAAGTTAATGGAGTACGTATATCATGCGCCGTATTAATGAAGAACTGCGTTTTTTCATCAGATATATTCTTTTGTTTTCTTAGATTTATCACACGTAGAACAAAATAAAATCCCCCTATTACCAACAGAATATAACACAAGATAGCCCACCAACTCGACCAAAAAGGTTGCGTGATGATAATTTTCATAGCACGTTCCTGAAAAACAATGTCATGTTCTTCTCTGGATACTGCACGCACATGAAGGGTATATTTACCCGGAGGCAAATTGGTGAAACGAATCAAATTATTTGCTCCCGGTTGAGTCCATTTTTCATAAAACCCTTCTAATTTCCATGAGTATAGTGCACTTCCGGGAGAATCATAATTGATTGTAGAAACTTCAAATGAAAACGTATTCTCATCATATGCCAGCTCTAATACATCTGTCTCATCAATACTCTTCTGTAAAGGGGAACCCTTGACACCCGGATAAACAGGTTGATAAGACAGATGAAAGTCGCTAAATACCAATCTGGAGAACTTATAATCCGGGAATTTCACATTCATCGGAAGTTCAATTGCTCCATCCGTACTACCGAATACAAAGTTTTTATTTTTACGTACCGTTCCTGCTGCTGCATTAAAATATGAAGGTAGCAATCCTTCTCCTCTGGTCCAATTACGAAATATCTTTTCTTTAGTATGAAAACAGGTTATTCCATTCTCCGTACTCATCATTATACGTCCATCTACTTCCGGCAATATTGTAAATATTCTATTTGAAACTAAAGCAGAATTATCAGAAAAATAATGTTCGAAAGTCTTATCTTGAGGATTATAGATAAATACTCCCATACCATTTGTCCCGATATATAACAACCCATTATCTGCCTGATAAAGCGTATTAATATAAGTGATTCCTATCTCCATTTCAATATACTGATATTCACCAGTATTTCGATTCAATAAATACAATCCGATAGCAGTCCCAATCCACATATTATCTTTGTCTTTTTCAACAATTGATGTTATGGAATTCAGTCCCGGATATAGACGTGCACTGTTAGTCTCCAAATCAAAACATTTTAGATTATAATAGCCTCCCGACCAGATATGTCCTCTTGAATCTTTAACTATATCACGAATATATTTATCCGGACGCATATTGACGTGAGAAAGAAGGTAAGGAGAGAAGTATTCAACTGATAGCGTTTCTTTATTTATTTTATAAATGCCGGAAGTATATCCTCCTGCCCATATAATGCCGGGAGACACTTCACATAGAGTAATAAAAATATGATTCTTGTCTTTTAGTTGCTGATTAAAAGAACTTAGGAATGAATGCCACTGACCTGTTTTTGAATTATAAAGACTAATACCATTATTAGTTCCAAACCACAGATCACCTTCATGATCTTCGATAACCGCTTGTACCTGATCATTGATTAATGACTGTGCATTACCCATAGCATGTTTCATCCAATGATAATTTTCATAGCGATTATCAATCACTGTAATTCCTGTTGGATAATTAGCAAGCCATATCCGCTTTTCTTCATCTACAAAAACATCATTGATATTATTTCCATTCATTTCATTATAACTCTGATAATTAGCAATAATGTAATCTTCCAGTTCACAGGTATTTACGTTAACTTTATACACCCCCATTCCTTCCGTTGCAATCAGTAACTCTGTTTCATTCAATGGGCTGATACGAGCTATGTTTACATCACTAAGATCAGCGTCCGGACGTATAATTTCCTGTGTATTCATATCGTACACAAAAACTCCTCTTTCAAATGAACCAATGAACAATCTTTTTAATTGCCGATGAAAATACAGTTCACTCACCTGTGCATGAAAATAGTCCAGTGTTTCAACAGGCATGGTCTCTAAAATACCATTCTCCAGTTTGACATATCGTACGCCCGTCTCCGTTGCTATAAAGAAATGGTGCTCATCTACTTGTTCTATTGCCGTAATACTACTATGCAATACATTGGGAAATCGAACTATATGAGCATCTTTAATATTATACAGCAATACAGTATCTTTACGACATATCCAGATATTATCATTGCGATCCAGATAACCACAACTTATTGCTTCAGAGGTATCCGGTAATTTATATACCATTTTGAAATCGTCTCTGTCGGCTTCGTATTGAAAGACTCGTCCTTGTTTGCCAACCACCCATATACCGATATGTGGTTCTGTATATAACCATCCCAAACGTATGGGAGCATCCAAAATAGTGCCTTCTTTATTTA
>ERZ791614.1536-NODE-1536-length-11624-cov-2.254127_pt1 | contig 11624 bp, 10 predicted proteins | sample MGYA00510274_ERZ791614 | MGnify/ENA primary metagenome ERZ791614 (study PRJEB30046, sample SAMN00715221) | human gut metagenome | study: EMG produced TPA metagenomics assembly of the A metagenome-wide association study of gut microbiota in type 2...
GGCCAGATTGACTCCGTGTTTCAAAAATGCCGTAGTGTTGGCGATGCCGCTTGCAAGTTTTGTGTTGGATCCAGGATTGGTTACCGCTGTCAGTCCTTTCCTGCGGAAGAGTTCTATTTCCTCATCGGTAAACCAAATGCAATGATATCCACCGCCCCCATGTTCAAATAAGCCCAAGGAATCCAGATAAGCTGCAGGTGTAGTTCCATGGCGCTGTACACACTCTGCCACTTCCCGTTCTGTTTCTGACATATGAGCAAATACAGGAGCCTTGTAGCGCTGTGACAGCTCGGCAATCTTTTTTAAGAGTTCTTCGGAACAAGTGTATTCTGCATGAAATCCCAGACAATACCTGATCAGCTCATCATATTGGTTGTAGGTATTAAAATCTGCCTCCACTTCCTCCAATGAAGAGGAAAAATCATTGATTCCGCTGACGAGTACACTCCGGAATCCACATTCTACCGATGCTTTAGCCATCATTTCTGTATTCAGATACATATCAAAGCAGGAGGTAATACCGCTGGTCAGGTATTCCATGATTCCCAGTTTGGAGAGCCAGTAGATATCATCCGGCTGTAATTTTGCTTCCATCGGGAAGATCTGCTTTGTCAGCCAGTCCTGCAGCGGCATATCATCCGCATAGGATCGAAGAAACGTCATGGCTGTGTGCGTATGTGCATTTTTAAAGCCCGGCATGATGAGATTTTTTTCTGCATCGATCTCACGGTCCCACACATTGCCGCATTCCTTATGAGGACCTACATATGTAATAGTGTTCCCTTCGACCCATACCTCTCCGTGGATGATATCCATATTTCCATTCATCGGAAGAATCTGGGCATTATAAAAACGAATATTCATGTTCTACCTCTTTCCTTTGTCGTAAATCTCTCCAAGTGCACGAGGAGCACGATTGTATTTTGAGAAGAAAATCAAAAGCAGCATTGTAACGATATAAGGCAGCGTCATGGCAAGATCCGAGTAACTGCTGGGCATCTGCATCTTCTGGACAAGATAATAGCCTCCGGATCGGGCAAAACCAAACAGCAGGCAGGATCCAAGTGTAGGAAGGATCTTCCAGTTTCCGAATATCATGGCTGCAATCGCCAGATATCCGTATCCCACATAGATGTTGGAAGAAAAGTTCGCTGAAATGGAATAAGCAAAGCTGATTCCAGCCAGACCGGACAGAGCACCGGATACAAGGACTGCAATCAGACGGATCCGGGTAACATTCTCTCCTGCTGCGTCTACTGCGTGAGGATTATCTCCACAGGCACGAAGATTCATGCCATAACGCGTTTTATACAGCACATACCAGGCAACAACTGCGATCAGAAGGATCAGGATCTCAAATGGATAGACATCTTTAAATGCGGCTCCAATTACTGGGATGCCGGAGAGCAGCGGAATTGTAAACCGTGCAGACACACCCAGAACAAATTTTTCCGAAGCTGCACCGAACACAAGGCGGTTTAAAAGTTTTGTAAAAAATGCAGTCAGTGACATAGCCAGGATATTGATCACGACTCCGCCAATGATCTGATTTGCCTTCAGACGGATACATAACAGTCCATATAAGAGCGAATACAGCATTCCACCTGCCATGGCACATACAATTGCGAGATAATAAGGAACCTGGGAATTGCTTCCAAAATAGCCTGCAGCCAAAACGGCCACAAAGGCGCCTATAAATGCCCCCATTCCCTGCAATCCCTCCAAAGCCAGATTCGTCACGCCGCTCTTTTCGCTGTAGATCCCTCCGATTGCCATTACGAACAGCGGGATCGCAAAGGATAAACCATCAATCAGGATTCGTTCCATCAGCTGATCCCCCTTTCTGTCTCTTCATTTAACTCTTGTTTCATTCGATTCACTTTGTAACGGATATATACACCGCAGGCGGAAAACAGCAGGATCAATCCGGTGATAACGGATGCGATCTCTGATTCCAGACCGGATGCTGAATTCATGTAGGTACTGCCCTTGCTGATCACTGTGATCAGAAGAGATGAAAATATGATGCCGATGGGATGGTTTCCTGCAAGAAGTGCCACTGCGATGGCATCAAAACCGGTGCTTGGAAGGACGCGGGGCTGAATCGAACCAAAATACCCCAGGTAGTACGTCACTCCTGCCAGGCCTCCTAATGCACCGGAGAACATCATCGCCATGATCATGCTTTTGCCAACATTGACACCTGCATACATGGCCGCTTTTCTTCCAAGTCCCACGCATTTGAGTTCATAGCCAAATACGGTGCGATCTAACACGAACTTCACCAGGACTGCAGTCAGAACTGCAAGAAGGATTCCTAAGGGAATATCCATTTTCAAGTTTCCGACGGGTGTGTCCATCAGAGTCAGGCGGGATGCTTTCGAGACGGCCTGGGACTGCCTGGAAACCGGATTGATATAGTACGTGTTGATGAAAAAGCTGATCACATACTGGGCCGTATAGTTTATCATGATCGAAGATACGACTTCATTGATATTAAATTTGTATTTTAACCAGCCAATAAGTGCACCGATGAGTGCACCAACGACTGCTCCGACAATCAGTACGCATGGCTTAGCCACCGCTGCCGGAAGGGAACTATATCCGATCACCAGAGTTGTGATAAAACCAGAGGTAAGCATCTGACCGGAGACACCGATATTAAAGAGTCCGGCACACATACCGACTGCTACTGCCAGAGACGCAAAAAGCATCGGAGTCCAGGCATTCATATAACTGGTGAAGTCGGTCAGCATATTCTTATATCCGGCATAACTCGGTTTCGGGAGGAATCCAGCCCCCTGAAGAAGGTTACCATAGGCCGACAGAGGATTCTTGCCAAGCGAAAGAATGATCACAGCTCCAGCCAGAAGGCTTAAGAAAATGGCCGACATGGGAATGGTGATACCCTGGTATTTTTCATTTCCCAGGAGTCTGACAAGCATCTTTTTCAATCTGTGTTTAATTTTCAGCATTTTGGTGCACCCCCATCATAAATTCTCCCACTTCATTTGATGTAAGCGTTTTTGCAGCTGCTATTTTCTGGATTTCTCCATTATATATTACTCCGATGGTATCTGCACAATTCATGATCTCATCCAGCTCTAACGAAATCAGCAGGATTGCCTTTCCTGCATCTCTCTGTCGGATAATCTGCTTATGGATATTTTCGATGGCTCCGATATCCAGACCTCTGGTTGGCTGCACAAAGATCATCAGAGGAGACTGAAGTTCAATCTCTCTTCCGATGATGGCCTTCTGCTGATTACCGCCGCTCATGGAGCGGACAATGGTCTTGTTTCCCTGACTGCTCCGGATGTCATACCGGTCAATCAGTTCATTTCCGTACTGGGAAAATTCTGCTTTATCCAGTACACCTTTATGGGAAAATGGTTCTCGGAAGTAGTTTTTCAGTCCCAGATTTTCCTCCAGGGTAAAATCCATGACCAGGCCGCAGCTCTGCCGATCCTCCGGAATATAAGAGATTCCTTCCAGGGTTCGTTTGCGGATGGAGTAATTGGTGATATCGACTCCATTCAGAAGAATACTACCTGAAGCTGCCTTCTCAACTCCTGCAATCGCATCTGCAATCTCAATTTGACCATTGCCGGATACTCCGGCAATGGCAAATACTTCTCCGCCGTGGACAGAAAAGGATACATTTTTTACTACTTCAAAATGATCCTGATTTTTTACAGTGAGATTCTTTACCTCTAACACAGTCTCCCGGTAATGAGGCTCTGATTTCTCTACTTCAAAAGAAACTTCCCGTCCAACCATCAAATTGGCCATCTGCTTTGTAGAGGTCGTGGCGACATCTAGAACATCGATGAGCTTTCCTCTGTTTAAAATCGCACATCTATCTGCAATTTTTTTGATTTCCTCCAGCTTATGGGTGATCAGGATGATGGTTTTTCCATCATCTCTGAGGTTGCGGATGATCGTCAGCAGGGATTCAATCTCCTGAGGCGTCAGCACTGCTGTCGGCTCATCAAAGATCAGAATTTCAGCTTCCCGGTACAGCATTTTCAGGATCTCGACACGCTGCTGTGTCGATACACTTGTATTTTCGATCACATCGATCGGATTGACTTCCAGACCGTACTTCTTAGAAAGCGCCTCGATCTCCTGATCTGCTTTTTTTAAATCAACATAGGGAAGGATTCCAAACAGTTTGTCTTTCTTCTTTAAACCCAGAATAATGTTTTCTGTAATCGTGTAATTCTGTACCAGCTTAAAATGCTGATGGACCATACCAATATTGAGTTTTGTTGCGTAGCTTGGAGAATGAATCTGTTCTTTCTTACCCCGGATGAAGATCTCACCTTCATCCGGTTCATACATACCAAATATCATGCTCATCAAAGTTGATTTTCCGGCACCGTTTTCGCCAAGCAGTGCGAAGATCTCACCTTTTTTAATTTGAAGCGTCACATCATCGTTTGCCACGATACCTGGGAAACGTTTTGTGATGTGCTTCATTTCAATGATATATTCCGACATTTAAGCCTCCTCATTTTCTGGTACAGAACGTATTATTTCAATCCTGGGAAATCTTCCGGCTCAATTCCGTTAAAGTTTGCTGCCGGAACGATAGTTCCATCTTTTACAAGTTCATATGCTTCGTCCATCTTCTTCACGGTATCCTCAGACATGCTTTGACGTCCTTCCTCTGTTACATAACCAACAGAATCAGAATCTGCACCTAACAGAGCGTTTGCTCCCTGGAAACCTCCGTCTGCGATAGCATTTAATTGTTTCTCTACGTTCATGCTCATAACTTTCAGTACAGAAGTCAGAATAATGTTATCAGAACCGTTAGCACCATCATCATACTGGTCTACGTCACAGCCTACTACTTTTACATTGCCAGCTTCTTTAGCAGCAGTAAATACACCGTTTCCAGAACCGCCTGCAGCTACGAACAGAATATCACAGCCCTCATCGATGAGAGCTTTTCCAACAACTTTACCGGTTGCTTCATCTGCAAAGCTTCCAACATAGTTTCCACCTACATTTTTATTGGTAACGTCAACGCCTGCGTAAGATGGGATCTCTACGATCTCAACACCGGTATCATATTTCTCATTTGCGTAATTGACACCACTCTCAAAACCGTACTGATAGTTTACATTGCTTGGGTATGCAATACCGGTTACTACAGCTACCTTTTTGCTTTCAGACTCCAGTGCAGCTGCCATTCCCGCGAAGAAACCTCCTTCCTGCTCCTTGAAAGTCATTGCATAAATATTATCACATTCGATGTCATTACCCTCAGAATCGGTCGGATTCGTATCTACAAGGATAAAATCTACATCTGGGTTATCGGTTGCGATGGTTCCGATTCCGGAGAATTGGAAGCCCGGGCATACGATCACATTGTAGTCTGCAACGATATCAGCAACTGCCTGAATAACTGCAGCCGGATCACCGGTTTCCTCGCGAACCGGAGTTACGGTTGCTCCCGGATGAGACTCGATAAATTTCAGGATACCGTTGTAGTTATCCTGGTTAAAGGAGCCGTCATCTACACCGGATGGACTGGTCACGATGGCGATCTTTAAATCTCCATCAGCGTTCTCAGCAGAAGCTGCTGCTGTTTCAGCCGTATTTTCCTTTGTCTCGGCTGTATTGTTTCCACCGCATCCTGTCATTAACGCTGCGGATACTGCTACACCTGCTACAATACCAAATAATTTTTTCATCAATCTTTTCCTCCTATTTTTTGTTTTTGCCAAACATATTTGCAAGACTCTCCGTATACGGTGGTCTGCAGATTCCTTTTTCCGTTACAATTCCGGCGATCAGCGTGTGATCGGTTACATCAAATGCCGGATTATAACATTTGACACCCTCCGGTGCCATCGGTTTTTCATAAAATTTGCTTTTGATCTCTTCCGGACTTCGAAGTTCGATCTGGATATCATCGCCAGTTGCACAGTCAAGATCGATGGTTGAACTCGGTCCTAATACATAGAACGGAATTCCGTAATGTTTTGCAAGGATTGCAACACCACTGGTTCCAATCTTATTGGCCGCATCACCGTTGGCAGCGATACGATCACAGCCTACGAAGCAGGCCTGGATCCAGCCGTTTTTCATTACAATGCTGGCCATGTTATCACAAATCAATGTTACATCGATTCCTGCCTGATCTAACTCATATGAGGTAAGTCTTGCTCCCTGAAGAAGCGGCCTTGTCTCATCTGCAAATACATGGAAATTCATGCCCTGCTCTTTTCCAAGGAAGAGAGGTCCTAAGGCAGTTCCATAGCGGGAGGTGGCTAAGGGTCCGGCATTGCAATGTGTCAGAATTCCGTCTCCGTCCTTAATAAGGCTTAAACCATATTCAGAAATCGCTCTGCACATCTGGCTGTCCTCTTCCTGAATATCCATGCACTCTTTCTTCAGATATCCAAGAATCTCTGGTACAGAAGCATCGCTGTGGCTTGTCACTACCTGCTCCATGCGGTTTAATGCCCAGCTCAGGTTCACTGCCGTTGGACGGGAAGAGTTCAGATAATCCTTATACTCTCTGAATTTCTTTAAAAACTCATCGTAATCCCCGGTTTCAATCGTTCCGGCCAGAACATACATTCCAAATGCCGCACAAATTCCGATTGCCGGTGCTCCCCGGACTTTCAATTCAAAAATGGCATCATACAGATCCTTCGCCGTTCCAAGGGTCAGGTATTCGGTAACCGTTGGAAGCTTAGTCTGATCAATGATGGTCACAGCTTTGCCGTCTTCATGCAAGTACACATTTTTGATTGCTCCTGACTGATTGTCCACTTTATCATCTCCTTTGTTTTTTATTCATCACTCAGATCATTTTACCGATTCGAACTATGGATTCCGTAATCAGCTGTTTAAATAACGGTGCAACACGGTCAGCTGTTTCCTTCACTTCCTCCGCACTCAAAGGCTGATCAGTCATTCCGCATCCCAGATTGGAAATGCAGGAAATACCGCAGACCTTCATGCCCATATGATTGGCAGCTATGGCCTCGCATGCGGTGCTCATTCCTACTGCATCTCCTCCAAGTATCCGGCACATTTTTACTTCATGGGGAGTTTCAAAATTCGGACCGGACAGCTGGATATAGGTTCCCTCCTGAAGCGGAATCTGAAGGTCTGCAGCAGCACCCCGGATGATCTCACAAAGGTCCTTACGGTAAATCTCAGACATATCGCTGAAACGCTCTCCCAGCATCTCCTCATTGGGTCCGATGAGAGGAGACGGTACAAAATTACTGATCTGGTCGGTGATCATCATAAAATCACCGGCTTTGTAATCATAATTCACACTGCCGGAAGCATTGGTCAGAAACAGGACCCGGGCCCCCATCATCTTCATGAGACGGGTGGGAAGAACTACATCCTCCATGGAATATCCTTCATAGTAGTGGACACGTCCCTGCATGATTACGACCGGGACATCTCCTACGTATCCAAAGACAAATCTGACCTTATGTCCGCTGACTGTGGACACAGGAAAACCCTCAATATCATGATAATCCAAAACAGCTTCTACCCGAATGGTATCTGCATAATCACCGAGTCCGGATCCCAGCACCAGTGCCACCTCCGGCTTAAAATTAATTTTGTCTTTAAAGCACTGATAGCATTTTAATAATCGTTCATACGCCTTTGTCATATCAGACCTCCTCGTATTCTTTGATCACAACCGGATGTCCTGAACAGAGTGCAAGATGATAGATCTTTGCAGCATCCTCCACATAAACACTGTTTGTATATGCTTCCGGTAATGTTCCGCCGATAGCCACGACACCGTGATTGGCCATCAGACAGGCATTTTTCCGTTCCAGGATTGGAACTGCATTCAGACCAACCTCTGCGCTTCCCTGCTGTGCATAATGACTTACCTCCAGTTTCCCTTTTAAGAAAGGAATCATTTCAATCAGTACAACTGGAATTTCCTGATGGTTTACCGCAAAACTGCTTGCATAAGGAGAATGTGTATGCACCACCGCATTAGCATGGGACAGGTGACGGTAAATCTCAGCATGCATTTTCCACTCGGAAGATGGCTTGTGTCTTCCTTCGACCAGATTGCCATCCAGATCAATCACTACGATATCCTCTTCCGCCATCAAACTGTAATCATAGGAGCTGGGAGTAATTACGATCCACTGCTTCTCACGAAAGTAAGCACTGATATTGCCGCTTGTTCCGGCCATCAGCTTTTCATCATAGGCCTTTTTCGCTGTCATCAGCACATTTTGTTTCAGTTCCTTCAAATCTGTCATAATCTTATCGCTCATCTCCTTTGGTTTTTGATTTTCTTTCCGCTTTCCCTTCCAGGACAGCGATCTGATGTGCCTGGAACCATTCCCATAGGTCCGGATTGGTTTTTCGGATGGAATGATCCACAACCACCTGACTGAGCTGCTCCAACTCTCCGATCACATACACCTCGTTGCGTCCGATCTTCGTATTGTCCACCACCAGGATCTTATGTTTCGCCTGCTTTAATACCTGACGACGGATATCTGCTTCTTCACGGGTGGAATCTGTAATACCTGCCTCCAGACTGCAGCCGGCACTGCTGACAAATGCATAATTGATAAAGCAGGTTTTCATCTGTTCCAGTACGGTCTGTCCTTCAAACGCTTCCCGATCGCGATTCAGCTCACCGCCAAATAAAATAAGACGAATCTGCGGATTCGCATCAATCTCCTTTGCCACTGCCAGAGAATTGGTCATGACGGTCAGCTTGCCGGGAAAATCCGCTAATTGCTTTGCAATATGAAGAGCCGTGGTACTGCAATCCAGAAAAATGGAACTCTTTTCGTGGATCCATTGCATGCAGAGAGATGCAAGAAGCTTTTTCTCTTCCTGCATCACCTTGCTGCGAACCGAGATGGGAGTTTCATTGCCAAAACCTTCGTTTAAGTAGGCACCTCCGTGAACACGGTTTAATTTCTCCTGTTTTTCCAGTTTTTCCAGATCCTTTCGAACCGTTTCTTCCGTAACTCCCATTTCACGGCTCAGATCCGTCACCATGACTACTTTATTCTTCTCCAGCATGGACAAGATGTATTCTGCACGTTCGATTGCATGCATATTATTGATAGTCCTCACCTTCCAGGTAATTATAGAAAGCGGTATTGCAGAAGCGTTCAACCGGTACAACTTCCAGGCCGTCGGAGATTTCCGTCAGTTTTTCAACAACCTCATCTTTATCTTCCGGTAAGGTAAATGGATGAATGGAATACGTATCGTTCGTGATTACGCAATCATAGATCTGATGATAATCAGTCTCCGGCATATCTGTTCTGGTTGAAGAATAAAGCGGCTGCCACCAGGATGCATAGATCAGGCCCTTTGCTTCTTCATTTCCTTCATTTTTCTTTGCGTACGTCTTGATTACTTCGTCAAAACGATTCATATCCTCAAGATTGTCGAACTCAAGCTCAAGGTCATATTCTACTGCATATACCAGTGCAAGATCTTCATATTCTTTTACTTCGTAGGTTGGAGTAGCCTCCGGGATCGGACCCCACTCCGGCAGATACTGGTAAATACTAATCTTCGGCTCAAGCTGAACCTTTGCTGTGATATTCTCGCTGTTCAGGAGCCCCATCAGCTGATGTACATGTTTGATATCAGAATGACCGTACTGTAAGGTCAGTTCCGGTAAAAAGCGGGCACTGTATGCAGCAGATTTTAATCCATATCCGGTGGTTACCTTGTTCTGTACAGCTTCTTTTCCGATCTCTGCCAGTTTGCTGTCATCAAATAAGATAAAGGAATTCCATGCCTGGTCCAGTTTCGCGTAAATGTCTGGATCATTTGACATGCCAAGGTAGTTTCTTGCGTCTCCATTTGCATTGGCAATTGCCATCAGAAGACTGATTTCATCCTCAGCTGTAAAGGCATCTTCTGCAACGACTTTTTTCGCAGTTTCGGAAGTGATGAGGCTGGTATCCAGAGCAGCAGCAACGTATCTGGCATATTCATTCGTCTCATCCATCTTTACCCCATATTGTTCAAGACGATCTTTAATCTTATCTTCCGGATAGCTAAGAGCAAGCTCTTCATAATCAGCAGCAGCCACAGCAGCTTTCACAGCAGAAAACCAGGTCATGTCCCCCTCGACAGCCGGTGCCTCATCTCCTGCTACCTTTTTCAGGTCAGCGGAAAAAGCAGCACTGTCCGGATCTTCTTTGATCTGTACATCGAAAAACTCTGCCAGGTATTCTGCCTCATGGGCATCAGCCTCTTTGGTTTCTTCCTGAGCTGCTTCTGTCTCCTGAGCAGCAGAAGTCTCAGCCGGTTTGGTCTCTGCGCCGGTCGGTGCTGCATCCTTTGCACCACAGCCCCCTACCATCGCGGTTGCGGCCATAGCAGCCATCATTACTGCAAGTTTTTTTCTCATCTCTTCTTCTCCTCTTATATGTATTTATTAGTTTTGCTACTAACTAGCAGCTGATTTATTTACATACATTATAAGCACCTTTTATAGGAAAAGCAAGTACTAATCTTTCTTTTTCTTTGTTTTTCTGTTTTTTGTTTTGTTTTTTCACCATAGGATGAGGTTTTCTATGTCACAAAAAGATCCCCCGAAAAATCGAAGGGATCTTTCTAGGAGAGCTGAATTGGAATCCGAGCTTCCAGTTTGCAAGTTTAAGTTCTGATTTAGCTAATCACTTGCAAAAGTAAATTCTGGCAAATCAAAATATCATGATTTTTATGGACGTTAGTTTTGTAAAGTTCTTCAAAACTGGAATTTGCTATTAGAAACAAGTTGTTTTATGCTTCATATGCTGATATACCCTTGAATAATGTACTGTTTCACTTCAAATACGTGACCGCAGCAACAACACTTAAGCTTTCGCATAACAACAATTCCCGGCTCGCCCAGAAGTAACTCCAAGGATGATTTTCCCTCACTGGCTGCCACATACGCATCCATCTTCGCCTGTTCCTCATCCGTCAGCTGGATATGCCACCAATTATGTTCCTCATGGCACTTGGGACACGGCTGGTTGATTTTGTAAAGTCTTCCCATAGTCTGATCTCCTTTCGATTTTTTCTGCCCAACTATATCATCATCGAATTCGAATTTCCAATTAGCGGTTTCTGCGGATAACGTTTTGAGTCAAATTTTCGCTCAGACGTTCCTGCCTGAAATCATAAAGCGCTTTATCATAATTCCGGTTTTGGAATTCTTGTGACCCAATCCATTCCGTGTTTATAACCCACTTCAGTACACTATTTTTGAAATTTCCAAAATGGAGCGATTTTAAAAAGTAAGTTTTGAGTTAGGTTTTGAACTCTTTCAGACCGAAATCCTTCTTACCATGAAAAATGGCTACGGAATTGCTTCCGCAGCCGTTGTGCCTGAAAACCGTACCTTGGCACCGTGATCTCTCACAGGTTTTTACAGAACATTTTGAAAATCTGCATTATATGCTTTCCAAAAGTCGTTTCCATGAACCGGAACACATAACCCGATAACAAATAACCGATAAGCGATGACAATGAACCGTAACCACTCGTAATTTTTTGTTAGAAGTATGCCCTGTACGGAAATTCTACTTAGATATCCACCTCAAACAGCACCGTCTGATTATAACGATCCAGTGCAATCTGCATTT
>ERZ791614.1545-NODE-1545-length-11584-cov-4.054645_pt1 | contig 11584 bp, 9 predicted proteins | sample MGYA00510274_ERZ791614 | MGnify/ENA primary metagenome ERZ791614 (study PRJEB30046, sample SAMN00715221) | human gut metagenome | study: EMG produced TPA metagenomics assembly of the A metagenome-wide association study of gut microbiota in type 2...
TTTGAGGAAAAAGCACTGTTTGGTTGGGATTGTAAGGACGAAAATGTATCTTTGCCATAGTATAAATTCTTATGCCTAAAGATACAAAATCTTCAGGTTATAACAAAGCCCCAGCTTGTGAAAGTCGGGGCTTTGGGCATAAAAAAGAAGGTGAGAATTTTGACACACCTTCCGCCACAAAAAAGCCGGCTATCCCCTTCATATGAAGGGAGCCAGGGACACTTTTTCGTTTAAACCTACTGTTATAACTTACAATGAGGCAAATATATAAAAAAATAACGGAGGAACACTCTATTTACTTATTTTCTGAAAAAAATAGCGTGCTCCTCCGCGACTGTAGAACCGACTGGCTGTTTATTTTCTTCCCGAATTCCTAATCAGTTCCGTAATCTTGTTATTCAGGCAGTCTGCCTCGATCAGTTTCTCCAACGTGATGTGCATCCTGTATCGCCAATAATGGTTTGAATCGGACGGGACGTTGATGCGTTCCGCTTCGTAATCTTTCCGCTTGATGGAGTCATCCATTGCAAACCAGTCCTGTATGGGGATTATGGCCAGCATCGAAGCCGTCGCCAGGTGGTTGGAAACGATCTGCGTCGCCAAATCCGCCGTACATTCCTCTGGCGCATCCCCGGCATATCCCAGAACATTATTATAATAACGCTGTATTTTAGCACGGTCCTCTTTCCACCAGCTACGGAGCGGTGTCATATCGTGGGTGGATGTCGTACAAACCGAATGATAAGGCAGGTTGTACAAGTCCGAAAATTCACGTTGCGGAGTCTTGGGCATACGTTCTATTTCCAGACTGAATATCTGCAATTTGTTCATCACATCGGGGACGGATTCCGGGATCATTCCTAAGTCTTCGCCACAAACCAACATGTTCGTACTGCCTACCAGCGGAGTCAGGCGGTTAAAGGCTTGCGCTTTCCAGAACTCGTTATGGCGGTGATAGAAAAAGTTCCAATATAACTGGTCAAAAGCATATTGGTCAGAAGCGCTCAACTCGCGATACAAGTAGGACTGGCTAGCCGAAATGCGCGGGTGGAATTTATCCGGCTCACGCGGATCGCGCAGGAACAGCACTTCATTGGCTATGGCAAACAGTCCTTTCTTAATCCGAAGGGATGCCTCATCCGTCTTTCCGGCAAACAGAGCTTCCACCTTACGTTGCGTATCGCAGAAAGGTTTCAACACGAAATGCCGCGATGATGACTGGGCCAGGAACGCACCGATCACTTCTTCCGTCTGATCGCCAAACAATTCGGGCAGGAACTCGCGGTTGATATGAGGGGTAGTCAGGCGCGCTTCATTGAAATCCAAGCCATACTGTTCGATTTCGTTCGGGGTAAGCGGCAAAGCAGGGTTGAAATGCCCGCAAAGTCCCTGAACATACTCCGACGGTACTTCCCAGATACGGAAAAAGCCTAAGATATGATCGATACGGAAACTATCGAAATAATCTTCCAATTTACGGAAACGTTTCTTCCACCAGGAGAAATTATCTTTCTCCATCATATCCCAATTATAGGTCGGGAACCCCCAGTTCTGACCATTTACGGAGAAATCGTCGGGCGGAGCACCGGCCTGACCGTTCATATTAAAGTATTTCGGTTCCATCCATGCCTCGACACTCGTACGGTTCACTCCTATAGGCAAATCGCCTTTCAGCACGATCCCGTTCTTGCGGGCATAATCGGAAACGCCCTTAAACTGGGTATGCAGGACATATTGCAGGAAATACAAGAAAGATATTTCCGAATATGCCTTGCCTCCCACGGAACAAAGTTCACGAATAGTGTTCTTATCGAATACGGAGTTCTCTTTCCATTGCGTGAAGTCGGAAGTCCGATACATGTCACGCAAGTAGCAATAGGCGGCATAAGGCATCAGCCAGGACTCGTTTTGCGCGAAAAACTCCCGATATTCAGAGGTGGACAAGATCGCCTCGCCCTCCTGCCTGAAGTATTCCCGGCAATATTCCAGCTTATATCGAACCGTCTGTTCGTAATCGACGGCATCCAGTCCGTTCAACTCTGCCTGTTTCCGGGCAAAAAAGGCCGCCTTTTCCGGATCTGCCAGCTCTCCCAGATCGGGCAGGCTGATATACATCGGATGAAGGGCGTAAATCGAAATGGCGCTATAAGGATACGAATCGGTACGGGTATGCGTCGTCGTCGTATCGTTCATAGGAAGCACCTGGATGATACGTTGACACGTTTTCCTGGCCCAATCCACCAACATACGCAAATCCCCCAGGTCACCGACTCCGAAGCTCTTCTCCGAACGTAAGGAAAAGACCGGGATCACCGAACCGGCACACCGCCATAAAGGCAGGTTATCACGAAAATAAAGGCCCGAAACGATCACCGTCTCTCCCACCTGTTGCGAAGGCAGATTCAAGACACGGTTCTCATCTTCTTCCCAATATAAAGGCTGCTGCTGATCATCGCAGATCAGAAACTTATATTCCAACGGATAGGAAATCTCCCCCGCATCCAAGTCTATATGCCAGACGGGAAAGGTGTCGCAACTCAATATTAACGCTTTATCAGGATGCCAATTGCCCAAACAGTCCTGATTTCCGGTGATAGCCACGCGCTGGTTCTTTTCGACACGCGGGACAGAGATCTTGATCGTAAGTCTCTTACCGCTCTTCACCACCCGCTCATGCGTATTACACGGATGTGCAAACAAACTTTTAGTAAATGCTGAGGAATAAAAGGCCAGATTAGCAGGACGAACCTGCCAATAATCATATAGTGTATATTGGTCTGCCTGGCCGATAAAGAATACCTGATGGTTCTTTTCCCATTCCTCGAATACCTGCTTGTCGTTTACACTCAGGAAATATCTGTATTCTATATCCTTGACAGGAGAGGTCACTTCCAGTTCAAGCTGCCAGTTTCCATCTCCCTTATAACTCATTTCTTTTGCCAAAGCAGGTTCCCAGGAACCCAGCTCAGGAATCGACCCTACAACACATAACTTCTGCCCCCAAACGGTATGGAAGTTGATATTAAAGGTGACTTTCATGGTACTTTTATATTTATGATTTATGATTCATGGGATATTATTCACGATTTATGATTTATCATTTAGCGTCAATGATAAATCATAAATCATAAACCATAAATCTTTTCATCCGCATCTCGAAGCACCGCAATTGGTACAGATCAGACAACCTTCCTGGTAGACAAGTGTCTCATGTCCGCAATTCGGGCATTTCTGGCCTTTTGCCTCCGTACCGTTCGGCAGGTATTTCTTCAAAGCGCGTTCCACACCGTTCTTCCAAGTGTTGATAGATTCGTTATTCAGTTCCATACCTTGAACCAGCTTGATCACCTGGTCGATCGGCATGCCGTAGCGCAAGACACCGGAGATCAGCTTGGCATAGTTCCAGAATTCCGGATTGAACTTGCCGTCCAGACCTTCGATCGTCATCTTGTAACCCCGCTTATTCTTGAACTGGAAGTCGTAATGCTTCTGGCCGTCCTCGTCATAGCTCTTGATAATGCTACCCTTCGAAACGTTCTTCGGCAACATGATACCTTCATCGTCATCGGCAAGACCGGTAAAGATTTCGTACGGGCGACCATTCAGCAGACCGACAAATGCAATCCACTTCTCACGGTTGTTCTGGAATTTCACCACGTCGGCTTCCAGTTCGCGCGGACGGGTAGCCACGATAACCGGCGGCTCCATGCAGTTGCAATCTTCTTTTTTCTTCTTCTTGTTATCCGTAGACAACAATACACCTGAGCGGGAACCGTCACGGTAAACCGTACAGCCCTTACAACCGCACTTCCAGGCTTCCACATACAGGGAGTTCACAAGGTCTTCCGTCACATCGGCCGGCAGGTTGATTGTTACGCTGATGGAGTGGTCCACCCATTTCTGAATACGTCCCTGCATACGGACTTTCTGCAACCAGTCGACATCGTTTGACGTCGCTTTATAGTAAGGAGACTTAGCAACCAGTTCTTCCACTTCTTCTTGTGTATATTTTTTGGAAGCAGAGAAGCCGTTGGCCAACATCCAGGTTACGAATTTATGATGGAATACGATATATTCTTCGAATGCGTCACCTGTTTCGTCGACAAAGTCAACACGGGCTTCCGCATCGTTCGGGTTCACCTTGCGGCGACGGCGATAAACGGGCAGGAACACCGGTTCGATACCCGAAGTAGTCTGCGTCATCAAGCTGGTCGTTCCCGTCGGTGCTATCGTCAGACAGGCGATATTACGGCGACCGTATTTCACCATGTCGTCATACAGCTCCGGATCGGCTTCACGCAGACGGTTGATAAACGGATTCTTTTCTTCGCGCTTTGCATCATAGATATCGAATGCACCACGTTCTTTGGCCATTTCCACAGAAGAACGATAGGCTGCCAAAGCCAACATCTTCTGTACCTTCTCGGCAAACTCTGTCGCTTCTTCCGTGCCGTAGCGCAATCCCAAGGCGGCAATCATATCGCCTTCGGCTGTGATGCCCACACCTGTACGACGTCCCTGCAATGTTTTCTTCTGTATCTTCTCCCACAGGTGGCGTTCGCTCTGTTTTACTTCCAATGATTCGGGATCGGCATCGATCTTCTCCAGAATCTTTTCAATCTTTTCTGATTCCAAGTCGATGATATCATCCATGATACGTTGCGCCAGGATAACATGCTTCCGGAACAGGTCAAAATCGAAATAAGCCTCTTTTGTGAAAGGATTGACAACATACGAATATAAGTTGATTGCCAACAGACGGCAGCTATCATACGGGCACAAGGGGATCTCACCGCAAGGGTTGGTCGAAACCGTACGGAATCCGAGATCCGCATACGAATCGGGAACAGACTCTCTCAAGATCGTATCCCAGAAAAGCACACCGGGTTCAGCCGACTTCCATGCATTATGAATGATTTTCTTCCAAAGTTCGGCCGCATTGATTTCCTTCACATTGGTAGGTTCCGACGAGTCGATCGGATATTGTTGTTTATAAGGAGTTCCGTTGATTACGGCCTGCATAAATTCATCATCGATCTTCACAGAAACGTTAGCCCCCGTCACCTTCCCTTCCGTCATCTTGGCATCGATAAACGATTCCGAATCCGGATGTTTGATGGAAACACTAAGCATCAAGGCACCACGACGGCCGTCCTGGGCCACTTCGCGGGTTGAATTTGAGTAACGTTCCATAAAAGGAACCAATCCGGTCGATGTCAACGCCGAGTTCTTAACAGGAGATCCTTTCGGACGAATATGTGATAAATCGTGACCAACACCGCCACGACGTTTCATCAACTGCACTTGTTCCTCATCAATTCGAATAATCGCACCATATGAATCGGCATCTCCATCCAATCCGATTACAAAACAGTTAGAGAGTGAGGCAATTTGAAAATCATTGCCAATTCCCGTCATCGGGCTTCCTTGCGGCACGATGTAACGGAAATGATCAAACAGGGCAAAGAGTTCCTCTTCCGACAGAGGGTTAGGATACTTCTTTTCTACACGGGCAATTTCACTTGCCAAGCGGTGATGCATGTCTACGGGAGACTCCTCATAGATATTTCCGAATGCATCCTTCAAGGCATACTTATTTACCCATACTTTTGCGGCCAATTCGTCACCGGTAAAGTAGTCCAGTGAAGCTTTAAACGCTTCATCGAAGGTGTAAGTTTTACGATTCACGATTGTTTTAAGTTTAATGATGTGCAAGTTTAAGCATTGTTTATGGATTAGCCAAATTATTCAACAAAGAAAATATACATTGTTGACAAGTTTCCTCTTTCACAGACTAACTGTGTTATTTATCAACAATTTACCTTTTCCTTCAGTTCAAAAAGTTTTCCAAAAAGAGAACCGACACTACAATAAGATTTTCTCAAAATAGAAAAAGGACGCAACCCGGAAGCGCATCCTTTCATATAAATATATCATCAAATCAAGCCTTGAGCAAAGCCTCGATCTCTTCTACCGAAGAACGGAAAGATTTATTCGTTTCGATCTGGTCCCTTACCGTCTTGCAGGCATGCAGGACGGTTGCATGGTCACGCTTCCCGACGATCTTCCCGATATGAGAAAAAGAACTGTCGGTATACTTCTTCGCCAGGTACATCGTAACCTGACGTGCCTGCACGATTTCCCGCTTGCGTGAGTTGGTCTGGATAGCGGCCAGTTCCAGATTATAGTACTTACAGACTACATCCTGAATCGATTCCACAGACACCTGCTTCTTTTCCAGTTTCACGACGCGGCTCACCACCTGTTTGGTCAATGGCAGGTCGATCATCCGGTTGAACGCCGTAGAATAAGCCAGCAAGGACGCAACGATACCTTCCACATCGCGTACATTCTCCGTCACGTTGCTTGCAATAAAATTGAACACGTCATCCGGAATCACCACACCGTCATGGCTGATCTTATTCTTCAGGATTTTCTTGCGCAAATCCAAATCCGGGCGATCCAGCTCTGCCGTCAGCCCCCATTTCAAACGGGTAATCAAACGTTCCTCCATTCCCTGCAAATCGACGGGAGCTTTATCGGAAGTAAGGATCAACTGTTTGCCCAGCAGATGCAAGTGATTGAATATATGGAAAAATGTATTCTGTGTCTTATCTTTACCGATCAGTTCCTGGATATCGTCCAGAATCAGCACATCCACGCCTTGATAAAAATACATGAAATCATTTGTCGTATTTTTCCGGATGGCTTCCGTATATTGTACGGTAAAAAGGTGGGCTGATATATACAGCACCTTCTTTTCCGGATGGATCTCCTGAATGCGGTTACCGATCGCATGGCATAAGTGGGTCTTTCCCACACCGGACGCCCCGAATACAAACATCGGGTTAAAGGTCTTTCCCGGTTCCTGTGCGATAGCCTCGCTCGAAGAACGGACCAGACGATTGCTTGTCCCTTCAAAATAATTGTCGAAGTTGTATTTAGGGTTCAAATGAGAATCCCAATCCTGACGAGCTTTAGACTCGAATAGAGAAGGGATATCCGCACTTTTCTTACCGGTACGGGGAGCGTCATTACCGGTAGGTAAAGTAATCATGCCATCTTCCTTTACCTTATCAACGACTTTGATACGATAGTTCAATATCGTACCCTGTCCTATCACACGATATAAAGTAACTTTCAATACGTTCACATACTTCTCTTCCAGATACTCGTAAAAGAACTGGCTGGGTACTTGAATCGTAAATTTATTATCCTCGTATGATAATGGTATGATAGGCTTGAACCATGTGTTAAAAGCGGCCTCAGGGACAATGTCCTTAATGACTGCGAGGCATTTATTCCACAAAGTTTGATATTCAGTCTGCATGATTTTTTACTCTCCCAACTCTACTTACAACTTCAATTTTTATTTTTACGACTACAAAGTTTAGAAATTAATTCCGAAAAAAAAAGTATCATTTTGTTTGGAACTTTTGATTGTTCAATATCCCGTTTATTGTCAGGCAGTTAATTCCAACAATCTGAATATCTTTATTTTAAAATATCAGAATCACAGAAAACCTTTGTTTAAGAGCATTCTTTAGCTCCTTGCCATCTCTGGCAACCGACTTCAAAAAAGGCCTTTCGATCCAGTTATACTTCTCAATCTAAAGGCCTTATAGAAGTCAAGCTTCTGTATTTTATATTTTTTCGTTTAATTGGAATAATTCTAAATAAACAGATTTGTACAACAAATCTTATGCAATCTTAAAATACAGAAAAATGTACATATCTTTTGGGGTTCTGCCTCAAATCGAGCAAAAGCTTGGAGGCATTGTCTGCCGTACTGTTCAGGTTATCGTAAAGAGCACGGTCGTTCAACAGGAGTCCCATACTATTATCCTTTGAGTTCAGCTTACGCGTCATCTGTTCCACGTTATCCAATGTTGCATTCACCGCATTCACGGTCGTTGCCAGATCCAGTTTTTTCAAATCCGTGCTGACATCGGCAAAGTTTCCGGTGATGACCTTCAGATCGCTCATAATGCCCGGCACATCCTTGCTTAGCATCTGGTTGAGCTGGCGGGAAGAAACAGCCAGACTATTAGTCGTTGTCTCTATATTATTCAAAGACTGGGCCAATGCCGGATGATTTACCAGCGTTTGCAAACCGCCCAGAATCGAATCGATCTTCGGCAAGAGCAGTTCCACCTGCGGGAGAATCTTTTCCTGCACGGATTGCATCATATCCGACTCCATCCGCCCCTCGATCGTATCACCAGGCTTCAGATAGTCGTCCACATACTTGTTCAGATGGATATGCAATTCACCGCCACCGAGGAAGCTGTTTACAATCGTGATATAACTGCCTTTATTAATTTTCATGTGGTCCTCCAGGCTGATATCGATCGAAATCTTATCGACGGCATCATAGTCATAAACTATCTCACGCACCAGACCGACTTTAAAACCTTCTACAAATACAGGACTCGAAACCGTCACTCCCTTTACATTCGTACAAGCCACCACATAATGATTTGTCGGTTTAAACAGATTGATCCCTTTCAAATAATTAATTCCTAAATATAGCAATGCCAGACTGACTATAGACACAAGTCCGATCTTTGCTTCTTTGGTGAATACATTTTTCATTTCTTCTCTGTATATATAAATATAAATTCTGTTACTATCAATATTTCACTTTCTTTCCATCTTTAAAGGCGACTATAAAAGCGTCCTTAAAATCTTTCGCTACCTGCCGGCGCAACTTGCGGATAGAATCGAAACTTGTCGTCTCGCCGTATGTATACTTGTAAATGCCTTTCTCAATAAAGTAATCGACATTCTTATATCCTTTAAACAATTTAGAACCGGAAGAAAGTTTTTTATCCGAGGTAAGTATTTGTATTTTATAAATCGTTTGCCCCTTTTTAACCCGACCCGCTTGCTTCGCGGAGACTGCCGACTTGGACACGCGACTCTGGTTGGACTCCTCCATCTTGTTCTTTTGGCGAATATACTCTTCGCTTCCAGGAGGCGCAGAAATCGGTTGATTATCATCAATATTATCTGCAACCTCCAATATAGGAGCAGCACTTGCATTTCCCGCCAACGCACCGCGCTTGCGGTCATACTCCCACTTATATTTTGTAAAAGCATTATAAATGGCGGTTGCCAGTTTGTTTTGCCCTTCCTTCGTTCTCATGAAGCGTTCTTCCGCAGGATTCGAGATATACCCTAATTCCACAAGAATACTCGGCATGCTCGTCTTACGCAGCACAAGGAAACCCGCCTGCCGCACTCCCCTGTTATTACGCTTGGCCGAAGCAAAACATTTCTGCACCTCCGAAGCCAAGCTAATGCTCTGCTCCATATGCTTATTCTGCATAAATTCGAAAATAATATACGATTCGGAAGAAGTCGGATCGAAACCTTCATACTTCTGTAGATAATTATCTTCCAAAAGGATTGCTGAGTTTTCGCGCATAGCGACTTCCAGATTCTCATCCGTACGGGCCAAACCTAATGTATAAGTCTCCGTTCCCGATACGGAACTGCCTCTCTTCACCGCATTCGTATGAATGGAGATAAACAGGTCCGCCTTATTCCGGTTGGCGATATTCGCTCTCTCGTCCAATTCGATGAAGACATCCGTTTTGCGCGTATAAATGACTTTCACATCATCATGCTTTTCCGATATCAGGCTACCGAGCCTAAGAGCTACCGCCAGATTAATAGCCTTTTCATTGATGGACGAACCACGCGCACCAGGGTCTTTCCCCCCATGCCCGGCATCGATCACCACCGTAAACGTCTTTTCCTTTGCCTGCGACACAGGTAAAACAAAAAACAAGGCTATCACCAAATTGATATATAGAAAAGTTCTTTTTACCACTTTAAAAATTTCTTGCAAATTCGGGACAAATGTAATGTTTTTTGATGAGTTAAACTGGGCTGATCTGAAATAAAAAAAGGGCAATTCGCAAGGAATCGCCCTTTCCATTTTATAGATCCGGTATAGGATTATTCAGAAACTACTTCAAAAGGAACTTCTACCGATACTTCTTTGTGAAGTTTCAAGGTAGCTTTGTAATTGCCAACTTCCTTAACAGATTCCTTGATATAGATAATCTTACGGTCTACTTCGAAACCGGCTTTTGCCAATGCATCAGCCACTTGGATATTCGTTACAGAACCGAAGATCGTACCTGTAGAGCTTGTCTTAGCACCGATTGTCAGGGCAACGCCTTCCAACTTAGCAGCCAAAGCCTGAGCATCCTCTTTAATCTTAGCCAACTTGTGAGCACGTTGTTTCAAGTTTTCAGCCAATACTTTCTTTGCAGACTCAGATGCGATAACTGCTTTACCCGTGGGGATTAGAAAGTTACGTCCGTAACCGTCTTTAACCGTTACGATATCGTCCTTGTAACCTAAGTTGATTACGTCTTCTTTCAAAATAACTTGCATATTCTGTCTCCTCTCTTTTTATTATTTCATTAAATCGGTTACGTAAGGAAGCAACGCCAAATGACGAGCTCTTTTAACAGCCTGAGCGACACGACGCTGGAATTTCAAAGAAGTACCAGTGATACGACGCGGAAGAATCTTACCCTGTTCGTTCAGGAATTTCTTCAAGAATTCAGGATCTTTGTAATCGATATACTTGATGCCATTCTTTTTGAAACGGCAATATTTTTTCTTTTTAACGTCTACTGAAGGCGGAGTCAAATATCTGATTTCTGATTGAGTTGCTGCCATGATTAATTCTCCTTTACTGTTTCTTTAGATGATTTCAAACTTCTTCTCTTTGCTGCATATTCTGCTGCATATTTGTCCTGGCGGAAAGTCAGGAAGCGAATCACACGTTCGTCACGACGGAAGTTAATTTCCAGTGTAGCGATTGTTTCCGGATTTGCCTTGAATTCAACCAACTGGTAGAAGCCTGTTGTTTTCTTGTCGATAGGATAAGCTAATTTGCGCAAACCCCAATTTTCTTCGTTCACGATTTCAGCACCCTGTTCTTTCAGGAGGTTCGTGAATTTTTCTACCGCTTCCTTCATCTGAGCGTCAGACAAAACGGGAGTCAAAATGAAAACGGTTTCGTAATTGTTCATAAAACGCTGTTTAATATTGATTAATAAAAAATTTTGCGGTGCAAAGGTAGTGATTATTTCGTAACTGACAAACAAATACATATTATTAAAAAGAAAAAACTTTCTATTAACATGTTTTAGCAAAAAAATCCATACCCACTCATTCGGGATTCTTTTTGCCCGTCTAAAGGTAAAAACATTTTCTTGACATAAAAAGAAAAGAACCGTATCAACAAAACAAGAATTCATTTCTTGATTCCATTAATACGGTTCTCCAATCCTAATTTTTACCAACACACAATATTTACACAAGTTCTTTTTTCCATGCAATCTCGACTCCTTCTTTTTGAATCCATTGCTGGAAATCCGTTAGCATATTCTTATCGCTGCGAATAATACGAGCGGATATTTGCTTTTTACTGGCATAGGTAATTAATAAACCTACAGCTTCTCCTATTCCCCACTCTACTGGATGGGTACGATAACACCCATTTGTTATGTGAGTCGTCCCTATATTTTTACATGCAGGGAACAAATTATTTACCCGC
>ERZ791614.1549-NODE-1549-length-11570-cov-2.342423_pt1 | contig 11570 bp, 7 predicted proteins | sample MGYA00510274_ERZ791614 | MGnify/ENA primary metagenome ERZ791614 (study PRJEB30046, sample SAMN00715221) | human gut metagenome | study: EMG produced TPA metagenomics assembly of the A metagenome-wide association study of gut microbiota in type 2...
GCCCGCCTGCAGCTCCAGCTCCGCAGCCCCGAGGCTGCGGCCATGTGAGCCGGGGGATGGAGAAAACCTCCCGAACACAAAAGAGAGCAAAAATTTTCCCGCCTGCTTGTGCAGGCGGGATTTTTTTGCACAGAATCATCTCAAATTGTGCAGGCAAAATCCCGCCGGAGACCCGGCGGGATTTTGCCTGTAAATCCTAGTTCCAGCAGATCAGCCCTCCAGCTTGTAAAGCTGGATCGCCTGCTGATCGCTATAGGTCGAAGCCTTATAATAGCGGAAACGCAGCTGATTGCTTGCAGCATTGAAGCGCAGAACGGAAGTATTGCTCGTGATGATCACACCATCGGTCTCGCTGAGCGTGATGGTGTTGACCGCGTTGGCAGCAGTATCCGTGAACTTCAGCGTATTCTTACCGTCGGTTCCGTAAATATACTGGCCGTTGACCTTGAGCGTGTAGCCGTCCGTGGTCTTCTCGATCGTGACAGCGACGGCGTCCAGCTCGGTGCTGGAAGTGATCTTGCTGTTGGCAATCGTGGCGGAAACGTAGCCGTTGACAGCGTCATTGCCGTTGAAGACATAGGCGCTGGTCTCGTCGGCCTCGTTGACGATGAGGTAGGTGCCGCTCCAGTCCTCGGGGGCCGCAGTGACCTTCACATAGGACTTCGTCTCCGGCTCCGTACTGCCGCCCGTGTATTCCTTGCTCAGGTTGGCGGTGAGGGTGGTCAGCTCGGACTCGGTGAGGCCCAGCTCCTTGAAGAAGTCGGTGGCCTCCTGCTTGAGGTCGGCGGTCTTCAGATCCTCGACGCCAAAGGCGGTCTGCAGGGTCTTGACGATGTTGGAGCGGAGGATGGCATCGTACTTGGCAGGCTCGGCTTCTTTCGTCACGCCGTAGTAGTTGTAGTAGGTGACCATGTAGTCGGCGACGACCTCGTCATACGCTGCGCCCATGTAGCACTCGAGCAGGGCGGAGACGAAGCCCGCGCGGTCCTTGCCCTCGGTGCAGTGCACGAGGTACGGGCCTTCGTGGGTGGTGAAGTAGCGCAGGCCGGTGGCAAGGCCGGTCTTGAAGTCGGCGGCGGTGAAGTCGACACCGAGATTCAGGTAGACGACGTTCTGCTTGGAATAGTAGGTGGAATCAAAGCCTTTGTAGCCCTTCGCGGTGGCCTCGTCGTTGGCGAGGTTCATGAAGGTCCTGACGCCCGCGGCCTCGGCGGCCTTATCGGCGTAGGTGTTGCGGCCGATCTCGTCGTTGATGGGGCTGGAGGAGCGGTACAGGGCGTTCTCGCCCATGCCGGTAGTGGCGACGTTGCGGAAGTTGGCGAACTCGGCGTCGGACAGGTGCTTGTAGTCCTCGCGGTTGTTCGTGCGCTTGAGCTGGTGGATGAGCCACTCGTCATAGTAGCCGCCCTTTTCGCCCATTTCGATGGTCACGACGGCGGGGATGTTCGTCTCGGCGGCGTAGTACCACTCATAGGTCTTGTCTTCGTTGGTCTTCTTCGTGGCGATGCCGTTCTTGCCGGCGAAGTCGCCCATGTTGATGGCGAGGGTCAGATGGCCGTCAGAGTTGCGGAGGATCGTGCTGCCCTGATCGACATCGGAGTAGTTCGTGCCATAGGGGACGGTGAATTCCTTACCGTCCACGGTGATCTTCAGAAGATCGCCATATTCGAATCCGGCCTTGTCAAGCTCGGAGCCGGGAATCGTCAGCTCAAGGTTGCCATACTTGGCGATGGACTGGACATAGCCGTGGATGCGGGTCTCGTTCGTCTTCAGCTCGTTCACAAAATAGTTGACGGAGCCGTTGTTGACGGTGGAAATGGTGTATTCGGTCGTGCCGTAGAAGCTGTAGGAGTGGCCGTCTGCGTAGGTGTTCAGCGTGGCGGAGCCAAGCGTCGTTGCAACGGCGGAGGAGACGGAGGGAGAAACGGCCTCGTCGTTCGTGGCCCAGATGACGAGGGAGTCGCCGGTGTAGCTCTCGGCGGCCTTTTCGACCAGACCGTCGGAGTACTTCTCGAGGTCGGCGAACCATTCCTTGCTCAGCTGCTGGTGCTGGCCATACTTGGTGGTGAATTCGACGTAGCCCTTTTCGTTGGCCTCGGCCTTCATGGTGTCCCAGTTCTCGGCGCCGCCAAACAGGTTCTTCAGGTCCGTAAGATCCTCCGCCGGAGCGACGAGCTCGATGGTGGAGAAGCTGTACTTGCCCTCGGCAAGCAGCTCGAGCGTGATGCGGCCGCCCATGGAGTAGCCGAACGCACCGATGCGGGTCTTGTCGACGGCGTAGTTCTTGCAGACGTAGTCGATGACGTCCAGAACGTCGGCCTTCATGTTGGTCATGGTGTTGAGCTGGAAGCTCTCCTTGCTCTTGCCGCAGCCGGGGAGGTCCAGCGTGGCAACGACGAAGCCCTGCTCGGCAAGACCGTTGGAGATCTTGTCAAAGCCGTCAGACTCGTTGTGGTTGCCGCCGTGGCCGTGGATCATGACGACAAAGGGAAAGCTGCCGTCAGCCTTGTAGCCCTTCGGAGTGGTGATGTAGGCGGGGATCTCAGCGCCCTCACGCAGCGTGGAAGGGACCAGCTTCTCGGTCGTGGCGACCGGCGCGGGTTCCCCCGCGCCGGTGTTGACGTACATGTCCATGGCAAACAGCGCTTCGTTGCTGCTGCTGACATAGTACATGCTGAAGTTGGAATACTGTGCGTACCACTCCACGCTCTTCGGGTCGCCGGAGGAGCCGGTGGCCGTTGCGCTCTGGAGGTAGATGCAGCCGTCCGTGGCTGCCGGGGCGATCTTCCAGACGGGGTTATCCTCCTGGTCGAAGCCCATGCTGTTATAGGTGCCGCCATCGGACTTATTGCCGATGGAGAGCTTTTTGCCGTCGGTGCGCTTCAGGAAGAAGCCGCCCTCGGTCTTTTCGACCGTCCAGACGATCTCGTCGTTATCGGTGGTCAGGATGCCGTCGACCGGCGTGACATCGACGCCCGCGCGGTTGTAGGCGCTGCCCTCGGAATTCGCCGCGGACATGGCCTTGCTGACGGAGCGGTTGACGAAGACGACCTTTGCGCCGTCGGGCAGCTCGGTGCTGAGGGCATACTCATTGTCCTTCAGCGCGGGCTTCGTTTCATTGACGACGGTGATACGGCCCTCGCCTGCGAGGTTCTTGTACTGCTCGCCGACATTGCCGCCGAGGGAATCGACGATGTAGTCGATGAGGACCTGGTTGTCGATCTTGACCTCGTCCTGCAGGAGCTTGTTGTCCTGGAACATGTTGATGCCGTCGCCGCCGGACTTGAGCATGTAGTTATGGGAGGCGAGGGTGTAGGTCTTGGCGGGGTCGATCGGCTCGTAGGTGTTGGTGGTCTGGTTCAGGACCTGAACGTCCTGCACGCGGCGCGCGCCTTCCACGGAGACGAAGGAGCCCTTGTCGTCCGTCTTGACGGTGGATTCCACGGCGGTGTTGATGGTGTACTTCATGCCGGAGACCTGCAGGAAGCCGCCCATCTCGCCGACGGCGTTATAGACCTTGTTGCCGTTCTCATCGACGGACTCGGAAACATACTCGGCCATCGTGTTGCGGGAGGCCATTTCCAGCGCATCGAGGATCTCCTGACCGGTGGCTTCCACGACGCAGGCCATGTTGCCATAGGGATGGACCTTGATGATCTGGTTGTAGGTGATGTCGCCTGCGGGGATGTCGGCGCGGATGCCGCCGCCGTTGACGATGGCGATGTCAGCGCCCAGCGTGACGCGGTAAGCATCGGCGCACAGGTCGCCGAGGTTCGTCTCGCGGTTGCGGATGGCGCGGGCCGTGCCCTCGGGGTTCTGGGTGGTGAGGTCAACGTCCGTGTGGGCGACGACCTTGTTCAGCAGGGCCTGGAACTCTGCGACGATCTTGTCGACGACTTCCTTCGTCTTGGCGTCCTTTTCGATCTCACGGTCGCTGATGAGCTCGCTGTGGATCTTGCCGTCGGCGCTGATGGTCAGCTTGCCGAGGTTGTTCAGCTTCGTGCCCGTGGAGGAGAGAATGACGTCCTTGCCGTCCTTGCTCTTGACGATCTCCTGCGGGATGGTGCTGTGGGAATGGCCGTCGAGCACGGCGTCCAGGCCGGTGGTGTTGGCGATGACGTCCGTGGAGCGCCACGGCTCGGAGGACTCGTCGATACCGAGGTGTGCGACGGCCACGACGTAGTCGGCGCCGTCCTTCTTCGCGGCGTCAATGGTCTTCTGCACGGAGTCGTACAGGTCCTGACCGTTGTTGCCCTCGGCGAAGGTATAGATGTAGTTGCCGTCCTTGTCCTGGAAGTAGGTCGGCGTGGACTTCACGAAGCTCTCCGGGGTGCTGATGCCGATGACGGCGACCTTCTTGCTGCCGAAGGTCTCGATGGCATAGGGCTTCACACCGGCGATGGCGGTGCCGTCCAGTCTGGCAAAGTTGCAGGTCAGGTACTGATACTTTGCGGCCGGGACGATGGTGTCGAGCAGCTGATCCATGCCGTAGTCAAACTCATGGTTGCCGAACGTGGCATAGTCATAGCCGGCGGCATTCATGACCTCAACGATGGCTTCGCCGTGCGTCAGGGTGGAGATGGCCTCGCCCTGGATGGCGTCGCCCGCATCGACCAGCAGGCTGTACGGGGTCTGGAGGTTGTTGCGGTACCAGGCGACCTGCTCATACGTCAGCGTGGGGGCTTTGCTGGAGCCGCCGGTGATGTTCGCGTGAACATCGTTGGTGTAGAGGATCACGATGTCGTCGGCCTTCGTGTCATTGAGCTTCATGTAGCGCTCGATGATGGCGGCGAACTGGGCGCGGGTGGCGTTGTCCTTCGGGGCGAGCTTGCCGTCCTTGCCGTTGATGACGCCGGTCTCGACAGCCCACTTCATGGCGCCGGCGGCGTAGTCATAGACCTTATCGGCATCCGGCCAATTGCTCAGGTCCTGCTCGGAGGCAGCCTCGCCAGCGTAGCGCCAGGTCATGGTGACGAGCTCTTCGCGGGTGATGAAGCCTGCGGGGTCGAACGTGCCGTCGCCGCGGCCGTTGACGACCTTCTGCTCTGCGGCCCATGCGATGGCATCACGGTACCATGCATCCACCAGATCGGTGAAGGGGGCCTTGGCGGTGGGAGCGGGCTGACCGGCGATGCGCCACAGGACCATGGCAGTTTGCGCGCGGGTCAGATTCGACTCCGGTTCGAATGTCGTTGTCGTGGTGCCGTTCATCAGTCCGTTGTCATAAACGTACTGCACGTTCGAAGCAAACCAGTCGGTGTCCTTCACATCCGTGAACGGGCCGACGTTTGCCGCAAACGCAAACGGCAGCACACCTGCGATCATGGCAATGACCAGCAGCATCGCCACGAACTTCGTGCAAATGTGTTTCATGATTAGAGATCCTCCTTCTAATTTCCAAATAGGGAGCTTTTTGTCCCCATGGTATGAATATTTTAACAAGTTTCCGGGAGCAATGCAAGGGCGCCGGGACGCTTTCTCCACTTTTGCAGGCCAAAAGCAAAATATCTCGCTTTCCATAATTTTTTTGTGCAGAAAGCACAGGATTACCTCGATTTTCCTACGATTTCTGTACATAATAGTGCACAATCATCGCAAAAGTTTTTGCGTTCCGCGCGGCTGCTGGCGGCATTCCGGCGTGCGGCGGCCGCGCGTGAGGCGGCCGTAAATGTCTTTTTAGATGCGCCGTCCTGTATACGGACGGCCGCGGCGGGACGAATGTGGCGGGACGAATGTGCAAATTGGTGTTGCAATCCGGGTAAAAACTTGGTAAAATAGATATCAGGGAAGGTGTACCGGAAGGTGCCGGGGCCTTCTCATAACCGGCGCGGCCGGAAGAACAAAGGAGGATCATCCGATGGTCAAACTGATCATGGGGCTGAAGGGTTCCGGCAAGACCAAGCAGCTCGTCACCGACATCAACGAGGCCGTAAAGAACGAAACCGGCAGCATGGTCTGCATCGAAAAGGGCACCAAGCTCCGTTACGATATTGATATCCGCGTTCGCCTGATCGACTATCAGGAGTATTCCATGGGTACGCTGACGTTCCTGAAGGGCTTCATCAGCGGCCTGCATGCGGGCAATTTCGACATCAGCCACATCTTCATCGACAGCTTCTATAAGCTCGTCGAGGAGGCCGGCGTCGCCGAGGTCGAGGACTTCGTCCTGTGGTGCGATAAGTTCGGCGCCGCGAACAACATGTCCTTCACCGTCGTCGTCTCCGAGGACCCCGAAAAGGCCACGGAGGCCATGAAGGCCTATCTCTGATCGCCGCCGGAGCTGCCGCAGGGGCCGCTCCCCTGCGGCGGCTTGCCGCGCCGCAAAAAAGTGCTTGACAAACGGAATCAAATGTGGTATCCTATATAAGCACTTGGGGCATTGCCCCTCATTTCATATCGCGGAGTAGAGCAGTTGGTAGCTCGTCGGGCTCATAACCCGGAGGTCGCAGGTTCAAGTCCTGTCTCCGCAACCATATCCGTTACCGTTGTTGATACCATATCAACAACGGTAACTTTTTATTTTCCACCGTCTGAGGAGTGGTTTTTGCGAAAAGCAGGGCTTTTCCCGAATATTTCCGGCCATCGGCGCGATGTGCGCCCGGATTTGCAGCGGCCATGACGAGTCTCTCCGGAACTTAGCAAAACGGCAATCGTTATAAGAGTAGAAACGATAAATGATTATTTTCCATATAGAAACCCGCTGAAGGCTGTGATACCGCTCTGAACCTTTAGCGGATTTTCTTTTATACCCATGGGACAAAACGGACAGAAAGGACAAAATAGAACAGACCCGGAGCAGCAGATTCTTTTTCTGCCGTCCCGGGCCTGTGATTAGCAGTATATGCTTTTAATACTTTGCGAACTTATAGGTTTAGGGCACAGACAACATAGCGTTGTGTATCACCTTTAATAACCTAAGGCTCTTTCGGCCGTGGATATACCTTATCCAATAAGGTCCATCTTTTTGCGAAGTGTGCTTTGTTCGTGAGTCTATTTCTTCGGTTGTTTAATTACTGTAGCCTGATTTTCAATAAGATGGTATGGTGGTTTAGGAATGTTACTCCAGAATATATTAATATCGAACTGGTGTACTTTCAACTTCTGGTCCAAATTAGAAACACGGATCAGATCGCTCTTATATTCCTTGGTGGATTTGCTGTTCAAGAGTTCTGTAATGACTTTTATATTACAGCTACGCACCAATTCTCCCTCGAGATTAGGGACTTGTGGAATAGTAACCACCGCGGAAATAGCAGAACATGACTTGAGCTTTTCAATGTTTTTGTCAAGTCGAGCAACATTGTCCGTGTCGGTATCGAATATTAAAACCACAATGGTTCCTTTAGCAAGTGTCCTTAAGTGAAGATCGGTGATATTACATTCGATTACATTTAGTTTTTGGACTTTTCCCGGGTGAATAAGACCCATGCTGTTTTTAAGGGTATTGACAAGCTTCTTTTCATCATCGCCTTCGACTAAATACAGCAGATTTCTATTTCTCATTGCCGCTACCTCCGGAATTAAAAATCTGCAATATCGTATATGAGTTCCAATGCAGGAGCACTAGAAAACATATCGTTCTCGACGGCATTTTTCAAGGAATCTGTATTACGCTTAAGTACAGATGATGCATCAATGCAAGTGATTGGACACGCAACATTATCAACATCCTTTCTCAGGAATGAATATGTATGCTTAGGTAAGTTCATATCAAGAATATCAGTATTGTGCGTTGTGAAAAACAGTTGATCATTGGGCTTGAGGCAATCAATCATTAGGGAGAGAATAGCTTTTTCTATATCACTGTGAATATATGGGAATTTTTCGTCACAATAATAGAAGCCGTGCTTTCCTTCTTTAAGTGATGCCACAAGCAGTGCAATCTTTACGCCTGCTTTGGTGCCACTTGATAGTTTATTACTATCAATTTTTTTGCCATCCTGAAGAATAACAGGGTTATCTGGTATTCGAACAATGTATGTCTTTTCGACTTCCTGAGAGATATCTACTGCCTTAATGGAAGGGTCTAATGCTTTTAATATATTCTCAAGCACTAAACGGAACCGATCATCCTTGTCTGGTAGGTCAAGAACGCAGTTATTATCCTCTGGGTATTCAAAAAGCCAACCAAGCCCCTCCAGTTTCTCCAACTCTCGCAAATAATCTCTTTCGGGAATATACTGCGTTTCTTCAATCCTTTTTACACAAGATTCGTAGCTGTCTTTGGTATGAATTCTTTCTTTTTGAACACTAAGAGAAAAGTTATCAGGGGTATATTTACCTTCGGTGCAAGGTGTAATTTTACAATTGATCCGATAAAAGCAATTGCTAGGAAACGCAATATCTAACGCAAAAGACGCTTCTTTGCCCTGATCGGAAATAATCTCCGTAAATTTCTCATAGCTTTTTTTGCTCAAAAAGTTGAAAATATACATGAGCGCATGACCCAATGTAGTTTTTCCGGATGCATTCGCCCCCATAATAATGTTGACCTTTTTGTATCTGAAGTTTGGGCGTTCAGCCAAATGCTCATCCTCAATACAGGATCCAACAATTTTCTTGGGATATGTTAGGTTTAGATGAAAGTTTCTAAAGGCATATATATTGTCCAATCGGACATCTAAAACAATCACGGTATCACCTCTCTTGATTATTTCTTCGGATTTCACGAAGTAATCCTCCTTTCATATTATAGCGCAACACTTTCAAAAAATCAACACTGTTTTTTAGAGGGATAATATACGATACCATTTTTGATATGAATAAGCACTCGAAATAGCATAGCTAATTCGTGCACCTATAGCCTTATATTGCGCCTGCAATGCAAGAGCAAAATAGAACAGACCCGGAGCAGCAGAATCTTTTTCTGCTGTCCCGGGCTTATGATGAACATTATCCGCTTTTTTGTATTTTGCTATGCAGTCGAACAGAAAAAGAAATCGGGGACGCAGACAACATAGCGTTGTGCGTCCCCTTTAAGAGTCTTAGACTCTTTCGATCGTTCTTTTATATTAGCACATTCAGATAAAGTTGTCAAGCACTTTTTTCGCAAACTCGTATGCACTGGTAATGGTAGAGTTTTTTGCAAACCAATCTTTGTTTTTAATCATGCGCCCATTAAAAAAGTCATTTAATTCAGAATAACGTTTGGCTTTTACGGTTTTGCTGGAGACCACTGCATCATAGGCGAATAAAAGGCAAGCAAAGTCATATAGGAATTTGTTCTTTAACTTCTTGTTTCGAGACGAGGATCCGATAGTATTAATTGATTTGACCCTCTCAACTACACTATTATGGGGGTGATTATTTCCGGGTATGAGGTAATTAATAAGACAATTGCTATGCGCAGATGCATTTCGTATATCTCGAACGGAGTTTAAAAGAATTCGGTCTACAATTTGCTCTTCGTATTTATTGTGATAAAATTCGCATAGGTATGCGAGTTCTCCAAAAGAAATCAATTCTACGAAAACCCATGCAGGGAAATAAGAATAATACTTTTCAATTAAGCTTTTGCAATAATCACTCGATTTGTGTTTTTGAATGTTTTTTAAAGGGTAGAGTCCCGAGTCTTGGGCGACGAACGCTTGGATAAGCTTGTACCCATCTTCATTAGGATTATTCTCTATCGCATTAAGAAGTCTAACTTTTATAAAATGCTCAATGTCAAGACTCATCCGAATGACAAAGTAACGTAGGTGCATATCAATGGTGGATAACTCTCGGAGATATGCAAACTCTAAATCGATATATTGCCCATTTTTTGCACCGCAGCTATATTTTTTGTAATTAGCACGATATGAAGCCAATTTCATATAATAGTTATGATTTTCGAGGAAATCTTTTGCCTGTTCTTTATCATCAATAGTGAAGGCGATTCCCTTTCCTTCCATATGCAGAATTAGCTCTTCAGCTGTCAGCAACTGCTTCATAATGTTGTCGCCTCCCTTTTTTGACATTATATCTCATCAATCGCCATTTGTAAATGATAATAGCTTGAAAAAGCAGGCCCGGAGCAGCAGAATCTCTCCTGCCAGTCTGGACCTGTTTTTTCCATCCTTCATAGCCCTGTTACGATTTCCTTCCCGTCCTTGAAGCAAAACACGACCCTTTCGTCGGCATAGACGATGACGTGGTCGATGGTGCCGTTCCAGAGCTTTTCGTCGAAGGTCAGCGGCAGGGCGGTCAGTTCTCCCAAAGAAGCCGAATCCAAGAATGAGGATGACGACTCTGACAATCATCCGGGAGCTGGCGGAAACAGCGGCACTATGATCGTGGACGCCACCTGCGCACCGTCCAATATCCGTTATCCGCAGGATGTTTCCCGGCTCAATGAGGCCAGAGAAAGCGCCGAGAAGCTTCTGGATGTCCTCCATGATCCCGCGGACGGAAAGAAGCCCCGAACTTACCGCCAGCGCGCCCGGAAAGATTACCTGAAATATGTGAGATGTCGCAAACACACCGCAAAAATGACCCGCAAAGCCATTGGAAAGCAGCTGACCTATCTCCGGCGTGCCCTCAATGCCGTTGATGGCAAACTGTCTCTTGGAAAGTCTCTGACCACGCGACAGATGGAACGTCTGGATACGATACGCACCGTCTATGCGCAGCAGAAGTACATGTACGATAACCGTACCCACAGCGTACCTGACCGGATCGTCAGCTTGAGCCAGCCTTTTGTTCGTCCCATTGTGCGCGGAAAAGCCGGAAAACCAGTGGAGTTTGGCGCGAAGCTGGACATCAGTGTTGTTGATGGATGGACGCGGCTGGAATTTTGTTCCTTTGACGCCTACAATGAAGCCGGGAATCTACAGGAGATGGCAGAGCGATTCCCCGAGCGGGAGGGGCATTACCCCAGCCGTATTCTGGCAGACAAGATCTACTGAAACCGGGAGAATCTCAGCTATTGTAAGGCGCACGGAATCCGGCTCTCTGGTCCGGCACTGGGCCGCCCAAAGAAGGGCGAAACCAGAGACAAGGCGCAGGACTATCGGGATGAGTGCGAGCGAGTGGAAGTGGAGCGCAGGTTCAGTCTGGCAAAGCGCAAATGTGGCATGGGGCTGGTCACCGCAAAGCTGCGGGAGACTGCGGCCCATGTGATTGCCATGTCCGTTTTGGTGCTGAATCTCCGCAAGATTCCGTGCGCCATTTTGCGTTTGCTTACATATCTGCTGGCTATTCTCTTGCCGAAAGAAAAATGGGCTACTGTTCAGTAGACATTATAAGTAAGAACTTGATGGAGATTGACCGCTTTGGCTGCTTGGATAGCCGGACGATCAATCCCCATCATTTCATATCGTTCATATTCCTGTTCGCAGGGTGCTCGCTTCTGCTGCCCTTCTCTGCGTGGCTCTAACTGCTGTTATTTTGTGCAAGGACTCTCGTACAGATCGTACTTCGGCTTCCTCATGAAGCAAATCAGCAACATCCCGTTTGCTGCCGTGCATAATGAGCGGTTCCTTATCCGGCGTTATCAAGCGAGTCTGCCGCGTGGCTTTTATTTTCCGAACAGCTCAGCGGCCTGCTTCATACGCTGTATGATGGGCACGTTAAAGGGGCACTGCGTTTCA
>ERZ791614.1557-NODE-1557-length-11535-cov-3.372300_pt1 | contig 11535 bp, 14 predicted proteins | sample MGYA00510274_ERZ791614 | MGnify/ENA primary metagenome ERZ791614 (study PRJEB30046, sample SAMN00715221) | human gut metagenome | study: EMG produced TPA metagenomics assembly of the A metagenome-wide association study of gut microbiota in type 2...
GGGCGCTCTGGGTGCTGCCGAGTACGCTCGCCAGAAGGGTCTCGCAAAGAAGTAAGGAGACGATTACATGAAACTGTTGAAGAAGCTTCTCACTATCCTGCTGGCTACCTCCGGCGCTCTGTTCACCGTGTACCAGTTCAATCTGGATATGAAGCTCGTTGGCTGGCTGTACAATGTCCTCCATGAGTTCCATACCCGCAAACCGGTTACGACCGAGTTCTAAGTAATTTCCGCAAGCGGCCGCTGAGTGATCAGCGGCCGCTTTTTTCTGCGCCGTGCGCAGAAAAAGCAAACGATCCCATTCGAGATGGGTGCGCTTATCCCCAGTAGCCGGAGATGCCGTCCGGCGCGTGCGCCTTGCTCGGCGGGATGGCGTCGTTTTTCCGGTTGCCGTGCGGGACGCTGTGGTCGCGCGCCGCCGCGCGCTGATCGTGCCCGGTCGGCACAGGCGCGGGCTTGCGCCCGCCGCGTTTATCTTCTTTCATGTGTTCCTCCTTGTCAGACCAGTCCGAAGACGGCCAGGATCAGCCCGTAGATCACGCTTGCGCTGATGCCGTAGACGATCACCGGGCCTGCAATCGTGAAGATCTTGACCGCCGTGCCCGTGACGAAGCCCTCGGTCTTGAATTCCAGCGCTGGGGACACCACGGAGTTTGCAAACCCCGTGATCGGCACCAGAGATCCCGCCCCGGCGAACCGCGCCAGATCGTCGTAAACGCCCAGCCCCGTCAGCAGCGCGCCGAGAAACACCAGTGTGATCGAGCACCACGTTGCCGCTGTGGCCGCCGATGCGCCCCAGTGTTCATACAGGTTCACCAGTGCCTGACCGACCACGCAGATCGCGCCGCCGACCAGCCCCGCGCGCAGCAGGTCGCCCCAGATGGGCGAGCGCGGCGAGAGCGAATCGACAAACGCCGCATATTCTTCGTTGCTCATGCGCATTGTCCTCATCTCCTGCGCACAGTATGGCCGCGCGCGCGCAAAACTATGCAACAAGCGCCTCCGCACGGCATGCACGGAGACGCTTGTTGTTTTTAAATGTATGTTTGATGTACTGTGTACCGGTTTTTTGTATGTCGAAAACCGCTCGTTCGGTATGCGAGCCAAAGAAGTCCGATGGCGCTTGTGAAGAAAAAAGCGGCAGAGATAAAACACGGGACTGCTCGCGGGGCGCAGCAAAGAGTCTTGCCGGCGGTCATTTTTCCATATGTCGCTTATTTTAAAATGGTGATCCCCTCGAGCGCCAGCAGCTTTCGCTTAATCTCCAGCCCGCCGGCATAGCCGGTGAGTGTGCCGTTCGCGCCGATGACGCGGTGGCAGGGGATGACGATCGGGATCGGGTTGTGGTGGTTGGCCATGCCGACGGCGCGGCTGGCACTCGGGCTGCCGATGGCGGCGGCGAGCTCGCCATACGTGCGCGTCTCGCCGTAGGGGATGGCGCGCAGCGCCGCCCAGACCCGCTGCTGAAACGCGGTGCCGCGCGGGGCGAGCGGCAGGTCGAATGTCCACCGCGTGCCCGCAAAGTATTCCCGCAGCTGCGCCTCGGCCGCGTCGAGCAGGGGCGAGGCGTCCTGCGCGCCGTCCGCGCCGAAGCGGATGGCCGTGACGGCGGCTTCGTCCGCCTGGAGCGTCAGCGGGCCGATAGGCGTTTCGATGGTGCGTGTGCTCATGTCTCCAGCACCAGATTTTCCACGCCGGACTTTTCAAATTCGTCCATGTATTCATCCATGCGGGCGTTGAGCTCGGTATAGTCGGCGGGCTCGCTGTCGAGACAGCCCAGGTCGCGCCGCGCCAGCTCCTCGGCCAGAATGTCGAAAAACACGGCGTCCTCATAGTCGGCGATGGCCTCGTGAATGCCGCCGTTTTCGTAGGCGGGCGAGGGGAAAATGTGCCCCTGCCAGCGGGAAATGAGCGCGTTCATGCCGTTTTTGGCGCACTGCGCAAAGAGCTTTTCCTGCAAAATATCGTAATCCTCAAACCGGTCTTTCTCGCGTGTGGAGTTGAGGATCCAGTTGCCGATGTAGACGAGATCCAGCAGCCGCCGGAACTCCTTGTCGGTGAGTTCTATGTTCATCCGGTCATCCCTCCCGACGGGAGCCTGCGCCCCCGAAAAATGGCTGGCATCCGCAGCGGTCGGCGGCGGATGCGCTTGTGCTACCATTATAGCAAACGGCGGCGGGAAATTCTACACCATTTTTCTGTTGCGAAGTTGGACAAAACAGTATATGATAATAGAATCGCACTGTTATGCAAAGGAGGCGGCGTATGCAGGTCGTCATCACGATCGAGGGCTCCCAGGCCGACGTTTTCGAGCAGGAGCCGGACGAGCTGGTGCAGTTTTCAACCGACGGGGAGTATACCTGCGTCGACGGCTGCGGGGTGCTCACCTATCCCGAGAGCGAGCTGACCGGCATGGCCGGCACGCTCACGACCATCACCTTCACGCCGTCGAGCGCCGTGCTCAAGCGCACCGGCACCGTCACGAGCCGGATGGTCTTTGCCCCCGGCGCGCGCAACACGTTTTTGTACCAGACGCCGTATGGCACCAGCACGGTCGGACTGGAGACGCAGCGCTACCGTTCTACGCTGGGCGAGCGCGGCGGGGTGCTGGATCTGTTGTATGTCGTGGATTTTGACCATGCCTGCGCCAACCGCAACCAGCTGAAGATCACCGTCCGAGAACAATAAGATTATAGAATAGAGGGTAACTGATTATGGCCAATCGAATCGAACAGGCACGCGCCGCCGTGGATGCGTGCATCCGGGAAGCATATCTGCGCGCCGCCGCGGCGCTTGATCTGCCCGAGGGCGCGGACGTGCGCGGCTCCGTCGAGCAGCCGAAGGACACCGCCAACGGCGACTTTGCCGCCAACCACGCCATGGCGTCGGCCAAGACCATGCACATGGCCCCACGCAAGATCGCCGAGGCGCTCATCGCGCACATGGAGTTGGACGGCACGTGGTTTGCCTCCGTTGAGGCGGCAGGGCCGGGCTTTTTGAACTTCCGCCTGTCCGACAAGTGGTATCAGGACGTGCTGACTGCCGTGGACGAAGCCGGCGCGGACTATGGCCGCGTGGACGACGGCCACGGGGAAAAGGTCATGGTGGAGTTCGTATCCGCCAACCCGACCGGGCCCATGACGATCGGCAACGCGCGCGGCGGCGTGCTCGGCGACGCGCTCGCGTCCGTGCTCGACCGCGCGGGCTACAATGTCTGGCGCGAGTTTTACGTCAACGACGCCGGCAATCAGGTCGACCTGTTCGGCAAGTCCATCGAGGCGCGCTATCTTCAGCTCATCCAGGGCGAGGACGCCGTGGAATTCCCGGACAACGGCTACCACGGCGACGACATCCGGGAGCTTGCCAAACTGATCTACGAGCGTGACGGCGACAAGTACCTCACCATGCCGAGCGCCGAGCGCTGCGCGGCGTTCGTGGCCTTCGGCCTGCCGTACAACATTGCGCGTATGCAGCGCGACCTCGAGCGCTACCGCATCCATTTTGACCAGTGGTTCCTCGAGAGCAGCCTGCACAGCTCCGGCTACGTGGCCCAGACGGTGCAGCTGCTTGTGGACGCCGGCCTGACGTATGAAAAGGACGGCGCGCTCTGGCTGCGCAACACCGACCTCGGTGCCGATAAGGACGAGGTCCTGCGCCGCTCGAACGGGTTTTATACGTACTACGCGGTCGACATCGCCTATCACCGCAACAAATTTATCGAGCGCGGCTTTGACCGCGTCATCGACGTCTGGGGCGCGGATCACCACGGCCACGCCATTCGCTTCGCCGCGACCATGCGCGCGCCCGCGCTGGGGCTCGAGGGCCGCAAGCTCGACTTCCTCATCATGCAGATGGTGCGCCTCATGCGCGGCGACGAGATCGTCAAGGTCTCCAAGCGCACGGGTAAGGCGCTCTCGCTCGCTGACCTCATGGACGAGATCGGCGTGGATGCCTGCCGCTTCTTCTTCAACGCCAAGCCGGACTCGCATCTGGAGTTTGACCTCGATCTCGCCATCCGGCAGGACAGCGAAAACCCCGTCTACTACGTCCAGTATGCGCACGCGCGCATCTGCACGCTGCTCGCCGCCATGGCCGAGGCCGGCTGCGCCGTGCCCGCTGCGGCGGATGTGGACGTGGCCCTGCTCACGACGCCGCAGGAGCACGAGCTCATCAAGCAGATCGCCATGCTCCCGGAGGAGATCCACCTTGCCGCGCGCGATTACGATCCCAGCCGCATCAACCGCTACGTGACGGAGCTGGCAGCGCGCTTCCACCGGTTCTACAATGTCTGCCGCATCAAGGACGCGGAGCCCGCCGTGCGTGACGCGCGACTGAAGCTGGCCGACACGACGCGCCGCGTGCTCGAGATCGGTCTGGATATCATCGGCGTGACCGCACCGGAAAAAATGTGACCGGAATTTTGAGACAAGCAAATGCCCTCCCACCGCGCACGCGGGGGAGGGCATTTTTGCGCTTCCGGACAGAAACGGCAACAGCGTGCCGCCGGAGAGTGGCGACACGCTGCTGTCGAGAGAGCAAAAATAAGAAGAGAAAAGAAAGAAATCGGAAGAACGTTGAGTTAATTTATTAACTAACGTGATTATTTTATAACACATTCGTGCGGCGTTGTAAAGTGAAAAATGCGAATTTTTGCAAAATAGGCGTTTCGTCAAAAAAATATCAGTCCAGATGGGAGCATTTGTGCAATTTGTCGGCGGCGCTATGCGCCCCAGATCCAGCGCACGAGCGCGGCGGCCACGAGAAAGCCGGTCAGGTCGGCGGCGATGGCGGCAGGGATCGCCCAGCGGCTGCGCCGGACGCCGCAGGCGCCGAAATACACGGCCAGCACGTAGAACGTCGTCTCGGTCGAGCCGAGCATAACGGCGGCGGTGCGGCCGATGCGGGAATCGGGCCCGTAGGCGCCGATGATGTCGCTGGCCGCGGCCAGCGCGCCGCTGCCGCTGACCGGCCGCACGACCATGAGGATCGCCGTCTCCGGCGGGATGCCGAGCCACGCCAGCACCGGCGCGCACAGGCGCGTGAGCGCATCGAGCGCCCCGGAAGCGCGCAGCATGCTCACAGCCGCCAGCAGCGCCACCAGGGCGGGGAAGATGCGCACCACGGTCCGCAGCCCGTCGAGCGCTCCGGCCGTCAGCGCAGAAAAGACGTCCGTCCCCGTCAGCGCGCCGTAGAGCCCCACACCGGCCAGCAGCGCCGGGACGGTCAGCGCCAACACGTCGCTCACCGCCATACGCGCGACAGGCACTTCCCGGTCAGCAGTCCGACCGTGACCGAGCACAGGGAGGTCACCCACACGGCCGGCAGAATATCGAACGGCACGGCCGCGCCCGCCGCCTCGCGCACCGCGGCGATCGTGACCGGCAGCAGCTGGATCGACGCCGTGTTGAGCACCACCAGCAGGCACAGCTCGTCGCTGGCTTTGCTGCCCCGGAGCTCGCGCGCCATCGCCTGTGCGGCGCGTACGCCGGCCGGCGTCGCCGCGTTGCCGAGCCCGAGCAGGTTCGCGCTCACGTTCATGCTCAGCGCGTCGAGCGTCTGTGCATCGCGCGACGCTCGCGGGAACAACCGCAGCAGCACCGGCTGCAGCAGTCTGGACAGCCCGGCCGCGATGCCGCTGCGCCGCATGACCTCCATCACGCCGGACCACAGGCAGATCATGCCGCCCACCGTCAGGCAAAACGTCACCGCCTGCTGCACACCCTGCGCCGCCGCCGCGCCGACGGCCGCGCTCTGCCCGGTTGCCGCGCCGTAGATCAGCGCCACGCACACCATGTCTACCCAGACCCAGGTCAATGCCATGCCTTTGCGTCCTTTCCTGAAAACTGCGGTTGTCCGCGGCACTGCGTCCGGCTGTGTGCGGCCGGCACCGGCACGGGCAACCAGTGCAGTATATGTTTTGCCGCACGACATTAGGACGATTTGGCGTGGTCGCTGAAGATTAAAAAATTTTATGTTTTCGGTGATTATTCACAAAACAGATGAATTTGAAGCATGCAAAAATATACAAATGGTAGAAAAACGCAATTCATCGGACAAGTTGCCGCGAATTCGTTGACTTTTTGTCAACGTTTGGTATAATGCAGGTGTTGAAATGAATGATCGAATCTTTCTCAATTTATTCCATTCGTATTGGAGGCATTTACTATGAAGTCCACAGGCATTGTGAGAAAAGTTGACGAGCTCGGCCGTATCGTGCTCCCCATCGAGCTGAGAAGAACCCTCGGCATTGAGGAAAAAGACCGCATCGAGATCTTCGTGGATGGTGAGTCCATCATCCTGCGCAAGTATCAGCCGGCCTGCATCTTCTGTGATAACGCGAAAGACATCATCAACTACAAAGGCAAGAACATTTGCCCCGACTGCATCCGCGCCATGAACGAGAAGCTCTGAGCACGGAGCAAAAAAGTCCCCTGACCGTCGGTCAGGGGACTTTTTTTATCGTCTGCGTGGGCTCAGGCATTGAGCGCCATCTGATACAGCTCATTTTTGCCGAAGCCGGTGTCTGCCGCGGCGAGCTTGCACGCCTCTTTGAGCGCGCGGCCCTCGCTGCGGTAGCGTGCCACGATCTCGAGCGCCTGCTCGGCCGTGACGACCGGCTCCGAGCGCTCGGGTGCGCCGCGCAGCACGAGCACGAATTCGCCCTTCGGCGGCGTCTCGGTGAAGTAGGCCACCGCACCGTCGTGCGCAGCTTTTGCTCATGGAGCTTGGTCAGCTCGCGCGCGAGCGTGATCTCCCGCGCGCCGCCGAACGTGTCGCGCAGGTCGCAGAGCGTGCGCAGCAGCTTGTGCGGCGCTTCGTAGAAGATCATCGTGCGCGTCTCGCCGCGCAGGCGCTCAAGATGCTCGCGCCGGGTCTTGCCGCTCACGGCGAGGAAGCCCTCGAAGCAAAACTGCTGCGTCGGCAGGCCGGACACGGCCAGCGCCGCGATGGCCGCGCACGGGCCGGGGATGACCTGCACGTCGATGCCCTGCTCGGCACACTGGCGCACGATGTCCTCACCGGGGTCGGAGATGGCGGGCATGCCGGCGTCGGTCACGAGCGCGCACGTCTCACCGGCGAGCAGCCGGGCGACGATCTTCTCACCGCTGGCGTATTTGTTGTGCTCATAGTAGCTCACGCACGGTTTTTTGATCTCAAAATGGTTGAGGAGCTTCGCCGTCACGCGCGTGTCCTCGGCGGCGATGAAGTCGGCGCTGCGCAGCGTCTCGAGTGCACGCACGGACAGGTCGCCGAGGTTGCCGATCGGCGTGCCGACCAGATACAGTGTTCCGCTCATAGTCACGTCCTCCTGTGATAAATTCTGCGGATCTCTTCCGAGTCCGTGCCGTCGGGTGCGCACAGTGCCAGCGGCGGCAGGAGCTTGAGCCCCGGCTTTCCGCCGCGGCGTGCCTCGACCAGCACGAGGCTGGGCGCCGCATGCGCCGTGTGCGCCACGGTGCGCAGGCGCTTGGGCTCGAGCCCGGCGTCCGTGAGCGCGCACAGCAGCTCGCTCAGCCGCTCCGGCCGGTGCACGAGCGCGGCCGAGCCGCCCCAGCGCGTGAGATAGGCCATGGCGGCGCAGATGTCCTGCATGGTGCAGGTGCGCTCGTCGCGCGCGTGCGCGCGCATGGGGTCGGGCGAGGTATAGCCGCTGCCCGCGGCGAAGTACGGCGGGTTTGCCACGACGAGGTCAAAGCTGCCGGCCGGGAGCACCGCGCGGTGCTCGCGCAGGTCGGCGCAGAGGATCTGCGCCCGGCCGGTCAGGCCGTTGGCCTCGAGATTGTTCCGGCAGAGCTGCGCCGCGTCCGGCTGCAGCTCCACGCCGACGGCCGCCGCTTGCGGCAGCGCGTGCAGCAGCAGCACCGTCAGCACGCCGGCGCCGCAGCCGAGGTCGGCAAAGCGGCGCACGCGGCGGTCAGCCGCGAAATCGGCCAGCAGCACGCTGTCCGTGCCGAGGGCGAACCCGGCGCCGGAGCGCGCAAACCGCGGCCCGCCCGGCCACAGATCGTCATATTGTACGCAGGGGGGCATGGCATCCGCTCCTTCCGCGAAAATCATCTGAAATAGATAGAGGCGATATGCCTGGAGCATATCGCCTCATCCGTTTGCGTTGTTCTCGGTCGAATTAGTCGACAGAGATCGCGCCCACCGGGCAGTTTGCAGCGCAGGTGCCGCACTCCATGCAGCTGTCCGCGTTGATGACGTACTTGCCATTGCCCTCGGAAATCGCCTCAGCCGGGCAGTTCGCAGCACAGGTGCCGCACATGACGCAATCGTCGCCAATAACAAATGCCATTGTAATTACCTCCTATAATTTTGACCAGACTTCTCTTCCTCTGGTATGGAGTCATTGTAGCACAAAAATCCGAAAAATCAACCGTCATTTTCGAAATTCGGAAAAGCATGTTGATTAAAATACAGGAAGGGGTGGAAATAATAAAAATCAGCTTCCCGGATTCGGCAGTTTCCTTGTGCCGGCCGGGGGATAATAGAGGCGTATGACCAGCGAAGGAGGCAAACGATCTATGCGCGGCAGCGAACGGTTTACACAGCGGGCATCCACGGCGATCACGAAGGCGCACGACGCAGCCCTGGGCATGGGGCACAGTTATGTGGGCACGGAGCATCTCCTGCTCGGCATCATCCGGGAGGGGGAGGGGCTCGGCGCCCGCATCCTGACCGATAACGCGCTGACGGACGCCGTGCTCACGCGCATGGTCACGGAGACGGTCGGCCGCGGCGTGCCCGGCGCGCCCGAGCAGGGGCTCAGCCCCCGGGCGCGGCACGTCATCGAGCTGGCCGCCGAGGACGCCAACCGGCTCGGTCACTGTTACGTCGGTACGGAGCACATCCTCATGGGCATCCTCCGCGAGGCGGACAGCGCCGGTGCGCGCATCATCGTGGCGGCCGGCGGCGACCTGAACAAGATCTACACGGACATCATGGACGTGTTCGGCCGGCCGGAGTATAAGCCCCGGCCGCAGCAGTCGGCTCCGCGGTCCCAGACGCGCCGCGCCGCCGACACGAAAACGCTCGACCAGTACGGCCGCGACCTCACGGAGCTGGCAGCCGTCGGGAAGATGGACCCGGTCATCGGCCGCGACCGGGAGATCGAGCGCGCCATCCAGATCCTCTCGCGCCGCAGCAAGAATAACCCCGTGCTCATCGGCGAGCCCGGCGTCGGCAAGACGGCGGTGGCCGAGGGGCTGGCGCAGCGCATTTCGGACGGCAACGTGCCCGAGGACCTGCGCAACAAGCGTATTGTGAGTGTGGACCTGACGGCCATGCTCGCGGGCACAAAGTACCGCGGCGACTTTGAAGAGCGCGTCAAGTGCGTCCTGCACGAGGTGCAGCGAGCGGGGAATGTGATTCTCTTCATCGACGAGCTGCACACGATCGTCGGCGCGGGCTCGGCCGAGGGCGCGATCGACGCGGCGAACATTCTCAAGCCCGCGCTCGGGCGCGACGAGCTGCAGATCATCGGCGCGACGACGCTCGAGGAGTACCGCAAGTATATCGAAAAGGACGCGGCGCTCGAGCGGCGCTTTCAGCCCGTGCGCATTGCAGAGCCCACGCCGGAGCAGAGCCTGCTGATCCTGCGCGGTCTGCGCGAACGGCTCGAGGCGCACCACCGCCTGCACATCACGGACGATGCGCTGCGCAAGGCCATCACGCTCTCCGTGCGCTATATCGGCGACCGCTGGCTGCCGGACAAGGCCATCGACCTCGTGGACGAGGCGGCTTCGCGCCTGCGTCTGGAGATGAACTCCGTGCCTGAGGAGATCGACACCCTCGACCGGCGTGTGCGCCAGCTCGAAATCGAGCGTGAGGCGATCCGCCGCGAGAAGGACAGGGAGCGTGTGGAGCAGCTCACCAAGGAGATCGAGGAACTGAAGTCCAGAGACGCCGAGATGCGTGCCAAATGGCAGGGCCAGCGCGATCTGCTGAAGAGGATTCAGGAGAACAAGGACCGGATCGAGCAGCTGAAGATCGAGGCCCAGCAGGCCGAGCGGCAGGGCGACTACGGCAAGGTGGCCGAAATCCGCTACGGCAAGATTCAGGAGGCCGAAAAGGAGATCGCCGCCTTTCAGGAGGAGTACAAGCTGGCGTCGGCCAACGGCTCGATGATCAAGGAGGAGGTCGATGCGCAGGACGTCGCCGAGGTGGTGTCGCGCTGGACGGGTATCCCCGTGACGCGCATGCTGGCTTCCGAACGCGAGAAACTGCTGCACATGGAGGACGAGCTGCACCGGCGCGTCATCGGTCAGGAGCAGGCCATCGCCGCCATTTCCGACGCCGTGCGCCGTTCGCGCGCCGGGCTGAACGATCCCCGCAAGCCGATCGGTTCGTTCATCTTCCTCGGTACGACGGGCGTCGGCAAGACCGAGTTGGCCAAAGCGCTGGCCGAATTCCTCTTCAACGACGACTCGATGATGACGCGTATCGACATGAGCGAGTATCAGGAGCGCCACAGCGTGTCGCGTCTGGTGGGAGCGCCTCCGGGATACGTCGGCTACGACGAGGGCGGCCAGCTTACCGAGGCCGTGCGCCGCAAGCCCTATTCGGTCGTGCTGCTCGACGAGATCGAGAAAGCGCACCCCGACGTCTTCAACATTCTTCTGCAGGTGCTCGACGACGGCCGTCTGACCGACAACAAGGGCCGCACGGTGGACTTCCGCAATACGATCATCATCATGACTTCGAACATGGGATCGCATATCATTCAGGAGAATTTCGCGGCGGCGTTCAGCGGCGAGAAGCTCGCGCCCGAAGTGGTCGAGAAGACCCGGATGGACGTCATCGACCTTTTGAAACAGCAGCTGAAGCCCGAATTCCTGAACCGTATCGACGAGATCGTGATGTTCGAGCCGCTGACGCGCCGGGATATCGAGCGCATCGTGGACATCCAGCTGGGCGCCGTGCGCCGGATGCTGGCCGAGAACGGCATCCGCCTCGAATACAGCGACAAGGCGCGCGAATGGATCGCCGCCGCCGGCTACGACCCGCTCTACGGCGCGCGTCCGGTCAAACGTACGATCCAGCGTTACATCGTCAACGAACTCTCGAAACGGATTCTGGCCGGCGACGTCAACCGCGAAAAACCGATCAAGATCGGCGCCGACGACAAGGGCCTGACCTTCGCCAACTGAGAGCGGCCGCAAGACCGCCGGAGCGGAGGCTCGGATGCGCCGCTTCCTGAAAACGAAATGGTTCCGGATTTTTTCCGGAACCATTTTTTATTGCCGCCCGCGTTCGGAGCACTCCTCTTTCGGCCCTGCGGGGGCCGTTCCGCCTACTTTACGAACCTGCTGAAGAATTTCCACAGCTCCTCGCCCGTGTCGATGTCCTGCTCGCCCCACGAGTGTTTGCCGCCGACGATTTCGTAAAGCCACACCTCGCTGCCCCCGGCGCCGCCCGTAAAGCGGTGCGCGATCACCGTGCGGCTGGATTTCGTGCTGACATCCGGCAGGTGCAGCACATCGATCTCCCGCGTTAAGTCCAACAAGTCCAGATACTCCTTGATCTCCGCCGCGT
>ERZ791614.1564-NODE-1564-length-11471-cov-3.463297_pt1 | contig 11471 bp, 8 predicted proteins | sample MGYA00510274_ERZ791614 | MGnify/ENA primary metagenome ERZ791614 (study PRJEB30046, sample SAMN00715221) | human gut metagenome | study: EMG produced TPA metagenomics assembly of the A metagenome-wide association study of gut microbiota in type 2...
ATTTGAACCCTCGCGCCGGTTGCCCGACCTACACCCTTAGCAGGGGCGCCTCTTCGGCCTCTTGAGTATTTCTCCGCAGTAATAAAAAAAATATTCAATTGCATCTTAACGCATTTCTTTGTCAGACGCGTATCTCATTGTATCAAAGAAAATTTAAAATGTCAAGCAAATTTATCCAAGTTTTTCTTTTTTTTTATTTCCTTTAAACCACCATTTTTCAATATATTTTATGATATGATACTATAGATGTTTTGGCGGATTGCAGGAGTGCATCGCATCGCACGCAGCAATCCAGATTAGGATTCAGAAAGGAGTTTTTTTATGAATTTAAAATATATGATCCTGGGAGCCGGCGGTACTGGTGGAATTCTTGGCTCTGCTCTTACAAAAGCTGGAAAGGATGTTACATTCATTGCCCGTGGTTCCAACCTTGATGCTATGCGTAATAACGGTCTCATCATTCGTCATCTCTGGGATCAGACGGAAGAACATCTTGAGGTTCGTGCATTATCCATGGAAGAATCCTGTGCTCTTTCCCCGGCTCCGGAGGTTATCTTTATATGCGTAAAAGAATATTCCCTTGATTCCGTCCTTCCTTTTATCCGACAGACCGCTGGTCCCCGCACAATTATTATTCCCATCTTAAATATATATGGAACCGGTGCCAGGGTGCAGAAAGAATTACCGGATTGTACCGTTCTGGATGGATGCATCTATGTTTCTGCATCCTTAGAACATCCCGGTGTTCTGGTTCAGCACGGTCCTATCTTAAGGGTTGTCTTCGGTCCCAGGGATCCTTTCTATATTTCTCCGATTTTATCAGCCATTCAATCGGATCTTTGCGAAAGCGGTATCGATGGAGTTTTATCCACCCATATCCAAAGGGATGCTTTGGAGAAATTTTCCTATGTCTCCCCTATCGGAGCTTCCGGAGTCTACCTTCATGCCGTGGCCGGAGATTTTCAAAAGGAAGGACCTGCCCGTGAATTATTTAAATCCATGATTCGTGAAATCAGCGCTCTGGCTGCTGCCATGGGATATCCCTTTGAAAAAGACTATGTAAAAATAAATCTGGAGATTCTTTCCAACTTATCTGCCGATGCCACCACTTCCATGCAGCGTGACATAATGGAAGGAAAATCATCGGAACTGGACGGACTTGTCATGGAGCCACTCCGACTTGCAAAAAAATATTCTGTCTCTATGCCCTGTTATGAGGAGGTAGCAAAAGTATTATGTCCATTGGAATTTTAGTTGGTAAAATTGCGGCATTATTTATCATCATGTTTTTAGGCTTTGTTTTGGTAAAGACTGGCATTTGCCGCTCAGATGACAGCCGCATTCTTTCACGCCTGTCTGTCTATATCGTAGTCCCCTGTTCGATTTTATCTGCTTTTCAGGTCAGCTGCAGCCCTTCCATCCTAAATGGGCTTCTTTTGGCGGTGGCTGCTGCTGTATTGATCCATCTCATCCTGATTGTCCTTTTTTACTTTATAGGACCTCTTCTTCATCTTAACGGAGTCGAAAAAGCCTCTATCATCTACTCTAATGCAGGAAATCTTGTTATACCGCTTGTTTCCTCTATTCTAGGACCAGACTGGGTTATTTATTCCAGCGCCTACGTCTCTGTACAGCTTTTTCTTCTCTGGAGTCATGGCAAAATGATGATCTGTGAAGAAAAGAAGCCTGATTTTAAAAAAATCATAACAAATACAAATATGATTGCCATTTTATTCGGTATTTTTCTATTCTTGGCACAGATTTCACTTCCCGGTCCAGTGGACAGCGCTGTCCGCTCCCTGGGAAGCATGATTGGTCCTTTGGCCATGCTGATCTCAGGAATGCTGATTGCCGGAACCACGCCCCAGGAAATTCTGGCTTTTCCCCATATTGGACTTGTCACGATTCTGCGGCTCATCGGTGTACCGCTTTTGACAATTTTACTTCTTAAATTCAGCGGCCTTGCTTCTTTTGCTGAGAATGGTTCACAAATTCTGCTTGTCACCCTGTTAGCCACAATCACCCCATCCGCCTCCACAATCACGCAGATGGCCCAGGTATATGGAAAAGATGCCCGCTATGCTGGTGCCATTAACGTAATTACCACTCTGCTTTGTATGATAACCATGCCAATCATGGTTTATCTCTATCAATTATAACTTTATTCTTCAAGACAAAAGAGAGGTTATTTGCAAAACAGCCAATAACCTCTCTTCATAAAACTCAAAAATGCATCTGCATTCTTGCTGCGGGATGGGAGTCATCCCACATCTGATATCTTATTATCCTATCTCTGATATTCCTTTACCGCGGTCTCGTAAAGATTGTTTCCTTCGGAATCAATTACCACAATCATAGGCATATTTTCTACCGTCAATTTTCGGATCGCCTCTGTTCCCAGATCATCGTATGCAATCACTTCCGATTCCTTAATGCACTTTGAAAGAATTGCTCCGGCTCCGCCCACTGCCGCAAAATAAACGGCACCATTGCGAACGATGGCATCGATGACTGCCTGGCTTCTCTTTCCTTTTCCGATCATGGCTCCCATGCCGAGATCCAGAAGTCTTGGAGTATATTTATCCATACGGCTGGCTGTGGTCGGACCTGCAGAACCAATCGGACGGCCCTCTCTGGCCGGTGACGGTCCCATATAATAAATTACATTATCTTTCAGATCAAGGGGAAGTTCTCTTCCTTCATCCAGTGTCTCTATCATGCGCTTATGAGCTGCATCACGTGCCGTATAGATGGTTCCGCTTATATATACATAATCACCTGCATGCAGGCTTTTTAATGTCTCCCTGTCAATTGGAGCTGTGATTGTTTTATCCATATTTTCCTCCAAATCTATCTTATGTACTCTCGGTATCTTTTTGTGCAGGAAAAACTCCGAGAGTACATTCTTTATACTATCAAATGATGTTTGGGTCACAAGAGATTTTTCCCCTTTTGATACCGGATTGCTATGTGCTTCGCACTTCCGCAATCCTAAAAATATTCATCAAATCACTCTGTGCGCATGACGATTTACATGACAGCAGATATTGATGCCTACCGGCAGCCCTGCAATATGGGTCGGGTAGGTTTCAATATTGACAGCCAGGGCGGTTGTCCGTCCGCCTAATCCGCCAGGACCGATCCCAAGGTTATTGATCGTTTCAAGCATTTCTTTTTCCAGATCACGCACATACTCAACCGGTGATTCCTCTTCCAGATTTCTGGTCAGCGCGTGCTTCGCCATCTCTGCACACTTTTCAAAGGTTCCACCGATTCCAACGCCTACTACCATCGGAGGACAGGCATTCGGTCCCGCATCCCGCACCGCTGTCAGAATAGCATCCTTGACTCCTTCAATTCCATCTGCCGGTTTCAGCATGAACACACGGCTCATATTTTCACTTCCAAATCCCTTCGGAGCCACCGTGATCTCTACCTGCTCACCCTCTACGATCTCATAATGAATGATAGCCGGTGTATTATCCTTCGTATTCTCACGGTAAATCGGATCCTTAACCACGGATTTACGGAGATATCCGTCTACATATCCCTGGCGCACGCCCTCATTGATAGCATCAGTCAGAGAACCGCCGATCAGATGTACATCCTGTCCTACCTTGATAAACACAACTGCCATTCCGGTATCCTGGCAGATCGGAATCATCTCCTCACCAGCGATACATAAGTTTTCTTCCAGCTGGCCTAAAATCTGACGTCCCAATGGAGATTCTTCACTCGCTGCCGCCTCATCAAACACCTTTTTCATATCCGGTGACAGAAAATGGTTGGCCTCAATGCACATTTCTTTGATATTCTGTGTAATGGTTTCAACATTGATTCTTCTCATTTGAAAACTACCCTTCTTCCATGAAATTTTTATCTGCCCCTGCTGACAGAACCGCATCTCTTAATCATTAATGACTCTTATATCATCATAATAGAAATTAAATAATCTTGCAATCATTTCTGAATAGATGTAATAAAAATACCCCCTGAATAGATTTTGATCTCATGCGCAGTGATTCTGATAGGAATATGCCAGCTTTGCTGACCAGAATCACGCGCCAAGTCTCACGGACGTTCGACTTGAATTTATCTCTATCTATTCAGGAGGTATTATATTGTTACAGTTCAGCCATGACATCTTCTTGTTTCCATATTCATTCAAACCAGCGCATGGCTGAACTGTAACATCATATTATCTTGAAATTTCTCTTGTCACGTGTTTTAACCACTCTTTTTCTTCGTCATTCATATACGGAGAAATGGTTTCGTATACGTCTTTATGGTATGTATTTAAGCGCTCGATATCCGCGTCGTCCATGAAACGTGTATCCAGTGCCTCTAAGTCAATCGGCGCCTTGGTCAGGAATTCGAACTTCAGGAACTGTCCGTACTCATTCTTCTCATCCTCGACACATAAGATCAGATTCTCTGTTCTGGTTCCGAAATCGCCTGCAAAGTACAGACCCGGCTCATCAGAGCAGATCATGCCCGGCTCGATCACAGCGCTGTCCTGACGCTCCGGAACAACCTTCCAGCGCAGTCCGTTCGGTCTCTCATGTACGTTAGAAAGATATCCAACACCATGTCCGGTACCATGTGCAAAATCAAGACCACGTTTCCAGAATGCTTCACGGATGGTGTAGTCTAAGTTAATTCCCCGGCAGCCGTGAAGGAACTTCATGGTTGATACCTTCAGCATAGCGGCTGCTACGATTGTGTAGTACTCTTTTTCCTTCTCGGTCAGAGGTCCTAACGCATAGGTTCTTGTGATATCAGTAGTTCCCTCTAAATACTGTCCGCCGGAATCTACCAGCAGAAGACCTTCCGGTTTTAATTTCTTGCATACCTCATCGCTTGGATGATAATGGCACATTGCTGCATTTTCCTTGTAAGCTGCAATGGTTACGAAACTTGGCTCGATATAATTGCCCTGCTCTGCTCGCAGTTCTTCAATTTTATGAGCCGCTGTCATCTCTGTCATATCGCAGGTTCCGATGGTATGCTTCAGCCAGTACATAAACTTGGTAACAGCAATGCCATCTTTTAAATGGGCCCTACGCATATTTTCGATCTCGGTCGCATTCTTAACAGCCTTCATGGTCGCACAAGGATTCATCTCGTCTATGATACGGCAGGAAGCATCAATGCTCTCGCATACAGCAAAGCTTGCTTTCTTGCGTTCCAGAAGAATCTTCTCATTCTTCAGGGCTGCCACATCCTGTAAGAATTCCGCATACTCTTTTACCTGAACCTTTGCCTCAGCTAAAGCCGCACAAACCTCTTTTCCCATCTTAGTATCTTCTTTGATAGCTTCTTTCTGTACGTATAAATAGGCTTCATCCTGTGTAATAAGTGCATAGGACAGAAATACCGGGTTATTTACAATATCGTTTCCACGAAGGTTGAATAACCATGCAATTTCATCCAGAGCCGTCATCAGATGAATCTGTGCTTTATTTTTCTTCATGGCATCACGAAGATCTGAAAGTTTCTCTACGGTACTCTTTCCGGCATATTTTACATCCAGGCTCCAGATAGGCTCGCAGGACATAGCCGGACGGGAAGTCCAGATCTCACCTACCAGATCCTTGCTGCAGTTGATTGTTACATTTTTTTCCTGCAGTAAATTCTGAAGACCATACCCCAGCTCAGAGTTTACAACACGGCCATCAAATCCAAGGCATCCATCAACCGGAAGCTCCTCCTCTAAAAACTCGTCCAGAGTCGGGAATTCAGGTTCACCCATGCGGTATAATTTGATCTCACTGCCTGAAAGCTGCTCTTCTGCCTGTACAAAGTATCTTCCGTCTGTCCAGAGTCCGGCTTTGTCCATAGTGATAACAGCCGTTCCAGCGGTTCCGTTGAAACCGGTCAGGAAGTGACGGCATTTAAAGAATTCGCCTACATACTCAGATTCATGAAAATCCGCAGTCGGAACCAGGTATGCATCGATTCCCAGTTCTTTCATGCGATCTCTTAATTGTCCAATTTTTACATTTGTCTGGTTCATTATTTCCTCCTTCATACGATTTTTTTGAAAAAATATGTACTCCTGGAATGTCTATGCATTCCGCATAAAACATTCCCAGAGTACATCTTAATTCTAGTTATTTAAATTATCGTAACGATTCAACCCCATTAGCCAAGAAACATTCCAACGCCCGGTCCTAACGGAAGGTTAAGTACGATCCATAATACTAACAGGATACTCCATCCAATCAGGAAGCATATACTGTACGGAAGCATGGTGGAAACCAGAGTTCCAATACCAGCCTCTTTATCGTATTTCTTCATGAATACGATAATCATTGCGAAATAGGACATCATCGGAGTGATAACGTTTGTACAGGAGTCACCGATACGGTAAGCAACCTGAGCGAACTCCGGTGTGTAACCTAACAGCATGAACATCGGTACGAATACCGGAGCGATCAGAGCCCATTTTGCAGATGCAGAACCCATGAACAGGTTGATGAATGCTGCAAAAAGAACGAATAAGATCATGGTCGGGATAGTTCCAATACCAGAGTTTCTAAAGAACTCAGCTCCCTTTAATGCAAGGATCGTTCCTAATTTGGTATAACCAAAGAAGTTAATAAACTGTGCTGCCACAAAGGTCAGAGCGATGTAGGAGCTCATGGTTCCCATGGCACGTCCCATAGCATTGCAGACATCCTTCTCTCCGTGGTATACACCAGTCATATGACCATATACAACAGACGGTACGAAGAAAAGTACAGTGATAATCGGGATGATACCCTCCATAAACGGAGAGTTTCCTAACAGTGTTCCATCCTCAGCTCTCATAACAGAGTTAGCCGGGAGACAGAAAGCTACCAGAACCAGAATCATAACCAGTAAGGTTAAACCAGCTACTTTCAGAGCCTTTCTTTCCTGGTCATTTAATTTATACTCAGAGCTTGTTTCATTCTCTTCCCCATTGCCGTGATACTCACCAAAACGCGGTGCAACGACTTTCTCAGTGATGATAGTACCTAAGATTGTGATCAGGAAGGTAGACACCATCATGAAGTACCAGTTTCCGGTCGGCTCAACTACATAAGTCGGGTCTACCATCTTTACAGCCTCGTTGGTAATACCGCAAAGAAGCGGATCCAGAGTACCGATTAATAAGTTTGCAGAGAAACCACCGGATACACCTGCAAATGCTGCTGCCATACCAACTACCGGATGACGATTGTATGCCATAAACATCAGTGCAGCAATCGGAATCAGAACGATGTATCCAACTGCGTCAGCCAGGTTGGACATAACGCCCAAGAATACGATCATCGGAGTAATTAACTTAGCCGGAGTAACCTCTACAGCAGACTTTAATGCGCCTCCGATTAAACCACTGTCCTCCAGAAGTCCGATACCAAACATAGCTACCAGGACAACTCCCAAAGGAGCGAATCCTGTAAAGTTAGTGATTGCATGTGTCAGCATGTACACAAGCCCCTCACCATTCAAAAGGCTGACAGCCTGAACCGTCTGAGTCTCTACGACTCCCTTAGAACGGTTAACCAGTTCACCTGTTGCCGAAACTCCAGCCATCTCACAGACAGCAGAAAGAACGATAACAAAGAGAACTAAAATTGCAAAAATAGAAATCGGATGCGGAAGTTTATTTCCGACTTTCTCAATTCCGTTCAGCCAGCGGTTTAATAACGAAGGCTTATCTTTTGCTTGTTCGTTTGCTTTTCCCATTTTTTCCTCCATTCCCAACTTATACGTATAAGTGAATTTTGTATTGTTAGAATATCACAAAAGGATCGGCATTTCAATTATTTTTTTAGCAATATTAAATTATTGTGTATTTTAGTGAATTTCTATAGACATTTTTAGAGAAATTTAATAAACTGTAAAAGTGTTATAAGGAGTCTACAAAATTATGAAAAAAAATGTTACTGCAAAAGACATCGCAAAACTCTGCGGAGTCTCTCAGGCGACTGTATCTTATGTGATCAATAATCGCCAGAATCAGAAGATCAGTGAGGAAACCAGACGCAAGGTTTTAGATGCCGTTGAAACACTTCACTACTATCCCAATGCTTCCGCCAAAAGCATGCGGACCAAAAACTGCACGTCCATCGGAATTGTATGTGCAAAGGATTACAGCCGCCAGGCTTTCTTAAATGCTTTTACCGGAATCAGCCAGTACCTGTCCCAGATCGACTATACCATCACGATTTTCAATGAAATGGATGATATAGATTCTTCTCCGGATTATGTCAAAAGCTATTATTCCAACGTGATCGATGGACTCATTTTTATTTCCAACGATGATCACGCTGCTTTTACAAAACCGGCCGATGAAAATCATATTCCCTATGTGGTTATCTGTATGGACGGGGTTTTCTCAAAAAAAACGCCGTTCCCCCATGCATTTGAATATGCCCTGCAGGAATGTGCCTCCTTCTGTCTGGAAAAGGAAATCCGCGAAGTGCGGTATTTTTCCATCAGCAATGACGGTCTTTTAGTTAATAATAAATATCCGCTTTTTGAATCCCTGCTTCGCCGGACGGCACCGAACTGCCATCTGGAGCACGTGATCTGCCCTATCAAGGATCGTGATCTGATTCATTTGCAGCAATTTTTAGCTAAATACATGGAAAACCGCAGTTTTGATCTTGCCATTTCTCAAAACTACGACATTGGACTGCTGCTGCAGCGTGAAATATTAAAAACAGGCTTTTCCATCCCTCAGAGAATTCGCCATATCTTCCTGAACGAGGTGAATTTCTATGAAATGGACTATCCTTCTATCAGCGGCATTGATATTCCCTACGATCAAATGGGCGAGTATGCTGCCAAACTTCTTCTTGCTATGATCGAAAACCGTGAATCTGAATTTACCTACCAGGAATTCAGGTGCCGACTCATTCAGAGAGAAACGACGCTGTGACGCTGTTAAAATACTGCGCCTTATAAAGATCAAAAAGAGAACACCCGCTAATTCCAGTTTATGAATTGCCGGATGTTCTCTTTTTTATGATTTTCTTTTCAAGGATCAAGGATATCTGATCTTTTTTACTTTTTATTCGTTACAGTTCAGCCATGACATCTTCTTGTTTCCATATTCATGAAAACAAGAAGCATGGTGGGTCCACCATATGCTGATTTGGATGAAAAAGTGCTTATGCAAGCAAGCTTGCAACACACTTTCTCATTCAAACCAGCGCATGGCTGAACTGTAACTTTTATTCTTCCGTATTCTCAGATTCGGTTTCTTCTCCGTCCTGTTCCTCCAGAAATTCGTCTTCTTCATCCTCATCCTTGTCGCTCTCCCGCACCTTGGCGATGCTTGCAACTGCTATGCCGGATTCAGCATCAATACTCATCAGCTTCACACCGGAGGTATTGCGTCCGATAATCGAGATGTCGCTGACTGCCATCTTGATGATGATGCCTTCATTGGTAATCAGCATGATCTTGCGCTCATTATCTACCAGCTTTGCACCCACCAAATCACCGGTTTTGTCGATGATCTTATAGCAGCGCACGCCCTTGCCGCCTCGGTTCTGGGCTGTAAATTCATCAATCGGAGTGCGTTTTCCATAACCATTTTCCGATACTACCAGCAGGCATTCTCCCTGGCTGGCCATCTGCATACCGATGACTTCATCGCCTTCGTCAAACTTCATGCCGATAACCCCCATGGAAACACGACCTGTCACGCGGACATCGGTCTCATGGAATCGGATACACATACCTTTCTTTGTGATCAGGAAAATATCTTCGGTATTATCGGTAGCCTTAACTTCGATCAATTCATCGTCATCACGAAGTACAATCGCCTGAAGACCGTTCTTACGGACATTGCTGTATTCCTTCATCGGAGTCTTCTTAACCATACCATTGCGGGTTGCCATGAAGAGATATTTCTCATCATCGATCTCTTTCATAGGAACGATGGATGTGATCTTCTCGCCTGGCATCAGCGGAAGCAGATTCACGATGGCAGTACCTCTGGCAGTGCGTCCTGCCTCCGGAATCTCGTATCCCTTCAGACGGTATACGCGTCCCTTGTTGGTAAAGAACATCACATAATGATGGGTTGTGGTCATCAGCAGATCTTCGATATAATCTTCCTCAATAGTCTGCATGCCCTTGATTCCCTTGCCTCCGCGGTTCTGGCTCTTGAAATTATCGCTGGACATTCTCTTAATATAGCCAAAATTGGTCATGGTCACAACGATATCATCATCCGGGATCAAATCCTCCGCAGACATATCGTATTCATCATATCCGATGGCGGTACGGCGGTCATCTCCGTATTTATCAGCGATGAGGGAGATCTCCTCCTTGATAACACACAGAAGTTTCTTCTCATCTGCCAGAATCGCTTTCAACTCTGCAATCTTTGCCTCCAGCTCTTTATATTCATTTTCCAGTTTCTCGCGTTCCAGACCGGTCAGAGCACGCAGACGCATATCTACGATGGCCTGTGCCTGTGCATCCGAAAGATCAAAACGCTCCATTAACTGAGCTTTCGCCGCCTGAACATTGACAGAACCGCGGATGATCTTAATAACCTCATCGATATGATCCAGTGCCTTTAAAAGACCTTCCAAAATATGGGCTCTCTCTTCTGCCTTGTTCAGATCATATTTGGTTCTTCTGGTAACCACATCCTCCTGATGTTTCAGGTAATAAGTCAGCATATCCAGCAGATTCATGACCTTAGGCTGATTGTTGATCAGCGCCAGCATGATCACACCAAAAGTATCCTGAAGCTGTGTATGCTTGTACAGCTGATTCAGAATAACATTGGCATTGGCATCCTTACGAAGCTCAATAACCACGCGGACACCTTCACGGTTGGATTCATCACGGATATCTGTGATACCGTCGATCTTTTTCAGTTTTACCAGCTCAGCAATCTTGATGATCAGATTGGCCTTATTGACCATATATGGCAGTTCGGTGGCAATGATCTGGCTCTTGCCGTTAGGTAGTGTCTCGATATTGGTCACTGCACGGACTCTGATCTTACCACGGCCGGTACGGTAAGCTTCCTCACAGCCTCTGGTACCCAGAATCAGTCCTCCGGTAGGAAAATCGGGAGCTTTCACAATGGGAAGAATCTCATCGATCGTAGTATCTCTGTCTTCTTCTACACGATTATCAATAATTTTAACGACAGCCTGTACCGGTCGGCAATGCCCCTCCCCTACAAGGCGGGTACGGTCGACGATGCCGCCCTATAACTTTCCAGCCTGCAAGGCGCTCACTGAGCGCCGCTACAGTCAAATTTGGCAGCGCGTGCGGTCGGCGATGGCTTGTACGGGCTGCAACTGCCTTCCCGAGATTGCCACGTCGCTTTGCTCCTCGCAATGACACATCAGGTAGTGCGGCGGTGCACCAGTGCCCTCCTGCCGTTGAATGGCTCTGTACAAGGCGGTCACTACCCGCAAGGGGCACGCCGCATCCGTAAAGCGGCAAAGCCGCCAACGGCTGCG
>ERZ791614.1606-NODE-1606-length-11249-cov-3.521619_pt1 | contig 11249 bp, 6 predicted proteins | sample MGYA00510274_ERZ791614 | MGnify/ENA primary metagenome ERZ791614 (study PRJEB30046, sample SAMN00715221) | human gut metagenome | study: EMG produced TPA metagenomics assembly of the A metagenome-wide association study of gut microbiota in type 2...
ATATTTTGTCAATAAATTTCTCAATATATGACATCACCCATACTGTCAGGATAATCGGTACAACAGTTCCATTATAACTTGTCTGTGTTACTGGCAGTCCTAAGAAATGAATTGCCATATGTTGTTCCTGTGTCTGTGTTACCATACTTACAAAATTAGGATGTAATAACACTCCCGCAATTACAATTGCCAATACTTCATTACATTGAAAACGTTTGGCAGATGTATATGCAAGAATCACTGGCATAAAATAAAAGACGGCATCTGATGCTGTACTTAATAATGCATATGTCTGGCTCTGTTCTGGAAGCAAATTCAGCATAGAACAAATCGTTAATAATACCTTGATCAGACCTGAGGCTGCTAATGCCGGAACTAATGGTGCGATACAACCAGAAACTGTTTCTAAAAATCTGTTTACTATATTTCCTTTTGCTTTTTCCGGTTTCTTTCCTGCACCTGCAATTCCATATGCATCCTGTATTGCTTTGCATAAATGGATTGCTTTCGGTCCTACAATAACCTGATACTGATCTCCAACAATTGATGTTCCCATAACACCATCAATTTTCTTAATTGACTCTTCATCATATTTTGATACGTCTTTAATGTACATTCTTAATCTCGTCGCACAGTTTGTAATTGACTTGATATTTTTGGCGCCTCCTGCTGCCTCTATAATCTTTTTTCCTAAAGTTTTATTATCGCTCATATTATTTCTCCTTAAAAAATAAGAAACCAAGGGTCCATAAAGACTCTTGGTTTCGCCGATTTGAATTTATTCATCGTTACAATCCAATTATTTTTTACTTTTTGTTATAATATTTTCAATATGTACTGTTAAATATAACTGTTCTTCTTTGGATATCTTATAATTGTATTTATTATCTACAAATTTTACAACTGACTGAGTACAATTAAATGCCTTCTTATATTGTTCTTTTACAATATGATATAATGGATTATCTTCATCTATGTACTGCTTATTTTCTAAAAATAGTCTCTGGGCAAAAAATTTTAAATGTGTGATAAACCGATAATAATATACCGATTCTTCATCAAAGTCTAATCCCATCTGATATTTCACAATATTCGTAATCTCTTTTACAAGCTTCATGATATCAACCATTTTGGAAGATTCCAGATTTTGCTGCGCATTCACAAAATGAAATGCTATAAAACCGGCTTCATCTTCTGGCAGTTCTACTTTCAGCTGATCTTTAATAATCTCCAATGCCTGACATCCAATCTCATATTCCTTGTTATAAAATCGTTTGATATCCAATAATAATGGATTTGGAACCTGCATTCCATCCAGATAGCGCTTTACCGCCATATGGATATGATCTGTCAATGAAATGTAGATATTATCATCTATCTCTGCATCTAAATATTTCTTTGCTCGTTCAATAATACAATTACTGACTTCTAAATATTTTGATGGAATATCCAATAATATTTCCTGAAATTTCATTGAAAAATCTTTATTGGATGGAACAAATTGTTTCTCAACTTGTTCTACATCAACACAGTCTCCTGCTTTCTTGTCATAAGTAATTCCTTTTCCCATAACAATGATTTCGTTTCCAGTTTTATCTGTTACGACAGCTACATTATTATTAAGTTTTTTCTTAATTTTCATGTATCTCCCTTTCCAAATGATATATTCAAAGACTGGCCTCACCTTTTCTTATATCCGTTTCAGCAAATTCATGCCAAAATAAAAAATGACCCTATAATTTATGCAATAACATATACTATACAGGTCATGCTTGGCTTCACAATCGCAATCCAATTTAAATGTCTAATAAAACAGAGTATCGCCCATTACTTAAAACGGTCACAATCTCTATACCTTTTTATTATATCCACTTCCATAGCAATTGTCAACTGAATAAATTTTGCAAATGATATCTGCCAGTATATCAAAATCCTTCCGTCCACGAATACAAAAACTTTATCTTAATTTCTACGAGACCTTAAGAAGAGAGAAATTTTAGTTTTCGATTAGCTCAATGTATAAGCCAATACAGTAAAACATACATACTATGAGTTTTGATTTATTGGATTTAATACCTGTAAACTTTAGGTATCTTAGAAAAACGAAATAAAAGAATAGAAGATCCAGAACCATTGAAATTTTGCCGTTATTTTGACCGGTTCGCAGCAAATTTGGTGCATTGTTTGAACTCGCGTAGCGAGTGAGTTATGCAAGGAAAATTTGCGAATCAGCGACCGGTCAAAATGGCGAGCAAAATTTCTGGTCTGAATCTTCTATTCTTTTATTTCGTTTTTCTAAGATACGGAAAGACTACAGATATCAAGCCAGGAAATTAAAACATATCAGAAATCTGTGCATGTAATCCCTGTAATGAATTCACTTCTTCATTCTGATCCTGATGTGCTTTTACATAAGCGATTCCTTCAGCTGCTGCTTTGGCTGCTGCGATTGTTGTATAATATGGAATCTTCGCTTTGATCGCACCTTTTCTTAGGTAACTATCATCGTTCACGCTGTCTTTTCCGACTGGAGAGTTTACAATAATATCGATATTACCATTTGTGATAAGGTCAAGGATGTTTGGTCTTCCTTCGCTTAATTTATTGACTTTCTCAGCTTCAATTCCAGCTTCTTTGATCAGTTTACATGTGTTTTCTGTTGCAAGGATCTTGAATCCGTCGTCTGCGAATGCTTTTGCTACTTCTACAACTTCTTCTTTATCCTTGCGATTTACAGAAATCAGTACCGTTCCTCCTAATGGAAGTTTCGCTCCAACACCTTCCTGTGCTTTGTAGAAAGCTTCTCCATAGGATTTGGATAATCCAAGAACTTCTCCTGTAGAACGCATTTCTGGTCCTAGAACTGGGTCTACTTCTTGGAACATATTGAATGGGAAGGCTGCTTCTTTGACTCCATAATATGGAATTGCCTGTTCTTTTAATTCTGGTACTGGTGATGGTTTTCCTGTTAATTCAGATGTGATGATCTGTGTTGCCAGTGGAACCATTCTCACGTTACATACTTTGGATACCAAAGGTACTGTACGAGATGCACGTGGGTTTGCTTCTAATACATAAACTTTATCATCTTCGATCGCATACTGCATATTCATTAGTCCTTTGACATGCATTTCTTCTGCGATCTTTCTTGTGTATTCTTTGATCGTTTCCAGGTTTTCTTCTGAAATATGAACAGATGGAAGAATACAAGCGGAGTCTCCTGAATGAACTCCTGCAAGTTCGATATGTTCCATCACTGCTGGTACAAATGCGTGTGTTCCGTCACTGATCGCATCTGCTTCACATTCCATCGCATGATTTAAGAAACGGTCGATCAGGATTGGGCGGTCTGGTGTTACACCAACGGCTGCTTTCATATATCCTGCCATGCTTTCGTCATCATAGACAACTTCCATTCCACGTCCACCAAGAACGTAGGAAGGTCTTACCATCACTGGATATCCGATCTTTCCTGCGATCTCTAATGCTTCTTCTACTGTTGTTGCCATTCCTGATTCTGGCATTGGAATCTCTAATTTATCCATCATTTCACGGAACAGATCACGGTCTTCTGCAAGGTCAATGACAGATGGAGATGTTCCAAGAATCTTCACACCATTTTTCTCAAGTTCGGCAGCAATATTCAGTGGTGTCTGTCCACCAAACTGAGCGATCACTCCTAATGGTTTTTCTTTATTATAAATACTTAATACATCTTCCACTGTTAATGGTTCGAAATATAATTTATCGGATGTATCGTAATCTGTAGATACTGTCTCTGGGTTGCAGTTTACGATGATCGTCTCGAATCCCATTTTCTTCAATGCCTGAGATGCATGTACACAGCAGTAGTCAAATTCGATACCCTGTCCGATACGGTTTGGACCTCCACCTAAAATCATGATCTTTTGTTTATCTGTAGATACTGGGTTCTTGTCTTCTGCATTATATGTTGAATAATAATATGCATTATCTGGCGTTCCGCTTACATGAACCCCTTCCCATGCTTCTTCGACACCGATTGAAATACGTTTATTTCTGATATCTTCTTCTGGAATCTCTAATAACTGACTTAAATATTTGTCGGAGAAACCATCTTTCTTCGCTGATGTTAACATTTCATCAGATGGCATGTTTCCTTTGCATGCAAGAAGCTTTTCTTCTTCTTCAACTAACTCTTTCATCTGCTCAATAAAGTATGTTTTTACTTTTGTCAGTTCAAAGATTTCATCGACAGTTGCACCTTTTCTTAATGCTTCGTACATGATGAAATGACGTTCACTTGATGGTGTCACTAATTTCTTTAATAATTCTTCTTTTGTTAAAGTATCAAAGTTGTTCGCATGTCCAAGTCCGTAGCGTCCTGTCTCTAAGCTTCGGATTGCTTTCTGGAATGCTTCTTTGTATGTCTTACCGATACTCATAACTTCACCAACGGCACGCATCTGTGTTCCAAGTTTGTCTTCGACACCTTTGAATTTCTCAAATGCCCAACGTGCAAACTTGATAACGACATAGTCACCGTCTGGTACATATTTATCTAATGTTCCGTATTTTCCACATGGAATATCTTTTAATGTTAAACCTGCTGCAAGCATTGCAGAAACTAAAGCGATCGGGAATCCTGTCGCTTTGGATGCTAATGCTGAGGATCTTGACGTTCTTGGATTGATCTCGATAACAATAATACGGTCTGTCACTGGATCATGAGCAAACTGTACGTTTGTTCCACCGATCACCTGTACAGAATCTACAATCTTGTATGCCTGTTCCTGTAATCTCTGCTGACATTCTTCAGAGATCGTGAGCATCGGTGCGGAACAGAAGGAGTCTCCTGTATGCACTCCTAATGGATCGATATTCTCAATGAAGCAGACTGTGATCATATTTCCTTCTGCATCACGGACAACTTCTAATTCTAATTCTTCCCATCCAAGAATGGATTCTTCTACAAGTACCTGTCCAACTAAACTTGCCTGAAGTCCTCTTGCCATAACGGTCTTCAATTCTTCTTTGTTATATACCAGTCCTCCACCGGCTCCACCCATTGTGTAAGCTGGACGAAGTACCACTGGATAACCAAGCTTATCAGCGATCTTCAACCCATCTTCTACGCTGTAAGCAACCTCGCTTCGAGCCATCTCGATTCCAAGTTCGTCCATTGTCTTCTTAAACTCGATACGGTCTTCTCCACGTTCAATACTATCTACCTGTACACCAATTACTTTGACATTATACTTATCTAAAATACCCTTTTTATATAACTCTTCGCATAAATTTAATCCGGACTGCCCACCTAAGTTTGGAAGTAAAGCATCTGGACGTTCCTTTGCAATGATTTCCTCTAAACGTTCTGCGTTCAGCGGTTCAATGTAAGTTTCGTCAGCTGTCTCTGGATCTGTCATGATCGTTGCTGGATTGGAGTTGACCAATACGATCTCATATCCAAGTTTACGAAGCGCCTTACACGCCTGTGTCCCCGAATAGTCGAATTCGCATGCCTGACCGATGATGATCGGACCAGAGCCAATGATCAACACTTTGTTAATATCTGTTCTTTTTGGCATAAAAATAATTCCTCCTTTAGACTTTATTATTATTATATAAGAAAATCAGTGAAATCGGAATCATTTTGTGAAGTTTTTTTAACTATGTTAACTTTGGATTTTCTTACCAATTCATAAGAATTTCTTAATGACAATTTATAAATCGTTTATATTTGTTTATATTCTGTATATTGAATCTCGAAATGGAAATGATTATACTATAACCATACCTCAAGGAAAGACCTAAAAGATAAGACAATAAAAGAATTTCAGGAAACATCCTACAGGTATAGTTTTTTCATATATATTTTTAATCCTCTCTTTTCAAAAAGGAAACCATCACACCCCAGATGGTTTCCTTTTATTTTTGTCAGATTTTCCCGCCTTGCTTTTCATTTTTGCCTATAATATAATGATGTTTGTTACTTTTTTATAGATTTTCAATAAAGAAAGAGAGGAACGTATGTTTTTACATACGGAAAAAAACTATGTTGGAAAACTTATTTAAATTAAAGGAGAATCATACCTCCGTAAAAACTGAAGTCATTGCTGGTATTACTACATTTATGACAATGGCTTACATCCTTGCGGTAAACCCAAGTGTGCTTTCTGCAGCTGTATTATTAGCTACATGTATCGCTTCCTTTATCGGAACTATATGCATGGGACTTACTGCGAACCTTCCATTCGTACTTTCCGCTGGTATGGGATTAAATGCTTATCTTGCCTATACCGTTGTTGGTGTGATGGGTTATCACTGGCAGGTTGCTTTACTTGCTGTATTCATTGAAGGTATCATCTTCATCGTATTATCTTTGACCAATGTTCGTGAAGCGATCTTTGATGCGATCCCTTTGAATCTTAAGAAGGGAGTTTCTGTCGGAATCGGTATCTTTATTGCCTTTATCGGTCTTCAGAACGCAAAACTTGTTATTGGAAATAAATCTACATTGGTATCTATCACAAACTTTACAAAAGATTTCCATACTGCTGGAATCTGTTCTTTACTTGCAGTTATTGGATTATTGATCACAGTCATTCTTTATATTAAAAAAGTACCTGGATCTATCCTGATCGGAATCCTTGCTACATGGGTGATCGGAATGCTCTGCCAGATAACAGGAATCTATGTTCCTGATTTCAAAACAGGTTATTACAGCCTGTTCCCTACATTTGCAATGACAGATTTTTCAAAATTAGGAGAGACTTTCGGTAAATGCTTCCAGTATGACTTGGGCAAAGTCGGAATCTTTAATTTTATCGCCGTTGTATTATCTTTCTTATTTGTCGATCTGTTTGATACACTCGGAACTTTAGTCGGTGTCAGCACAAAAGCCGGAATGCTTGACGAGGAAGGTAAACTTCCTGGAATCAAACCTGCATTAATGGCAGACGCCGTTGCTACAACAGCTGGTGCGGTTCTTGGTACTTCTACTGTTACAACATTCGTTGAATCTTCTTCTGGTGTTGCTGCGGGTGGACGTACTGGTTTAACAGCTGTTGTTTCAGGATTCTTATTCCTGATCTCAACATTATTTGCACCGCTCTTTACAGCAATCCCATCATTTGCGACAGCCCCTGCGCTGATCATGGTTGGGTTCTTAATGTTTGGAGCAATCTCTGATATCAAATTTACAGATGACAATATGACAGAAGCCGTACCTGCTTACCTTTGCATCATTGCAATGCCATTATTCTACAGTATCTCTGAGGGAATCTCTATCGGAATCATCTCCTATGTGATCTTGAATGTAGCTTGTGGTAAAGCAAAGAAAATCACTCCTTTAATGTACGTACTTGCAGTATTATTCATCCTGAAATATGCCGTTTTATAAATAATCGAGTAGGAGGCGGTGACTAACCGCCGTCCTCTCACAGCACCGTACGTACCGTTCGGTATACGGCGCTTTCAATAGTTGACGTGCACAGACTGATAGGCTGTGGCTAAATCATAAAAGCCACCGTTTATCAGTCTTTCTTTTGTCATGGCTTTCTTAACCGTTGTCAGATTCGCACAATACCAGTGTCCTCTTCGGCAGTTTGCTGCCATGTTCGCATAGTATTCGTGTACTCCCATCTTTATCAGATTTTTTTCCTTTGTTCTTGGAAGTTTCCACTGTTTCCATATACACATGCGTATTCTGTGATAGAGCCATCCGTTGATGTCTTCCATGTTGTTCTTCATGCTTGCTATTCCGTAATAGTTCAGCCATCCTCTTGCATATACCTTCATTTTCTCAAGGCTTGGCTTGATTGACTGTACAGACTTACGGGAAGATAATTCTTTCAGTCTCGACTTAAACTTCTTCCATGACTTTGGATGAACGCGAACGTAGATACCGTTTCCGTTCCTTCCCAATGCAAAGCCAAGAAACTTAAAATTCCGGATCGCAAACACGCTGACAGTACGGCTTTTCTCTCTGTTGACTGTGAGTTTCAGCTTCCCTTCAAGGTATTTCGTACTGCTTTCCAGAAGTCTCTCCGATGCTCGCTTGCTCTTCGCAAGGAGCACAATGTCATCTGCATATCTGATGCATGGAACTCCTCTTTTCAAAAACTCTTGGTCAAACTCATTGAGATATATATTCGCTAATAATGGGGATAGATTTCCTCCTTGTGGCGAACCTTCCTCTGTTTCCATGACCACTCCATTCTCCATTACTCCACTTTTCAGATAACGCTTGATCAACTGCACCACTCGTTCATCCTTTACATTCTTGCGAAGTAAGTTAATGAGAATTTCATGGTTAAGTGTATCAAAGTATTTCGATAAATCTAAGGATACTGCATAAGTGTATCCTTTTCCTGCATACTCCTTCACTTTAAGGATTGCGTCTTTGGCGCTTCTGCCCGGACGATAGCCAAAGCTACCATCTGCAAACAGCGGTTCATAGATTGGCACTAACTGTTGCGTTATTGCCTGTTGGATGGTACGGTCTATCACCGTTGGTATGCCAAGCTTTCGCACACCACCGTCTGGTTTTGGAATTTCAACCCGCCTTACCGGAGATGGAGTATATTTTCCTCTGAGTATCCGGTTTTTCAGTTCCTGTTGATGTTCCTTTAGATATGGCAGGGTTTCTTCGATACTCATTCCATCAATACCTGCCGCTCCTTTATTCGCCTCCACTCTTTTATACGCCCTGTTTAGATTATCTTTGTACAGTATCGCTTCCAATAGTTTCGGCTGTGCACTGTCTCTTTCTTTCCATATCCGATTGAATGACCTTGACGCTTTCGCATACCCTTCATGTTCCGCACTATCTCTTTGCGAACAGCCACTGTTTGTGTTTTCTGTCATAATCAGTCATTCCTCCTTTCCCTGTCATACTCAAGACTCCTACTGATTCGGTCCTTCACCTTTCGGCTACTATGACCTCTGCTGACTTCTGCGCGTTCAGCACTGCTTTGTACAGTGGTTACTCCTTTCGGAGCATACCGCACAGACCTCCCCGGGTACCACACGTTTCTTCCTCTCCATCCATCTGCCTCATTTATCACGCATGATTCCGTGTAGTTATTGGGCTTCGACTTGTCTAGCAGCCTTACCCTCATGCATGACCTTATATGAGATTTCTGTTCGTCAGACCAGAGATTTGCCCGTGGTTAGTCTGTTCCCACATCCGGCTTCCTTCAGATTCCACCTCACGATAGACACCCTTGCCTTCGGCTATATCCTTCCCACTACCGGGTGGATTCGGGACTTTAACCCTTTAGAAACGTGCGCCGCCGGGCGCACTAGCAAAAAAGAACCTTAACTCCCAGCATTTATTATATATACATTGAGTTAAGGTTCTTATTATTTTATATTCTATAAAATCTATAACAGATTATTCATCCCAGTTTGTATAAACTTCTTGCACATCGTCATCCTCATCAAGAAGATCTAATGTTTTCTGAATACTCTTAATATCTTCTTCACTTGTAAGTTCGACCATAGTACCAGGGATCATTGTTACACTGGCATCTGCCATAGGAATTTCTTCCTTCTCTAAAGCTTCTCTGACTGCACTGAAGTCTTCTGGTGTTGTCAATACTTCAAAGCTGTCGTCTTCTTCGTTGAAGTCTTCTGCTCCGGCATCTAATGCCATCATCATAAGATCGTCTGCATCCATTTCACATTCTTCTTTAGAGATGATGATCTGTCCTTTCTTCTCGAACATATAAGATACACATCCTGGTGTTCCTACGTTACCATTTCCTTTTGTGAAAGCATTTCTTACATTAGATGCTGTACGGTTTTTGTTATCTGTTAATGTATCTACGATGATCGCAACTCCGCTTGGTCCATATCCTTCATATGTAATCTGCTCATAATTAACAGAATCTGCATCTCCGGCAGCTTTTTTGATACCACGTTCGATCGTGTCATTTGGCATATTGTTTGCTTTTGCTTTTGCAATGACATCACGTAATCTGCTATTGTTGTCTGGATCTGGTCCACCCTCTTTAACGGCTACTGCAATTTCTCTTCCAATGACTGTGAAAATCTTTCCTTTTTTCGCATCATTTTTTTCTTTTTTGTGTTTGATGTTCGCAAATTTACTGTGTCCTGACATCTTCTTCTTCCTTCCTTTTCCTTTTTTCTACCTTTACCTGTCTAATCATGTTGTCATGAATATCAACAGATTTAAAGGAATATCCTTGGTAGATAATTTCTATTTCTTCATTGTCTTCTGGTAAATGTCCCAGCTGATCAATTAAAAATCCATTGAGTGTCTCAATATCTTCAACGTCAAATTCGATTCCTAATGTATCCTCAAGTTCTTCCAGTCTCGTACTTCCTCGTACAAGATAAATATCTGCCCATCCAATCTTGGTGATATTACGGTCTTCGACATCATATTCGTCTAAAATATTCCCTACTATGACCTCTAGCATATCTTCCATAGATACAATACCTTCTGTCTGGCTGTATTCATCAATAACGATCGCCATATGAATCTTCTTGGTCTGCATCTCCTGAAAAAGCACCGATAAATTCATCGTCTGATGAACAAAAAACGGCTCTCTTGCAATATCAGAAAGTGTTGCTTCTTTCTGATTAAGATATGCATCGATCACATCTTTTAAATAAAGCACTCCTACAATGTTATCAATGTCATCTTCATATAATGGGTATCTTGAATATGGCTCATCTAACATATAATTTAATGCTTTCTCTACGGACATGTTTACATCAATCGCATCAATCTTCTTTCTTGATGTCATAACATCTGTGACATCTTTATCTCCAAATTCGAAAATATTCGTGATCATGCGGGCTTCCCCTTCCATGATCGCACCTTGCTCATGTCCTTCGTTAACAATGTTCATGATCTCTTCTTCATATTCATTGTCTTCATCCTCTTCATGTTCTTGTTCTGATGTGTGCAGTTTTTTCTTTGCTTCTTTGATCTTCTCTCTTTGTTTCATGAAAAAACACCCAACTGCAAATCCGATGATAACTGCTAAAATGATCATCATAAGCACCGAGGGAGTAAATCCTTCCATTTCTTTTTCTTTCTCCTTTTATCTTCTAGAAATTAAGACTATACAAACTTAAATATATCATTTCTAAGAAAAAAGGTCAATATATCCAAGATTCCTGTTATGTATCAAGACTTAAACTAATCTTTAGTGCATGATCCACTTGTTTTAGGAATGTACAATTTAAATGGCATACCTTTTCTCTTAAACGACTTTTATCGATTGTCCGGATCT
>ERZ791614.1613-NODE-1613-length-11202-cov-2.986543_pt1 | contig 11202 bp, 10 predicted proteins | sample MGYA00510274_ERZ791614 | MGnify/ENA primary metagenome ERZ791614 (study PRJEB30046, sample SAMN00715221) | human gut metagenome | study: EMG produced TPA metagenomics assembly of the A metagenome-wide association study of gut microbiota in type 2...
CAGTCCCGCCAGCACGCCGGCAATCAGCCCGGTCAGCAGCGTCCAGGTCAGCGGACGTAAAGAGGGAGGATCGTTTCGACTCCAGAGAACACCGGAAAGAAGCGCAATGCAGAAAAAGACCTGTAGCGTCGTGACGAAAAAGTAACTCATAACTTCGACTCTGTACGGCGGGTTGAATTAAGCGACGGGCATATGATCGGTCTGACCAACGCGCCAGAAGGGGGAATCCTCCTGGCGCGTTGGTTAGTCGGTTTTAGTTCAGACCGACATATTTAAACTCGTAGCTCACATCAAACGGTTTCCACCAGCGGCCTACGCCTGTTTCGCTGTCAGTATGGCGATGCATCCCGGCTTTTGACGGCGGTTCAATGTGGTAGGTCACTTTATAGTTGCCCACGCCCATCATTTTGATGTTCGCGCCATAGTGCGGGCCATCGCTGGCAACCATCGGCATGAAGGTGCCTTCCTGTTTTTCGCCCGTGTCGTTGTTGACCAGGGTGTAGCTGATGGTCAGGTACGGGATCCATTCCCCTGCGCCAAAGCCGTTTTTATTGCCTTCTACAGCGTGGATATCCGCTTCAAGGTGAACATCGGCTTTTGCTGCCGGTAAGCCCATGCCGCGCGGTTCCATATCAATCGGTTGCAGGTAAACGGCCGCCAGCTCCATTTCATTCATGGTGACAGGCTCGCCTGCCGGGTACTCTTTAAAAGCAAACGCGGCTGGCGCAATGAAAATGCTGGCCATCACTGCGCTGGCAATCAGGGTTTTCTTCATGGTCATCAAACGTATCCTCTCGTCTAAAACAACGGCTATACAACGATTATGGGTTATTTTTTATCGTCTCCCCGGGAACCGCGCTTTTGCGCCGCATCACCCACAGCGCCACCAGCGCCGCGAGCAGCAATACGACCTGCGGTAACAACGTTTCCACGTAGGGATAAATCCCCAGCCAGCTGATTTCAGGGAAGCCGTTAATCAACGTAGGCTGGAACAGTTTGCCTTCCACCAGTTCCAGAACGCCTTTGCCCGCAAAGACGAAGGCCATCAGATACATGAAACTGCCGGTAAACATAAAGAAGGGTTTCAGCGGCAGGCGCACTACTGAGTAACGCATCACCAGCCAGGCGAGCAGCAGCACCACGCAGCCAATCACAAAACCGGCGCCAATCGCCATATGGCCGGATACCGTGTTTGCATCGCCAATCAGAGCGTAATAGAACAGCACCGTTTCCGCCCCTTCGCGGTACACCGCCAGGAAGCTGGTCAGCCATAGTCCGACCAGGGAGCCTCGCGACAGGGAATGAGACAGTTTGCCTTCCAGCCAGGCTTTCCAGTGGCGCGCTTCCACTTTGGACAGCAGCCAGTAACTCATAAAGAACAGCATCACGACGGCAATCAGCATCGTTATGCCTTCCAGCAGTTCACGGCTGGCGCCGGAGTTAGTAAACAGCATCTGGAAGATAGCGGCGGTGATGACGCTGGCGATCAGCGCCACAATTACCGACTGACGAATAAGCGGCAGCTTATCCTGATGGTTGTTTTTCACCATGTAGGCCACGATTGCCGCAACAATCAGCAGCGCTGCCAGCCCCTCGCGCACGATGATCATCAGACTATAGAGCAGCAGACTCCACTGGGTTTCTTCGCCTTCGCCCAGCATCGTCACGGCTTTTTGCAGATCCTGCGCCAGCGCGCTGGCCTCTGCATTCAGGCGCTCAACCGGCTGACCGGCCTTCATCAGACTGACCAAGCGGGTAAAATACGCCTCCAGCGTGGTTTTAAATGCCGAATCGCGAGAGCCGATTTTGTTTTCCATGCCGCTGGCTTCGAAGCGGTCGAAGTAGGTATCCTGGATATCCAGAATCGCATTCTTCGCATCGCCGCCCTGATAGCGCGCTATCGCGTCCTGAATGCTCTGGTTAATTCCCGTCGTCACCTCAGCCCAGTCGGTGCGGTTATTTCCCTCGTCCGCCGCCGGAATGTTGTCTGCGCTTTGCGCTGCGGCAACCTGCTGATCGTCACGGGTGGTTGGCAAGCCGGGTAAGATATCCTCGATATCCTGTAGCAGCGTAGTGACCTGATAGGAGACATCGTTGAGATGGTCAGGTTGCGCGGTCAGCGCAATCAGGGATGAGAATTGTTGGTTAATGGAGGCGGCATCTTTTGCAGAACGGTTTTGTCTGAGGGACATCTCCATCTCAGAGTTTTTAAAGCCCTGATAGTGCGCCTGTTGAACGTGCTGACTGGCAACGCTGTAATTCCCGGCCTGATATTCAGTGACCGCCTGCGCCAGCAGATCGTCGATCGTCCTGAAACTCTCCTGCCAGTGAACGGCAATGTCGTCCCTGGACAGCGCGTTGTGCTGCTCTTCGGCCACCAGACGATGTCCGCCATCCAGCACCGGTTCCACTTCGCGCAGTGCGGCTTTCAGCCAGTCAATGCGCGCCTGGACGTCAGCGAGCGGTTTTTTCTCGCCAATCATTCGACGGATCTCGCCGAATGCGCTCTCCATCTCGTAACTTTTGCGCGCGGAAATGTTGATGCGGATCGGCCCTTCCAGGTTCTCGAACACCTCAAAATAGGCCATTTGTACCGTGCGGCGCGCCTCGTCGGCATGCTGTTGCTGATAAAGTTCCGCTGTTTTATCAAGACGTTGCTCGATATCTTCAATCAAAGGCGCATAATTCGTCGACGCCCAGACACTCATGCTTATAAACAAGCCAAAGAGAGTAACCAACAAAGAGTTACGAAAGTTACGCACGTGCACACCGCCAAAGAATACAAATGATAATTATTATCATATCTTTTTGTCGCGTTGTACATGACCTGGATCATAAAAATGTCAGCAGACGACAAGTTATGTAAACTTATTTCATCAAATCGTGATGAACACACACATTATGCGTTGATAAAAGGGACGTTATCTCCCTGTTTTTCTCATGGAATTAACGGCAAGGCAGGCGCGGTAACAGAGGAATAAATCCCCCTGCCGACAGTGATATTATTCATTATCGGCAGGCAGAAATAAAACGCGTTATTGCGTACAGCAATATTCAAAGATTAAGGTTATTTCGATCGCTGGCAAGACGCTGTAAGAATTGACCATATCCCTGCGGCCCCATCCAGTAGTTAATACTTTTCTCAACGCCGGTTGATGTCAACGTCGCACCGGAAATACCGTCAACGGTATATTCATCGGCATGTTCAGGTTTATCCTGTACTATTTTTAATGCAGGATGTCCGCTGTTATCTAATAATCGTTTCCCTGGCCACTGTTTGCGCCAGTTGGCGTCTTCCACCCTAGCCCCCAGAAACGGCGTTTCCCGTTGCTGATAATAATACAGATTTCTCACCGTACGACCGTCCAGCCCCAGAGCAAGAAACGCATGCATCATGGATTTCGCGCCCTTACCGATAACCTGCTGAATTTCATTATTTTTATCTTTCACAAAGAACACATCCGCCACCGTACAGCGCTGACGAACCTGCGCTGGGTCGCGTTCAGGGGCAAGTTTTTCACACTTCTGCCGCGCGGTGTCCGCGCTGCTGCCAGCCACCAGTTCGCCGGAATCTAAATTAACATGGCGTTGAATAATATAACGATGATAGAGCGTTTCGACTGATTTTTTATCCTGGGTCTCTGATTTCATCAGGCCCGCAGCGTGTAAAATTGCCGCCTGTTTTTCCTCCTCTGTCGGCTCCGTCATTTCTCCCTGGAACAGCATAAACCATGCCGCCGCCGCAACAAAAATAAGGACACAAAGCACCATCATTGATGCAACAATAATTTTACCCTTGCGCATTGAATTGTTATCCCTGTCAAAATGGAAATCGAAAAAATCGCCTGAACGTATCACAGACTTTCATTCAATTAAAACAGATATGCCATTATCAATTCAGGTTTGCAACGTCAGGCAGCGGTAAAAAATAATAACTGGCGTCGGTAAAAAAGCAGCAAAAATAACAGAAAACACGCTCTCCGCTCGTTTTACACATCCTTACAATGGGTTAAAAAATGCCGGGTTTCCCCGGCACGCTATCAAAACATGGCTGCCCGCCACAGACGTAACTTCATGCCCCAGTAGCTGGTCCAGCCGCTGGTCGTAGTTACCACCTGCCCCTTCGACACCACCACCAGCGTTGGCGTGACGCTGATTTCCCAGTTTCGTGATATCTCACCGCCGCTATCATTCACGACGGGGAACGTCACCCTTTTACGCGATAACCAGCGGGAAACCTCCCCGTCATTACCGGAACGCAGCGCGATGGTCATGACGCTCTCCCCTTCCGACTGCAAACGGGCGACATCCGGCGTGGTGAAACGGCAGATACCGCACCAGCTCGCCCAGAAGTAGAGCAGCACCGGGCGTTCTTCACTGATCGACGCCAGCGTTACGGTTTCCCCGTCCAGCGTATGCAGCGGCGTGCTGTCAAACATGGCCGGCATCTGCGGAGAACGCCAGACATCCAGCAGGATTATCACGCCAGCCAGCAGAACCAGTAAGATCGCGCCTTCACGCAGCCAGCGGCGCAGTTTACTGAGCATGGGCCACCGCCAGTTTTTCTTTCACCACCGCCTCAAGGGTCTCCCACGATACCGCGCCGGGGATCATCTCGTCGCCAATGATGGTTGCCGGCGTCCCCTGAACGCCAACCAGCCGGGCGAGTTGCAGATTGGTGCTCAACGTCTCCATGCTTTTCTCATCGGGGTCAGTTTGGATATAGAGAATTATTGTACTATAAGGGCTTCCCCGGCATGTCAACGCCGGTGTTTACGGTTTCTGTCTGCACTATAGTAAAAAAATAAAGGGGAGAGACTGCGGTACTATAAACGGTCATGATGAATCGTCATCGATTCGGACCCTGATGAAAGACGCTCGTGAGGCTCTAGTTCGTTAGTCGGGTACACTTGCCCTGTACAATAAGCAGATATACCTCACGGGGTCTAACCCTTTATCATCAACGAGTTGCAGATCAGATGGTCATACAGCTTTGTACTTTAGCTGGCTGAGTACAACCTGAAATCAGGCACTGTTGCAAAGTTAGCGATGAGGCAGCCTTTTGTCTTATTCAAAGGCCTTACATTTCAAAAACTCTGCTTACCAGGCGCATTTCGCCCAGGGGATCACCATAATAAAATGCTGAGGCCTGGCCTTTGCGTAGTGCACGCATCACCTCAATACCTTTGATGGTGGCGTAAGCCGTCTTCATGGATTTAAATCCCAGCGTGGCGCCGATTATCCGTTTCAGTTTGCCATGATCGCATTCAATCACGTTGTTCCGGTACTTAATCTGTCGGTGTTCAACGTCAGACGGGCACCGGCCTTCGCGTTTGAGCAGAGCAAGCGCGCGACCATAGGCGGGCGCTTTATCCGTGTTGATGAATCGCGGGATCTGCCACTTCTTCACGTTGTTGAGGATTTTACCCAGAAACCGGTATGCAGCTTTGCTGTTACGACGGGAGGAGAGATAAAAATCGACAGTGCGGCCCCGGCTGTCGACGGCCCGGTACAGATACGCCCAGCGGCCATTGACCTTCACGTAGGTTTCATCCATGTGCCACGGGCAAAGATCGGAAGGGTTACGCCAGTACCAGCGCAGCCGTTTTTCCATTTCAGGCGCATAACGCTGAACCCAGCGGTAAATCGTGGAGTGATCGACATTCACTCCGCGTTCAGCCAGCATCTCCTGCAGCTCACGGTAACTGATGCCGTATTTGCAGTACCAGCGTACGGCCCACAGAATGATGTCACGCTGAAAATGCCGGCCTTTGAATGGGTTCATGTGCAGCTCCATCAGCAAAAAGGGATGATAAGTTTATCACCACCGACTATTTGCAACAGTGCCATCAGGATCATCTTTCAGTGGATAGCACTGAATGAGGCATAACCATAGCACCCTCTTGGCTTGCAACGGCAAGTAGTAAGCTGCTTCTGTCAGTTCATTGGATTGACTAATGTTGACTGATTTTTTCGCGGTACTTATTGTCATTGTCATTATCGTATGGGTTGTTTTTAACTCGCCCATATTGTCATGCAAAAGCCCATCCAACAAGGGAAATTAACGTGTTATCCACAGTCATAAAACACGAATTTAAACCAGGGGCGTTTCCCATAGCAATACGAGGTTTTTCCCATACCAACTCGTGGCATTTCCCATAAAAATTCGGGCTGTTACCCATATTAATCCGTGGTATTTCCCAGCATAACCCTGGGTGATTCCCATAAAGGAGGCCTGAAAGGCAGACATGACGCGGTCTCTGGGCATCCTAAAATGGACAAAAAGGAGAAAACTTTTAAAAAGGAATAAAAATAGCTTAAAAAACAGTCTGTGAGTATGTGGAAAAGTTGATCTGAACTGTCAGAGAAAACTTTGGGTGTTTCCCACAATATCCTTTAAATCAGGTGCGTACGAGCATTATGTGACTATAGCGCCGTTGCGCTTCCTCGCCAGTTCGCTCGCGATGCTCGGTCTCAAGGCTGCGGCGAGCACTACCTATTCCTTTTGGTGATAAATATAATGCCACGTACATTAATTTAATGTCGTGGTTATAAATGTTGTACGTTTTGTTATGTTGTGTACAATGTGATTAAGCTTTACACATATTTGACGCGCAAGGAATCCATCTTTAGGGGAAGGGGAAAACAATGAGACGTGATTACGGTAGTGTTGGCACCATAGCTCTCAGAGCAAGTGCCTTACTTCAGGCTATGAGCAGGGATATTGAGGCTCAGAGAAAAGAATTTAATCTGACTCAATATCATCAGACATATACCAGAAATGCTGTGGCAAAACTGCCTAAGTTAAGCCGTCGCATCGTTGAACTTGCTGTAAAAGAGATGGAGGACAGCGGTTACGAATTCAATAAAAAGCAGGTTGGTAACGTAGAGCAATACGCTCTCACTATTCAGAACGTTATCGACATTTACGCCCACCGTCAAATACCTAAGTACCGCGATATTCACAAAGAACCATACGTGATTTTTGTCGTCAATCTTAAAGGCGGTGTATCAAAAACAGTCACGACAGTCACTCTCGCACATGCATTACGAGTACATCCGGACTTGCTTCGTCATGATCTCCGCATCCTGGTTATTGACCTTGATCCGCAGGCATCCAGTACTATGTTTCTTGATCACACTCATAGCATTGGTACTGTTCTTGAAACAGCAGCCCAGGCAATGCTGAATGATCTCGATGCAGAAACGTTGAGAGAAGCTGTAATTCGCCCAACTATTATCCCAGGCGTCGATATCATCCCTGCGTCGATCGACGACGGCTTTGTTGCCAGCCAGTGGGAGTCATTAGTTACAGAACATTTACCAGGTCTGAAACCTTCTGAGGTGCTCAAAAAAACAATTATTGACCGTATCGCAGGTGATTATGATTTTGTCTTTATTGATACAGGCCCTCACCTTGATCCGTTCCTCCTGAATGGACTGGCCGCGAGCGATTTGCTCTTGACCCCTACTCCACCGGCACAGGTTGATTTTCACTCCACGTTGAAATACCTGACACGTTTACCGGAGATGCTGGAACGCCTTGAAGAAGAAGGTGTGGAACCCAGGCTCAGCGCCAGTATTGGGTTTATGTCAAAAATGACCGGCAAACGTGACCACGAGACGTCACATAGTCTGGCGCGTGAAGTGTACGCAAGTAACATTCTTGATGCGTCACTGCCGCGACTTGACGGATTCGAACGGTGTGGTGAGTCGTTTGACACCATTATTAGTGCAAACCCCGTTTCCTACCCTGGAAGTGCTGAAGCACTGAAAAAAGCCCGAACTGAAGCTGAACGATTTACTAAGGCTGTTTTTGATCGAATTGAATATATCCGTGGAGCATCAAAATGAGGAAAGTTTTAGCTCGTGGCCGAGTTCTTGGCAACAGCAATTCAGAATTTGCGCGAATGCTTGAAAGCGATGGCGATGTGAAAACCTTTACTCTCAAATCTGGTAAACAGGCCAAATTTGTGAAAACGGTTGTGCTAAGCGGTGAGATCGAATCGAAGACATTTGTTGATTCATCTGTTAATGGTCGCGACCAGGCAATGTTATCCCCTGAGTCAGTCAGTGACATTTCCCGTACCATAAAACTGCAGCAGTTTTTCCCCGCTATTGGGAGAGAGGTCAACGGGCGAATTGAGATCCTGGACGGCACACGTCGCCGGGCAGCCTGCATTTATAACAATGTTAAATTCGAAATACTTGTTACAAAGGACGATATTGAACTGTCAGATGCACGACAACTGGCAAAAGACATACAAACCGCACGTGAGCATAGCTTGCGTGAGCTGGGAAAACGACTCGAAGTTACGTATGGAACCAGTATGACGAAGGAAGAGATTGCTCAGGCAGAAAATCTCTCTCCTGCGAAAGTGACTCGTGCGTTTCAGGCCGCAGCAGTGCCAGATGAAATGGTTGCAGTTTTCCCTGTGATAAATGATATTTCGTTGTCGGATTATCATTTTTTACTGAAACTAGCTGAAGAAGCAAACAACAAGCAAAGATCAGTAACAGAACTGATGGAAAAAGTTCAGCATCGGTTGAAGACCATGCCAGATTATCCGGCAATTGATAAAAGCAAAATTCTGGCTGTTATCAGAGCTGAGAGCAAATCGCTGATAGTTCGCCCGACCCGCACGGTTCAAACTGAGAAGCTGAGAGAATTTTCAGATCGCAACCAATTTGCAAGAAAGAAAATTGATTCAAAGAAACGACTTGTTGTTTATGAGTTTTCCCGCATTTCCGCTGAGGCACAGTCGGAGATAGATGAGGCAATAAAACGTATTCTGGAAAGACTTCCTGAGTCAAGTGAGTAAGCGACAAGGATGCCGGAGAGCATCCTTTTCTTATGTTTTTCACCATGCCTATTTCATGGTTACTTCTTTGATTATAAAAGAAAAATAATAATTCTTTCACACTGAAATCACCACTTTTTCTCAACTTCTACGTGACTCATAATTTCGCTACTGGTAGTTCAGACCAGCGAGTTGTATAGGCTGGTGAAAGCATCTCCCGTTTCATTTGCCATTCAGATGCAATCCCCCGGCCCGCAAACCACACTTTTCCGAGTCCTGAATGATTAATACCGTCCACAACTTTCATTAGCTGATTGCTGTTGCTTCGGAGCAGAGTATCATCGAACAGGTTCAACAGCGAAACCCCGTCAGGAGCGAAATCGTTCAGCATACAGCCTGCCTTTGCGTAACGGTGACCATCCACCCAGATCCTGTCCAGAGCTCTGACGGCAGCGGCAATGATGTCCTGTGTATCCTGCGTGGGGATGAGCAGTTTTTCACTGGCCAGATTACCGTAGTAGGGCTCATTTACGGCGAACGGCGATGTTTTCACAAACACGGCAATATGCCTGCAGAACTGACGCTCGCCGCGCAGCTTTTCAGCTGCACGCTCAGCGTACTGACAAACTGCCTGTCGCATGGCTTCATAAGTTGTGACACGTTCCCCAAAGCTCCTGCTGCAGACTATCTGCTGTTTGGGGGGCGGTGCTTCCTCCAGTGAAATACAGCTTTCTCCGGTGAGTTCCCGGACCGTTCTCTCCAGAACCACATTGAAGTTTTTCCTGATAAATACAGGGGTCGCGCGCGCCAGCTGCAGTGCAGTTGTTATCCCCATTGTGTTCAGCTTCTTTGAGATCCTGCGGCCTACCCCCCAGATTTCCTCCACCGGCTGCAGTGACAGCAGTTTTTCCGTACGGCGGATATTGCCTAGCGTTAACGCCAGCACGCCACCAAACTGTGGCCACTCTTTGGAAGCCCACTGTGCTGACTTTGCTAGTGTTTTGGTTGGCCCCATTCCGACACCGATAGTCAGGCCAGTCCCGTTCCTGACGTGTTCACGCAGCTGCCGGCCGAAATCCTCGAAATCGATGCAGCTGCCAATACCCCGCACGTCGAGAAACATCTCATCAATACTGTACTGCTCCACGCCCGGCACCAGCTCCTCGAGATGAGACATAACCCTGTTCGACATCGATGCGTATAGCGCGTAATTACTGGAGAAGGCGATGACCGGCTCCGGAAATTTCACCGACTTCAGCTGAAACCACGGTACTCCCATTTTTATGCCCAGCCGCTTCGCTTCTATGTTATTTGGAATTGACTATATTTCATACAACACATTCTGTTATCGAAAAGGGGGATGCTGTGCACAAGAAACTGCTGGATGCGCTGCCTTTCCTGTCGGCCGATCCTTCAGCTTGCCGGTGGGTGTGCCTGCAGGAGGACCTGCTGTGTGCTCCAAACACCATTGATGCCTATGCCCGTGGCGTCAATGACTGGCTCGCTTTCTGTCACTCTGTTGCCCTGACGGCTGCTGTCGCTGGACGTGATACGGTCGCACTCTATGTCCGCAGCCTGCATACCGGTCGCCAGCTGGCCGCTGCCACTATCCGCCACCGGCTGACGGTGGTACGACTGTACAACGATTGGCTTTGTGAGGAGGGGATACGGGAGAGAAATCCTGTCAGACGAGGTGTCTGGAAAAACGGAGGGAAAGGAAAAGCTGGTATAGTGCCGTTGCAGCGGCGGCTACCGTGGATCCCGGATGATGCGGAGTGGTTGCGCTTTCTTGAGGTAGCCGGACAAGCTGATATCCGTACTCGTTTTATGCTGGCACTGGCCTACGACTGCGGATTACGCAGAGAAGAACTTTGCACAGTAGCTACCGGAGATATTGACCCTTCTCAACGCTTGCTCACTGTGCGCGCTGAGCATACCAAAAACCGCTTTGGTCGGGTTGTGCCCTATTCTCCTGTGACGGGGGAACTCTACACAGCATGGCTCACTGAACGTCGTATGCTAAGCTCATCTCGCGGTCCGTTGTTTCTCTCACGCTCTCCGCGTAATCGGGCAGAACCTATTAGCAACTGGACTTGGTCAAAAGTAGTTCGCGGTTTAGCTATTAAGGCTGATCTTCCACTCATCAGCACCCACACATTCCGACATCTTTGTCTGACAGAACTGGCACGCGTGGGGTGGGACATCCACGAAATTGCTGCATTCGCTGGCCACCGTCGTATCCAGTCAACTCTGCTCTATATTCATCTCAGCGCACGTGATCTGAGTAGTCGTTTCAATTACACGGTCGCATCCTTGCATACTTGCCGCCTTACTGTACTACAACAGCAGGATCCTTCTCCATGAGGCACTGTTGCAAAGTTAGCGATGAGGCAGCCTTTTG
>ERZ791614.1628-NODE-1628-length-11127-cov-2.425488_pt1 | contig 11127 bp, 10 predicted proteins | sample MGYA00510274_ERZ791614 | MGnify/ENA primary metagenome ERZ791614 (study PRJEB30046, sample SAMN00715221) | human gut metagenome | study: EMG produced TPA metagenomics assembly of the A metagenome-wide association study of gut microbiota in type 2...
TCCAAAGAGAAGTCCGGCCAGCAGCACGAGCACAACCAGCAGGATCAGGGCTTTCTTCATACGCAATGTCTCCAATCGGAAGTTATACGCGTTTATTATACTTCCCCACGCGGCGGAAGTCAACGGAAATCGCGGTTTTCCGGGGAGGATGACGGAACGCGCCGCTATTTCCCCGGAAAAGCTTGCAAATCACCCCAAGGCGACATCCAGCAGCATCATGATCGCAAATCCGGCCACAATGCCCATCGTGGCTGTGTAGGGGCGCGCCTCGCGGTTGCGCTGACATTCCGGGATCAGTTCATGGACCGCGACGAGGATCATCGCGCCCGCCGCAAAGGCAAGCGCATAGGGCAGGATCGCCTCGACGGTGCCGACGAGCAATGCACCCAGCACGCCCGCGACCGGTTCAACCAGCCCCGAGGCCTGCCCGAGCAGGAAGCTGCGAAGCCGCCCCGCGCCCTCGCGCCGAAGCGGCACAGAGACCGCAGCGCCCTCCGGAAAATTCTGCAGGCCGATGCCGAATGCAATGCTGACTGCACCCATGACCGCCTCCGGCGACGCGCCGCGCTGCAGCGCCCCAAAGGCCACGCCGACAGCCAGCCCCTCCGGGATATTGTGCAGTGTGATAGCGAAAATAAGCATTCCCGAACGCTTTAGACCCCTGCGGACGCCCTCTTCCCTTTCAGGCTCAGGTAGAAAATAAGGCATTGCCTTGTCAAGCCCCATAAGAAACAGCACGCCTAGCGCAAAGCCCCCTGCGGCAGGTATCCAGCCTATCCTGCCGAGAGCTTCCGCCTCGTTTATGGCAGGGATAAGCAAGCTCCACACGCTTGCGGCTATCATAACGCCTGCGGCAAAGCCTAAAAAGGCTTTCTGCACCTTTTCGCTCTGCCCCTCTTTTCTCATGAAAAAGACCACAGCCGCACCTAACGTCGTCATAGAGAATGTAAAGCCCGTGCCTGCCGCAGCCCAAAGTAGACCATTCATACTATTATGTTTCCTTTCAGACAGTATTATGTCAGATACAATGACATATCTTAGTCTATGAAAAGCCTTTACGCTGTGTGAAAAAGCCTCTGACGACAAAAAACGTTAAATTTGTCTGAGATTTTCAGAATATGACCCGTCCCAAGTGAATATAATGTTCTCAGCAGGGCATTACAAGCCCTTTACGATCGTATGATCAGTTTATTTTTAGGAGGAAACAGACAAGATGAACACTATGGATCTTAAGCTTAACAGAGAGATGCTGTCAATGACACGGACTATCCTTGACGCCTCCTGCGAGCAGGCTGTGGAAAAGGATTTTCTGCTGCCCGACTATTATCCCGATATTTTCAGGGTACTGAAATGCGTTATCACACCAACTGTACAGAGCCATTCCATAAACGGCGGAAAGCTCAGCTTTGACATGGCAGTGCTCATAAGAGTGCTTTACATCAGCCAGAACGACAAGCGGATAAACTGCATCGAGCAGAAAATGAACTACACAAAGTCTTTCGACCTGCAAGGAGATTGCGGCGACCCTATGATATGGCTCACGCCAAAATGCGATTACGTCAACTGCCGTGTGGTAAATCAGCGCAGACTTGATATCAGGGGTGCTGTGACTATCCACGCAAATGTTACGGGCGAAGTAACTGTGCCTATAGTCACAGACGCATTCGGCTGCGGAATACAGCTTAAAAAGGTTGCTGTTACATACCCTGCAAAACGTCTCACCGCTGCAAAGCGTATCACACTAATAGAGGAATTGCAGCTTTCTGCGGCAAAAGCTCCTGTTGGCACTATCCTGCGGACAGATTGCCGCATTATCCCACAGGAACACAAGATGATAGCAGGTAAGCTTGTGACAAAGGGCGACGCTGAGATCATGATGCTTTACTCCTGCGTAACTACCGACGGAGAAGAAACGGCCGAAACAATGCGGTTTACTCTGCCGTTCTCACAGATAATCGACATAGACGGCATTGACGATACTTTCACCGCAGATGTGAGGATAACCCCTGCGGGGTGTGATATCATACCAAAGTCTGACGATTCCGGCACACTTGAATGTGAACTTGTGCTCCTTGTGAACTGCGTTGCCAAAAAGCTTTCCACCTGCGAGATAGTCACAGACGCATACTCCACCTGCTTTGAGTGCGAGGCTGAAAGGTGTGAAAGCAAGCTTGACAGCGAAAGCATAAAGTTATCTGACAGCCACAGCGTTACTGCAAAGCTTTCCTGCCAGGAGGGCGAGATACGCTGTGTTCACGACAGTTGGGCGACCCTTTCCAATGTGACATCAAGGCTTGACGAGGAAAAGAAAGCCTTTATCATTTCAGGAAGCGTGACGTTCTGTATTATCGGCAGGAACGAGGACGGCACTCCCCTTTATCTTGAAAACGATTCGCCTTTTGAGCATGAGATACCCCTTCCGGAGAATGTCAATGGTGAGATATCCATATCCCCTGACCTGTGCATAGAAAACTGCACATACTATCTTGCAGACGAAACAACAGCGGAGCTTAAAGCCGATATCAAGATAGGCGGCGAAATGACTATTCAACAGACAGGGACTATGATATCAGAGCTTAGGGTACTCACAGATAAGCCGAAAGAGAAAAATGACAAATACGCTCTGAAAATATGCTACTGCAATGAGAGTGACGACATCTGGGAGATAGCGAAAAAGTATTCAACTTCCATAACCGCCATACTTGAAGAAAACGAGCTTACCGACGATAAAATATCAAAACAGGGAATGTTGCTTATCCCATTAATGAACTAGGAGGACAGACACATGAAAAACGATATTTACACCGACATTGCCACACGGACGGGAGGCGATATCTATATAGGCGTGGTAGGTCCTGTCCGCACGGGAAAATCCACCTTTATAAAGCAGTTCATGGAGCAGTTCGTTATACCGAACATCGAAAGCGACTACCGCAAGGAGCGTGCCATTGACGAGCTGCCCCAGTCCTCCGCAGGCAAGACTATAATGACCACTGAGCCTAAGTTCATTCCTGAGGAAGCTGTGAACATCACCCTAGAGGGCGGAGCAAGCTTCAACGTGCGAATGATAGACTGTGTGGGCTACATAATCCCAAGCGCCATAGGCTACATTGAGAATGAAGCCCCAAGAATGGTGGTCACACCGTGGTTTGACACGGAAGTACCATTCAACATGGCGGCTGAGGTGGGAACGCAAAAGGTCATAACAGAACATTCCACCATAGGTCTTGTGGTGACAACAGACGGCAGTATCACCGACCTTCCACGTGAAGAATACGAGGAATGCGAAGAACGTATAATCGACGAGCTGAAGCAGATAGGCAAGCCGTTTGTAGTTCTCATGAACACCACTGAGCCTTACTCTCAGCAGACAAAAGACCTTTGCGAACAGCTTTCCGACAAATATGGCACTACAGTTATGCCTATAAACTGTTTGGAGCTTTCGGAAAAAGAGATAAAAGAGATACTTACGCTTCTGCTATACTCTTTCCCTGTGAAAGAGATAAACATCTCAATGCCCTCATGGATAAACTCTCTTGACAAGGGTCACTGGCTGAAAGAGGCGGGTATCAAGGAAGCGGCTTCGGCTGTGACAAATCTTCGTGACATTTCAGACTGTGCCGAAAAGATATGCTGCTGTGAGCAAGTATCTTCTGGATCGGTGGCTGAAATAGACCTTGGAAAAGGCTCGGCTGTCATAAAGGTGGAGCTTGACCCTGCGCTGTTTTTCAGGATAATAGGCGAAGCCACAGGGCTTGAGATAAAGGACGAAAACGACCTTATGCCGAGAATTTTGGAGCTTGTGAAGATAAAAGAACGTTTCTCGAAATTCAGCTCTGCCCTTGATGAAATGGAGAAAACAGGCTACGGAATCGTTATGCCTGAAATGAACGAGCTGACCCTTGATGAGCCTGAGATAATAAAGCAGGGCGGAAAATACGGCGTAAGGCTCAAAGCCGCCGCACCAGCCATTCACCTGCTGAAAACCACTATCAACACCGAGGTCGCACCTATCGTCGGCTCAGAAAAGCAATCTGAGGAGCTTGTGCTTTATATGCTCAACGATTTTGAGGAATCACCTGAAAAGATATGGGAGTCAAACATTTTTGGTAAGTCACTCCACGAGCTTGTGAGCGAGGGTCTGCACACAAAGCTTTCAAAGCTTCCGGAGGACGCACGCATGAAGATAAAGGAAACTATTGAGCGCATGATAAACGAGGGCTGTTCGGGACTTATCTGTTTTATTCTCTAAGAGTTTCATAAATGAAAATAAACTGATCCACCAAAAAAAGCGTTACACTGCGAAAAGTGCAACGCTTTTTATCTTGTATAAAGTGTTAATTTACGCCCTCGGCAAAGCTTATAGGTACGCCGAAAAGCACTCCTGCGTTAGGCTGTGAAAGGTCGCCTGTAATATCAGTTATCGCCTTTCTTGCAACATCTACCTGATCGTCTGCAACGGCAACGAAAATGGTCTTGCCCTTCTGTGCAGCGTCCTCACCGCTGAGAATAGATCTCAGAACGCCGATCATAGGCAGATTATCCATTGTAGAAATAGATTTCGCCATTCCCACGCTGTCAATGACCGTTCCGCCTCTTATGCCTGCCTGTGCCAGCGAACGCATGATTTCGTCTACTAACTCGATTCTCTTGATAACCAAAAACAATAACTGCATTTTGATCCGTCCTTTCATCTCTTATTTCCTGAATGACGCAGCCACCCAGTCTTCTTTTTCTCTTATCTCAATAAGCTCAAAGCCCTCTGCTTTAAGCCTGTCAAGCACCTCGTCTTTTCTCTGGTCGATTATACCTGAAACTATAAGCGTTCCGCCGTCTTTGATAAATCCGCCGAAAATCCCGCTCATGCCTATAAGAACATCTGCCACGATATTTGCACAAAGCAGGTCATAGCCTGTGCCTATCTGCTCCACCAGAGCCTTATCGTCTATGATATTTCCGCAGTAAGCTGTATACTTTTCTGCGCTTATATGGTTTTTCTCTGCATTTTCCTTTGCTATCTTAACAGAATTTTCGTCAACGTCCACCGCTGTTGCACTTTCAGCACCAAGGAGCAATGCGCCGATAGAAAGTATTCCGCTTCCGCACCCAAGGTCAAGTATCCTGTCGCCCTCATGGAGATTTTTCTCCACAAGCTCCAGACAAAGCTGGGTTGTGTTATGCTGACCTGTGCCGAAAGATGAGGCAGGGTCTATTTCCAGTATCTTTCTCTTTTCACCCTCAGCGACCTTTTCCCAAGACGGCTTTATAAGAAGCTTTTCGCCAACGCAAAGAGGCTTGAAATACTGCTTCCAGTTATTCGCCCAGTCCTCTTCCTTAACGTTTTTAAGCTCATATTCAAGTCTGCCGAACTCATTGTTCACGTCACGCTTTTTGAGCGCTTTAAGCTCCAGCTTCATAGCTTCAAGATTTTCAAGGCCCTGAGCGTTCTCAGGGAGATAAACTGTCACTGTAGTTTCACAGTTTTTTAGACCCATAAGGTCATCATCTATATAATCCCAGTTGCCGTCCTTATCATCAAGAAAGTCCTGAAAATCCTTTGCGTCCTTGATAACAAAGCCGTTTATACCCATTCCAAGCAGACTTCCCGTTACGGCTTCGATGCCTTCTGTTGTGGTATATATATCCATTTCAACCCAGTTCATAATATCAATTCCTTTCGATAATATCTTATTATAACACATTTTTGCGATTTTGTAAAGCTTTTTGACTATGATTTATTATACAAAATTAAATATTGATAATTGTATATACTTATCAAACATCAACTATAACAAGTGTAAACAAAAAGCTTCCCGTCAAAAAACGAAAAGCTTTCATGATCATTTTTTCTTATCGTAAGCGTCAAAGGCTTCCTCAACAGTGCCGTCCACCTGCACCTTGCCGTCTTTTAGGAATATCGCCCTTGTACAAGTTTCCTCGATAGCCTTGCGTGAGTGGGAAACGAACAGTACCGTTACACCAGTGGCGATAACATCATTTATCTTGTCACGGCACTTCTTCTGAAAGTCTGCATCGCCAACGCTCAGTGCCTCGTCAACAACGAGGATATCAGGCTTGATATTTATATTGATAAAGCCAAGACGCATTTTCATTCCGCTTGAATATGTTCTTACAGGTTGGTCGATATACTCTCCAAGATCTGCAAAATCAATTATATCCTGCTCTATCTCCTTTATCTGATCGTCATTAAGACCGAGTAGATAGCCCTTTAGATAGATATTTTCCATACCCGTCATATCCAGTGAAAAGCCTGCTGTAAGCTCAAGCAATGCGGCAACCTTTCCTCTTACAGTGATAGTGCCGCTGTTTGGAAAGCTTACGCCTGTTATCATTTTCAGAATGGTCGATTTTCCTGCACCGTTCTTTCCGATAATTCCCACAGACTCGCCTGGGTATATCTTGAAGCTCACGCCTTTAAGGGCAGGGTGCTTCTTTACTCCCCTGTTTTTTGTGAAAATAGCCTTAAAACGTGCCTTTTCGTTTTTATATAAAAAGTATTCTTTTTTTACGTCCAAAAATTCAATAATTGGCTCAGTCGCTTGATTTTCCATTTAAAAGTCAGTTCCTTTCAGCCTTTGTTACAGAACATCAGGAAGTATCTTCCTGAACTTCTTATAGGTGTGCGCTCCGAGGAATATCATAAAGATAAACTCCGCATAGAACACCATAGTTTCGGTGGTATAGTTAGAATCAAAAATAAACGTGTCTGTAAGAAAGCTCTTTCTATAGCCGTTTACAAAATAGTTTATAGGGTTGAAATACATGAGCTTTCTCAGCCACAGAGGTGAGATATCATATGTGTTCCAGAATATACCTGAAAGCCAGAAAAGTCCTGTTATAATAGAGTTTATAAGATTTTCAAAATCCTTGCTGAACGCACTTAGAGGAGCAGTCATCCACGAAAGCACGAGGAAGAAAAAATACATCATCAGCGCATAATAGATAAACTGAAGATTGTAAATACTCGGTCCAAAGCCCAAACACAGCAACACCACATACATTATAGCACACAGCAAAATGTGGATAAAGTCCCGAAAGTGAGGTAAAGGTCATGATATTTGAAACAGGGAAGGACAGCTTTGTTACAAACTGCTTGTTGCTTCTTATTGACCTCGATCCTCCAACGATACATTCTGAAATATAAAACCACGGCACATAGCCGGTGAGCATGAAAACGAACTGAGTATACTTCCCGTTAATGAAATGCACTCCACCGTTTCTTTTTAAACCTATTTCAAAGGCAAACCACAGTATAAACAGGGTAAAGGTCGGTTTAATAAGCGCCCACAATGGGCCAAGCGCCGCGCCCTTATACTTCTTTTTCAGCTCGTTCACCGACAACATTCTTATCTGTCTGAGCTTTCCCTTATGCTCCTTCAATATCTGGGTAAGCCCGAACCAATCAAACTTTTTTCCTTCTATTTTTATCATCTCCGTCAAAAACGCTCTTTTTCCAAAGCGCTGTCGATTATTCTTTCCGTTGACCTGCCGTCGCAGGCAGACATATATTTTTCCGTGAAACGCTCCACGCCCTCATGGTCAAAGCTCTTTTCACTGTTAAGCACAGCCTGTGCAAGCTTCTCTCCATCCGTCACCAAAGGTGCAGGCATATCTGTTTTATAATCAAGATAAAAGCTCCTGCCCTTGCTGTAGCTCTCAATATCAGGGGCAAATATCACCCACGGCTTTTTATACAGTGCATACTCGAACACAAGCGACGAATAGTCCGTCACAAGCACGTCTGCCACAGGCATGAGCCTGTTTGTAGCAATATCGCAGTTAGTCAGCCCGCTGTGAAGTCTGGGGTGCATTTTTATAATGACTTTCCAAGCCTCCCCAAGCTTTTTTTCAAGCTCTGCGGCATACTCCTCGCCCACGCAATGACAATCCAAAGCATTCCCTCTGAACGTTGGCGCATAAAGCACTATCTTCTTGCCCTTATAGTCGGGATATCTCTCAAAGAACTCACGTCTGCACTGCTCGTTGTAGCTTTCATCAAAGAACACGTCCGTACGGCTGACGCCAAGGGGCTTTACGATATCTTCTTTCAGCCTGAACGCAGACACAAAAGCCTTTACGCACTCTTTACTGCTCACAGTGATAAGGTCAAAATTTCTTGTAACAGAGCCTTTGAAATGGGAAGATATATCCTCCTCGCTGTCATAGCCGAACTTTTTCAATGCTCCGCAGGAATGCCAAAGCTGAACCACTGTGGTTTCCTCACGCTTTTTGCAGGAAGTCACAGGCACAAAATAGTTGCATATGAACACAGCCCTTGCATTTGCGTAAGCTTTCATAAAGCTCATCATATATTTAAGCCCCGAGACCATTCCACAGCTTGAAAGGTCGCAGTACATCTCCCTGACCTTATAGCCACGGCTTTGAAGCTCCGCTTTTATAAGCTCCATGCTCTCAGGAGTAGAAACGCTGTTAAGGTCTGCAAGGATAACGAGCTTTTTGTCTATATCCTTTTTCTTTGACAGCTTGTAGCACAGCGGCAAAAGCGTTTTTTGCAGTGCTGATTTTATGTGCTGTCTTATTATACGTTTGCGGCTCTCCATTATCCCCTAAGAAACCTCTTATATATCTTGCCTGTCAGCGATTTCGGCATTATGAAAATGAAAAACTGAAAAGTGCATGGAACAATAAAGTCCCACAGGTTTGAATATCCCATACGGAATATCTTCCTGACATTCACAAAGGACTTTGTGTTCGCCCAGTTTCTTCTTCTCTCATAATTGTTCGCTGTAACTCTGTACATCACAAGCGTTTTGTCAAGATTTATTCCCCTTGCGCCGTCCGCAAGCATTTTCACCACGAACTCATAGTCCTCACAGCGTTTTATATTGCTGTAACCTCCCACGCTCAAAGCACGGGATTTCTTATAAACAAGGGTCTGATTATTGAACGGATTTCTCCGTCTTGCATATTTGTGTATCTCTTTATTGGTCAGTGGCGTTTTCTTTGTGGCTATCACTTCGCCCGTCTGACTGTCGAACTCGTCTATATAAGCCCCGAGCATATCTATCTCAGGGTGCTTCGCCATAGCATAAAGCGACCTTTCACAGCGGTCAGGCTTAGCGATATCGTCAGAGTCCATTTTGACTATATACTCATTTTTGCAGGCGTCTATACCTCTGTTAGCGCATCTTCCTGTGCCAACATTCTCCTTGAGCCTTATGGGGTGAAAGCACTCGTAATTCTCCTCATAGTAGTCTACTACCTCGTCAAGCTCCTTTGTGAGCTTTCCGTCGCACACAAGCACAAAATCGTTCGTCACATAGGTCTGCGACAGCATACTCTCGATACTTGCCCTGAGATGTTCAGGCTTCTCTCCTGCATAAACAGACATAAGCACGCTGTATTCAGGCAACTCCACATTTTTCACTACCATAGCGCACCGTCCTTTTTTCATTCTGTCAAAATTATCCCCACAAATCTGTAAGCTATTCCATTATACCATTAAAACCGCTGTTTGTCAACGCAGACAAGGCTGTTAAAACAACACAAAAAGGACGGCTTTTTACTGCCGTCCTTTGTATCAAGACCTTATCCGTCACTTTATGACCTTAGCGCATATCTTTTCGTAATTGTCTATCTTATAGTTGAGTCTGTCGATAGTCGCAGCTATTTCAGCCTGCTTTTTAAGGAGATCTTTTCTTTGCTCGATAAGCAGATTTTTTCTTGCCTCGATAGTGCTGTCGCCCTGCTGATACAAAGCAACATACTCGATAAGGGCTTCTATTTGCAGACCTGCGCCTCTCATGCACTTTATGAACTCTATCCAATTGCATGAACTTTCATCATAGTCCCTAAGACCGCTTCTCGTTCTCGGCACAGGCGGGATAAGTCCTATCCTCTCATAATATCTCAGTGTATCGGGTGTAAGTCCGAATTTCTCGCTTACTTCAGAAATAGTCATAGCTTTACCTCTCTATTAAAGTGCATTATACTGCTCGTCTGAAACGGGCTCGCACCACTCGTTCGATGCGCCCTCGGCAGGTATCTCAAGAGCAACGTGCGTGAACCACTCGTCCTTTGTTGCACCGTGCCAATGCTTTATCTCCGGAGCAATGTAAACAACATCACCAGGGTGTAGCTTTCTTGCAGGCTGACCCCATTCCTGATACCAGCCCTCGCCGTCTGTACAAAGAAGTATCTGTCCGCCCTTGTGGTGGATATGCCAGTTATTTCTGCACTTCGGCTCAAAGGTAACGTTAAAAACGCCCACGCCCTTGACATTCAGCGGTTTAAGATAGCTGTTACCTATAAAATACTGAGCAAAATTCACATTTGGCTCGCCAAGACCAAAAAGCGAGTCTGAACAGCCGTTCTTTTCCTCAGCATACGCTTCCCTTACCATTGGAAAGACAGCCCAAGCGTTAGGCCAGCCAACATAAAATGCGGCGTGAGTGATGATCTCCACCATTTCTGTCTTTGTTACTCCGTGATTTTTAGCATTCTCGATATGATATTTGATAGAATTGTCTGTAATGCCCTTTGCCATAAGAGCGGTTACCGTAACGATACAACGATCTCTCAGTGAGAGCTTGTCCTCTCTTGACCATACCTCGCCGAAAAGAACGTCATCATTAAGCTCTGCAAATTTAGGCGCAAGGTCGCCAAGACTATTTCTGCCTGCTGTCTGTTTTACTGCCATGATAATTACCTCCTAGAGTTTTATTTATTGATTACATTTTACCACCTTGAGTTAGCTCCAAGTCAAGACCTTTTCTATAAAATCGTCGATATGCACAAATCGTCATGCAAAATTTGTTATCACCGACAATATCTTAACGCTAGTCCGACACATTAAGAAAATCTTATGAAACAGTTAAGCTAATACTCGTGCGAAAGCTTCTTTAGTATGGTATCATTTATACAGCAAAAGCAAAGGAGCGGACATTATGACAAATAAAAACAAAAAGCATATCGTAATCGCCACTGCAATCATTATTTTGGTTGTGGCATTGCTTATATACAGATATTACATTCCTGATATGAAGCCCAAGAAGCAGTTCACCCCTGCCGCAGTGGAATACACCTACGACGACAGCGTTACCTCATCTCAGCTTGCAGAGTATAATGCCAGGCAGGACTGGCAGC
>ERZ791614.1630-NODE-1630-length-11107-cov-4.782030_pt1 | contig 11107 bp, 7 predicted proteins | sample MGYA00510274_ERZ791614 | MGnify/ENA primary metagenome ERZ791614 (study PRJEB30046, sample SAMN00715221) | human gut metagenome | study: EMG produced TPA metagenomics assembly of the A metagenome-wide association study of gut microbiota in type 2...
CGCGGGCGATGATGGCCTTCTGCTGGTTGCCGCCGGACATGCTGCGCACGATGGTCACGGGGCCCTGGCCGCTGCGGACATCGTATTGGTCAATAAGCCGCTGGGCATATTCCCGGACGGCAGCGTTCTTGATGAAGCCTGCCGTCTGGAACTGGGGCTCCAGATACCGCTGGAGCACCATGTTCTGCTCCAGGGTAAAGTCCAGGATCAGGCCGTGCTTATGCCGGTCCTCGGGGATATGGCTCATGTTTTCGCCCCGGTGGCGGATGGAGGCGTGGGTAATGTTCTTGCCGCACAGCTCCACAGTGCCGCCGGTGATTTTGTCCAGGCCCGTCAGGCCCTGGACGAACTCCGTCTGACCGTTGCCGTCGATGCCGGCGATGCAGACGATCTCGCCCGCGCGGACATTGAACGACACATGATCGACGGCGTTGCGCTTGTGCAGGTGCGACAGGACGCACAGATCCTCCACATGCAGGATCTCCTCGCCGGGGTGAGCCGGCGTCTTGTCGATGACGAGCTGCACGGGGCGGCCGACCATCATGTTCGACAGCTCCTGCTTGTTCGTGTCGCAGGTGTTGACCGTGCCGATGCACTTGCCCTTGCGCAGGACGGTCACGCGGTCGGCCACGGCCATGATCTCATTGAGCTTGTGCGAGATGAAGAGGATGGACTTGCCCTCGCGCGCAAACTCCTTCATCGTGGCCATGAGCTCGTCGATCTCCTGCGGGGTGAGCACGGCGGTCGGCTCGTCGAAGATGAGAATCTCATTGTCGCGGTAGAGCATCTTGAGGATCTCGACGCGCTGCTGCATGCCGACGGTGATGTCCTCGACCTTGGCATCAAGGTCGACCTTCAGGCCGTATTTTTCCGAGAGCTCCTCGACCTTTTTGCGCGCTTCCTTGCGCTGGATGAAGCCAAGCTTCGTCGTCTCCGCGCCGAGGATGATGTTGTCGAGCACGGTGAACACGTCGATGAGCTTGAAGTGCTGGTGCACCATGCCGATGCCGAGCGCGGTGGCATCATTGGGGTTGTCGATCTTGACGGGCTTGCCGTTTTTGCGGATCTCGCCCGCCTCCGGCTGGTACAGGCCGAAGAGCACGCTCATGAGCGTGGATTTGCCGGCGCCGTTTTCACCGAGCAGGGCGTGGATCTCGCCCTTTTTGAGCTGCAGGGTGATGTCGTCGTTGGCCTTAATACCGGGGAACTCCTTGGTGATGTGAAGCATTTCGATCACATACGGAGGAGCGTTGTCCATACCGCCACCTACTTTCCTATTTCTGTTTCTGTGTTTGCATATCGGCAGCCGCCGGACGGGAAACCGCGCTGCCCGGCGCGCGAAATGGCTCTTCTAATATTTTGATTATACCTGTTTGATCGCCTGATTTCAAGGCATTCCGCCCCAAATGTGTACAGAATGCAAACGAAAAAAGGAGAGAAAGCCAAAGCTTTCTCTCAGCCCGGGCGAAAACCCGGAGTTTTTCACTCGGGCCGAGACGCCGCCCGCCGGGCGGCAATGGATCTCATCCGAGGCGGGCCCTTCGCCCCCTCGGGCTCCCCCGCGGCGCACAGGTCTGCACACGGCGCGGCTGTTCCGGGGCAAACAAGAAAAGGAGAGAAAGCCAAAGCTTTCTCTCCTTAAAAGGAATCCGGTCAAATTACTTGACGAGATTGAGGGTGACGTGATCGGTGCTGGCGAGCTTGGTGAAGTCGTTGTCAATGGTGATCTCGCCCTTGACGATCTTCTCGAACATGGCCTTGTACTGGTCAACGGTCCAGTTCTTGAGGCTCCAGGTGTCGGTCGGCAGACCAACAGCGCCCTCGGCCGCGCCCAGGGTGGTGAGCTTGCCGCCGTAGTTGGCCCAATCGCTGCCGTAAGCGGCGGTCAGAGCCTGCTGAGCAGCCTCGCCGATGCCCTTGAGGGCGGAGGTGATGACGGTGTCGGAGGTGTAGGACTGGTCGACGTCCACGCCGATGACAGCCGCGTCGTTCGCGGAAGCAGCAGCGGTGATGGAGTCGAAGATAGAGCCGCCGCAGGAGAAGATGACCTCGGTGCCGTTCTTGTACCAGCCGGAGGCCAGGGTCTGCAGCTCAGCGGAGGGCTGGAAGCTCTCGCCGTATTTCCAGGTGTAGTTCATCTCGACCTTGACGTTCTTTTCGGCTGCAGCAGCCTCGGCGCCCTGAACGTAACCGTAGCCGTAACGGCAGCAGGCATCGTTCGTGCCGCCGCCGCCGCCCGTGAAGCCGAGCTTGGTGTAGCCTTCCATGACGGCAGCATAGCCGGCCAGGTAGCCGCACTGCTCTTCACGGAAGTTGATGGCAGCAAGGTTGGTCAGCTCGTCGAAAGCCCAACCGTCAATGAACACGAACTTGGTGTCCTTGAACTCACTGGCGGCCTTCTTGAGGGCAGTGCCCTGCAGGAAGCCGGCGGCCACAACGACCTCTGCGCCGTTGTCGACAGCGGCCTTCATGGCGTCGTAACGATCGTCATCGGTGGCCTTGTCGCCGTTGGCGGGCTTATAGTACTTGTAGGACTTGCTGTTGGCACTGGCGTACAGCTTCACGCCGTCGTAAGTGCCCTGGTTGAAGGACTTATCCTTCAGATCGCCCACGTCGGTGACGAACGCGACCTGATACTTGCCATCGCTGGACGTCATTTCGTCCGGGATGTCGTCTGCCTTCATAGCCGTTTTTTTGCCGTCGTCTTTCTTGCCCGTGTCCTGATTGTCCTTGGGACCGCAGGCGCACAGCGCAAAGACCATGACGAGCGCGAGGAGCAGAGCAACGAGCTTCTTCATGTTCATGCTATTTTTTCCTCCATTAAAATTTTACCCGACATTCGGGTGGTTTTTTGTTGTGTTTTCACAACTGTCTTTAGTATACCACGCGCCGGAATTGCAAGCAATCCTATTTGTTTCGAAAATATAAAAAAAATATAAACAAATTGGGCATCTGTCCGTTTCTCGCGGACAGATGCCCTTGCGTTACAGATTTGCCATGTTGACGGCGGTGTCGAGCGCAATCGTAATCATCTGCACGAAGGAGTTCTGCCGCTGCTCGCTCGTGAGCTCCTCGGCGCGGTAGATGTGATCGGAGATCGTGAACAGGCCGAGCGCGCGCTTGCCGGCGCGGGCGGCGTTCATGTACAGGCCGGCGGCCTCCATCTCGACGGCGAGCACGCCCATCTTCTTCCACTGATCCGGACCGTCGCTGCCGTCGTCGTAGAAGTTATCGGCCGAGAGCACGTTGCCCACGTGCAGCGTCACGCCATTGGCGGCCGCCGCGGCGACGGCCTGACTGAGCAGCGTGTAGTCCGCAATGGGTGCGAACGTGCCGTTGAGGCCGAACTGGTGCGCAAAGTTGGAGTCCGTGCACGCGCCCGCACCGGCGACGACGTCCATGAGGTTCAGGTCGTCCGCGAGCGCGCCGGCCGAGCCGACGCGGATGATGTTGTCGACATCGTAGAAGTTGTACAGCTCCCAGCTGTAGATGCCGATCGACGGGATGCCCATGCCGGAGGCCATCACGGTCACGGGCACGCCCTTCCACGTGCCGGTGTAACCCTGCACGCCGCGGACGTTGTTGACGAGCACGGGATTTTCCAGAAAGGTCTCGGCGATGAACTTCGAGCGCAGCGGGTCGCCGGGCATGAGCACGGTCTTGGCGATGTCTCCGGCTTTGGCTGCGATATGCGGCGTGGGAACAGGCATGATACTACCTCCGTTTTTCTATTTTTTTCAGGTTTGGCCGCGCGCGGCGGCCGGTTTTATTTTAACCGCAAAAAATGCAAAAGTCAAATTGCAACGGCCCTGCGCCTGTGGTAGAATGTTGGGGAAAAACAGCGACACACGGGAGGCGGCACCATGAGCGACGTCATCACCATCGGCATCGCCGGCGGCACCGGCAGCGGCAAGGCCACCATCACGCGGCGCATCCTCGACGAATTCGGCGGCGATGTGAGCGTGCTGTACCACGACAATTATTACAAGCGGCACGACGACATTCCCTTCCCCGAGCGCAAAAAGCTCAACTACGACCACCCGAACGCGTTCGACACGCCGCTGCTCGTGCAGCATCTCGACGCGCTGCGCGCCGGGCAGGCGATCGAGTGCCCGATCTACGACTACACGGTGCATAACCGCGCGGCCGAGACCATTACGGTCACGCCGGCCAAGGTCATCGTCGTCGAGGGCATCCTCATCTTTGCCGAGCCGGAGCTGCGCGAGCGGCTGGACATCAAGCTCTTTGTCGATACGGACGCCGATGTGCGCATCCTGCGGCGCATCGTGCGCGACGTGCGCGACCGCGGCCGCGACCTGGAGTCGATCGTCACGCAGTATCTGACCACGGTCAAGCCCATGCACGAGATGTTCGTCGAGCCGTCGAAGCGCTATGCCGATATTATTATCCCCGAAGGCGGGCATAATCAGGTCGCACTCGATTTTGTCATGGAGCGCATCCGGGCCTATGTAAAGGAGCGGGATTAAATGGCCAAACTCTATTTTAAGTACGGCGCCATGGGCTCGTCGAAGTCCGCGCAGGCGCTCATCACGCAGTTCAACTATGAGGAACTGGGCATGACGGTCTGGCTCATCAAACCGTCGGTCGACGACCGCGACGGGGCGAACATCATCCGCTCGCGCATCGGCCTGCAGCGCGAGGCGCAAGTCATCCACCCGGACGAGGACATCATCGCCACGTTTGCCCGCGCGGGCCACGCCGATGTCATCATCGCGGACGAGGCGCAGTTTTTCTCCCCCGAGCAGATCGACCAGCTGCGCCGCATCGTTGACGAGCAGAACATCCCGGTGCTGTGCTTCGGCCTGCGGACGGATTTTCTCACGCACTTCTTCCCCGGCGCGCGGCGGCTCATGGAGTTGGCCGATTCCATCACGGAGATCAAGACCGTGTGCGCCTGCGGCCGCAAGGCGACGGTCAACGCCCGCATCGACGGCAGCGGCCGCGTCATCACCGAGGGCGGGCAGATCCTCCTCGGCGGCAACGACAGCTACGTCGCCATGTGCCACAAGTGCTGGGTGGACAAGATCCGCGCGCAGAAGGAAGCAGAGGGCAAATGAACCGCCGTGCCAGCCGTATCCTGACGGTCTGCGCTGGGGCGTGGCTGCTGGTCATCTGGGGGCACTCGTGCCTGCCCGCGGCGCAGAGCGGTGCCGAGAGCGGCGCGCTGCTGGCCGTGGTACAGCGACTCCTGCCGCACATGACCGACCACATCCTGCGCAAGTGCGCGCACTTTGCCGAGTACGCCGTGCTCGGCGCGCTGACGGCCGCCGCGCTGCGCACGAGCGCGCATTTTTCGTGGCCGCGCGCGCTGCTGCCAGGCCCCTTTGCCGCGCTGTGCGACGAGACGATCCAGCTCTTCGTCCCCGGCCGCAGCGGCCGCATCGCGGACGTCTGGCTCGACACGGCGGGCTACCTCACCGGCGCGCTGCTGACGCTGCTGATCTTCCGCCTGTGCCGGAAACGGCCCGAAGCGTGAGAAAAACAGCTCTCGGTTGAGTTAAAAGGGGCGGGAACCATTATGGCTCCCGCCCCTTTTAATTTATTTCAAATACTCATACTCAAACAGTATCAGAACAATTTCGGAGTTATAATACTCTTTCACCAGCGTTTTCAATCCTACCAGCGCCGTATGCAGCTCCACGTTCTCCCAAACCGTACTCCCTGTCATTTCGTCTTTGTGCGAGGTATCCAATTCTGAAGAGATTTGGTATACACCATATGTCAATGCAGGGTCATAGTTTTTCGCCTGCTTTGCCCAGTGCAAAACGGTTTCCCACTGTTCCAAAAGTTCGGTCTCCTTGCCGCCTACCAAAAGTGCTTTTATATCTTGTAGGGCAATCGTTTCTCCGTTCGTACCATCAAAACACAGCTCGTTACGGTAAAAGCGTCCGTCACTGCCTGTAAATGTCCTCATGTGGTTTTGCGTTTCTAAACAGGTAAACAGAAGACATTTTAAGAGAAATTGTGTCAGTTTCCCACTTGCAACATCTGCATGATACCTATTTGCGCCGTCTGCTGACTTCATAATGCGGGCGCGTTCTGTCCACGCCCTGTTATATGTGATATAACGCGAGGCGCAGAACATGGGGAGTTTTTCAAGGTAGTTGTCAGATCGGAGATAAAAGCCATGCCCTTTGTACAAGCCACAGCGAATAAGCACCGACATTAAATCCGGATTATCAAAACCTGAACCATCTATAACCATGTAACCAATAATGTTATTGTTGAATATTGGCTTTAATGACGTTTTTATACCGTCTTTTACTGGCATACCATCATATCCAAGAAGTTCAGTTCCTGAAACATCGTTATTATCAGTGCGTTTATCATAATAAATCCGGCTATAAAGTGTATGAATTCGCCGAACATCAAGAGTCCCACAAAATACAAAAGTGTCGGTCTTTTCATCAATATCAAATGCTCGCAATATGAAATCTTCTATATTTGCCGGTATATTCGCCCATAACGCTACCATTATACAAGCATCAATATTTGTGTGGAAGTGCCGTCTGTTAAACGCGAAGCCTCCTAAAAATTCTTTGTTGATCAAGTGCTGTGCTTTCCAATACTTGACCGGGGAATAAACAATATAGCTATCCGTTGGCTGGCGCAGATAATACTTGAAGGCAGACCAAATAAAGACATTGCCCAAATCATTGGTAGCAGTCCCTTTGGCCTCTTTTTTCATTTCCGAGACAACATAGCTATTTTTCCATATTGATGATTTTGCGCCAGCGCCCCTTTTTTGGTGTTCGATAGACGTCGTTTCAGCATAGGGCGGATTTTCAAATAATATTATTGTGCATTGCGGGTCGTCAACGTACTGCTTAATGACGGGATTTTCAATATATTCACGACTTAAAGCGTCCGCACCTGTTACAAGTCCGGCGTTGAATGTCTCAGCTGTTTCAACAGGCGGGATAATATGGCGCACTTTTGCACCGAACAATTCTTGCAGCACCTTATATTCGTAATATTCGACTGTAGAAACAATACAATGCGTGAGTTCATCGTCCGTCAATCCCGCCTCAAGATTGCCTGTCCCTGCACACCTGTCCAGAATGATATAGTCATTTCCGGCGGGCACACGAGCAATAGCGGCACGTACAAGTTCGATCGACTTTTCAGCGTAAAGATGATGTGTATAGAATGCACCAAGGTTCTTTTTCTGCAAAGTGTCATTTAACTTGTCCATCAAGTAGTTAAACTTGATGTTTGTCTGTCCTTCATAAGGGTATATATACTGTGCAAAGTGAACTGGTTTTCTGATTTCACCAATTGTTGTATGCTTGCCTGTGTCATCACCCAAAAAGTCCTCTTTGCGCGCTGTGGGAACAGCCTTGTAAAAAGATGTCGCCCAACCAACGATGCAATTTTCATCAATATGTATTTTGGTAAAACTATTTTCTTTGAGCAAGGCAACAATACCTTCAGCATCAAGTTGCTTTTCATAATGCAGTACCCGCTCAGCATCTCCGCCGATAAATCCGCTGTTATCCTTTGATGCACCGCCGAAATACAGCTTTTCAATATCCGCCAAATAAGGCGCGGATCGGTACAGCCAAACGCACGCGGCGTTCACATCTATGATCAGAATGTTAGCTGGAACAGGCTTCCCCTTGACGCGCAGAGCAGACAGGTATTTGATACACTGAAACAGCACAGAGTTCAAGTCTGTAACATGAAGCTTAAACTCCAACAGGTTGCCATTGATAACACCATCGTTGCTGTCAGATATAATTTCATCAATATTTAATTGGGGATCGACACGAGGAAGGAAAGTCTTGTAAAAATCAAGCTGACCATCTCTTTCCAAGACATACTTATCCATAACAAGCCCGCCTTTTCCGCTAATAATCCGTGCCGTTTCACGGCTATCGTGACAGGCCATTAGAGGCTTATCATGGTTTATGCAATAAACCATGAGGCTGGCCAGCCTCGATTTTTGTATGCCTATTATAGCATTTTCTGCTTAAAACACAAGGAACAATTAACAAGGACAAAAACAAAAACCCCTTGAACCTGTGCATGATGCACCGGTTCAAGGGGTCATTTTTATGCCTTATGTCTTCACGCGGCAGACGAGCGCGCCGTTCTCGGCGTCCACGACGAGCGTGTCGCCGGCGTGCAGGTCGCCGGAGAGGATGGTGCGGGCGATGAGCGTCTCGGCGTGGCTCTGCAGGTAGCGCTTGAGCGGGCGCGCGCCGTAGACCGGGTCATACCCGTTGGCGATGATGAGCGCCTTGGCGGCGTCGGTCATCTCGAGGTTCAGCGTGCGGTCAGCCAGGCGGCTGCGCAGGGCGGCAACGAGGTTGTCGATGATGTGCGACAGGTTGTCGCGCGTGAGCGGACGGAACATGAGGATCTCGTCGAGCCGGTTGAGGAACTCCGGCCGGAAGGCGCGACGCAGCTCGCCCTGCACGCGCTCACGCGCGTCCGCGGTGATCTCGCCGTCCGGGCCGATGCCGTCGAGCAGGTACTGGCTGCCGAGGTTCGACGTGAGGATGATGATCGTGTTCTTGAAGTCCACCGTGCGGCCCTGGCTGTCCGTGATGCGGCCGTCGTCGAGGATCTGCAGCAGGATGTTGAACACATCCGGGTGCGCCTTTTCGACCTCATCGAACAGCACGACGGAGTACGGTTTGCGGCGCACGGCCTCGGTAAGCTGGCCGCCCTCGTCGTAGCCGACGTATCCGGGAGGCGCGCCGATGAGACGCGAGACGGAGAATTTCTCCATGTACTCGGTCATGTCGATGCGCACCATGCTGCGCTCATCGTCAAACAGGCTCTCGGCCAGCGCCTTGGCCAGCTCCGTCTTGCCGACGCCCGTCGGGCCGAGGAACAGGAACGAGCCGATCGGGCGGTTCGGGTCGCTGATGCCGGCACGCGAGCGCTGGATGGCCTCGCAGACCTTCTCCACGGCCTCGTCCTGGCCGATCAGGCGGCGGTGCAGCACTTCGTCGAGGTGCAGCAGCTTCTCGCGCTCGCCCTCCATGAGCTTTGCCACCGGGATGCCGGTCCACTTGGCGACGATGCCGGCGATCTCCTCCTCGGTCACGGTGTCGTGCACGAGGGAGTTGTCGCTCTTGCGGCGCTCGGCCGCGGCTTCGGCCTCGGTGAGCTTCTTCTCGAGGTTCGGCAGGTCGGAGTACTGCAGGCGCGCGGCCTTTTCATACTCATAGTTGCGCTGGGCCTCTTCGATCTGGGCGTGCAGGTGGTCAATGTCCGCCTTGAGGGACTTGACCTCCTCAACGCTGTTCTTCTCGGCCTCCCAGCGGGCCTTCTGCTCGTTGAAGCGGTCCTTGAGCTCGGCGAGCTCCTGCGTGAGCTTTTCGAGCCGGTCGCGCGAGAGCTGGTCGTCCTCTTTCTTGAGGGCCATCTCCTCGATCTCCATCTGCATGATGCGGCGGCGCAGGTCGTCGAGTTCCGACGGCATGGAGTCGATCTCCGTGCGGATCATGGCGCAGGCCTCGTCGACGAGGTCGATGGCCTTGTCAGGCAGGAAACGGTCGGTGATATAGCGGTTGGAGAGCGTGGCCGCGGCGACGAGCGCGTTGTCGTGGATGCGCACGCCGTGGTAGATCTCGTAGCGCTCTTTCAGGCCGCGGAGGATGGAAATGGTGTCCTCCACCGTCGGCTCATCGACCTGCACGGGCTGGAAGCGGCGCTCGAGCGCGGCGTCCTTTTCGATATACTTGCGGTACTCGTCGAGCGTCGTCGCGCCGATGCAGTGCAGCTCGCCGCGGGCGAGCATCGGCTTGAGCAGGTTGCCGGCGTCCATGCTGCCCTCGGTCTTGCCCGCGCCGACGATGGTGTGCAGCTCATCGATGAACAGCAGGATGCGGCCCTCGCTCTTGCGCACTTCCTCGAGCACGGCCTTGAGCCGCTCCTCGAATTCGCCGCGGTACTTTGCGCCCGCGACCAGCGCGCCCATATCGAGCGAGAAAATGGTCTTGTCCTTCAGCCCCTCAGGCACGTCGCCGCGCACGATGCGCTGCGCCAGCCCTTCGGCGATGGCCGTCTTGCCGACGCCCGGCTCGCCGATGAGCACGGGGTTGTTCTTCGACTTGCGCGACAGGATGCGGATGACGTTTCGGATCTCGTCGTCACGGCCGATGACCGGGTCCGTCTTCTTTTCGCGGGCGTTCTTCACCAGATCGGTGCCGTATTTCTGCAGCGCCTCATAGGTGTCCTCCGGGCTGTCCGTCGTCACGCGGCTGCTGCCGCGGATGGCCTGCAGGGTCTTCAGGCAGTCCTCCTTGCGGATGCGATAGTCCGCAAACAGCGGCGCGACGGTCTCGTCGGCCGTGTCGAGCATGGCAAGGAACAGGTGCTCCACGGAGACGTATTCGTCCCGCATGCCCTGCGCCGTGCGCTCGGCCTCTGCCATCAGGCTGTCCATGCCGCGGGAAATATAGAATTTGTCGGCATCCCGGCCGGAGCCGCTGACGCCCGGCAGCTTTTCCACAGCCGCCTGCGCCGCAGCCGTCAGGCTCTCGACGCTCACGCCCATTTTCTTCAGCAGCTGCGGGATGAGCCCGCCGTCCTGCTGCAGCAGAGCCAGAAGCAGGTGAGCCTGCTCGATCTGCTGATTCTGATGCGCCGCTGCGATCGTCTGCGCACTCTGCAGGGCCTCCAGTGTTTTCTGCGTATACTGATTCGTGTTCATAACCTCATTCTCCTCTCCGGCGGCGAATTCCGCCGAGGGGTTTCAAGAAGCATCCGACGCATTCGCCGGAGCTTCTTTAGCACTCTCGCTTGTTGAGTGCTAACCTCTTTTGACCCCATGATACCACCATTTTGAATTTTGTCAAGAGGTACAGATGAAAATATTTTCTCCAAAATTGCGCAATATAACAGTCATTATCTATGCAGTTTCGCACAATACGATCTTTCCCATGCTATTATGCCACCGTAAAAAGCAGGCGTGCCAAACATGACACGCCTGCTTTATATGTTTGATCGTATGGTTCATTCAAAAATGATGCGGTTCGCGCCGAAGTAGCGGGCATTGTAATAGCTCTCGCTCAGGGAGCTGATGATGACGCCCTTGCGCGGATTGGCCGCAGGGGTGAAGCGTCCGCCG
>ERZ791614.1637-NODE-1637-length-11081-cov-3.611645_pt1 | contig 11081 bp, 7 predicted proteins | sample MGYA00510274_ERZ791614 | MGnify/ENA primary metagenome ERZ791614 (study PRJEB30046, sample SAMN00715221) | human gut metagenome | study: EMG produced TPA metagenomics assembly of the A metagenome-wide association study of gut microbiota in type 2...
CCGTCCGTCCCCTTCCCCGCCACGATTTCACCACCATAGACGACATCGACTGCCGAATGGTAAGGATATGTCCAGGACAAGCGTATGCGATCTTCCTTCATATATTCTACCTGCACCTCTGGTTCAGCTTGCTCCAAATCAAGCGATCCAAGCGAACGGGGACGGTCGGCTTCCGACTTGAAATAAATATAGACCTTATATACCCCCTTCTCCCCAGCATATCGCTTATCGGCATAAAAACATTTGTCGAAATCCGACCTTTGCGTGATATAGGTTGAATGAGCATTCTCGTCAATCGTACTGAACTCTATCTGGTAATGGTCGAATCCGGCACGAAGTGCCCCGTCTACTTCCCAAAATATTTCGATCAGTCCTTCTTCATTCACACGATGCCGCAAAGAGAACTCCGACTCGGTACGCGCGTTTATCTTGAGAGGCCAACTACGCTTTTCCACATATCGCTCGGCCCCGACCTGTCCGGCAACCGTCCCATTATTCGTCCGGGCGAAAACCTCACACGACAACTCATAAGAGCCATTCGGAATCAGATCCACATCCAGCATGAAATCACATCGTGTCCCATCGCTTTCCCATTCCATCTCTCCAATGCGGACGATCTGCTTCTCAACCTCAAATCCGGGCAACGGACTGATTTGGCAAGCAGCATTACCACTATGTTCCACCACAAAGATTTTGTTTTCCCAATCATGGATAAACGGACCATAGAAGTCCACACTCATCGCAACCGAATCAGCCTGCCACTTTTCAAAATCCATAAAATTCTCCCCCAGCCGATACTCGCAGCTTGTAAACAAGAAGAAAACACTTACAAATAGATAAACAACACTTTTATTCATATACATATAAACTTATCCGAACAATTGCCGGAAAGCCTCTTCCACCTTGCGCACTTGCACGATTTGCATCTTGCATTTGGATGTGTCGAAACCTTTCAGGTTATTGTGCGGGATGATAATGCGCGAGAAACCCAATTTTTCCGCTTCTAGGATGCGCTGCTCGATACGGTTCACCGGACGGATCTCTCCCGAAAGCCCCACCTCGCCACACATCGAGATACCCGGCTCGATCGAAATGTCGAGGCTAGAAGAAAGAATTGCACTGATCACCGCCAAGTCGATCGCCGGATCATTCACCTTCAGCCCACCGGCAATATTCAAAAAGACGTCTTTCTGAACCAGCTTAAATCCGGCACGCTTTTCGAGCACCGCGAGCAACATGTTCATACGCCTAAGATCGAATCCTGTCGCGCTACGCTGAGGCGTCCCATAGACAGCAGAACTCACCAACGCCTGTGTCTCGATCAGGAAGGGACGGATCCCCTCGATCGCAGCCGCGATCGCCACGCCGCTCAATCCCTCATGATTCTGCGTTAGGAGTAGTTCTGAAGGGTTACTGACTTCGCGAAGACCATCCTGCCGCATCTCGTAAATACCTAATTCCGCCGTGCTTCCGAAACGGTTCTTGATGCTGCGGAGGATACGATACATATAATGCTGGTCACCCTCAAATTGAAGTACGGTGTCAACAATATGTTCCAACACCTTCGGCCCGGCAATACTCCCTTCCTTATTGATATGGCCGATCAGAAGGACAGGTGTGCCGCTCTCCTTCGCATATTTCAGAATAGCCGCACTGCACTCGCGTACCTGCGAAACACTTCCGGGAGAAGATTCGACCACCTCCGTATAAATGGTTTGTATCGAGTCGATAATCAAGAGGTCGGGTTGAACGTTCTTGGTCTGTACGAATATCTGTTCGAGATTGGTCTCACAGAGAATGAAACAATCTGGATTCTCGTGCGCGATGCGGTCGGCACGGAGTTTCAACTGGCGACTGCTCTCCTCGCCGGAGACGTAAAGCGTGCGGAGTCCCTTCAACCCCAAAACGGTTTGCAGGACGAGGGTCGATTTCCCGATACCCGGTTCCCCGCCGATCAAGACCAGTGATCCTTTTACCAGACCGCCGCCAAGAACACGGTTCAACTCCCGGTCTCCGAGGTCGACACGCGTCTCCTCTTCAGAAGTAATATCTCGAAGCAGGACGGGACGCACTTTGCCACCATCCGAAACGCCATAAAGTGCCCGCTTTCCGACCGGTTCCTTTACCACGATCTCCTCAACATACGTGTTCCACTCCCCGCAGGAAGGACATTTCCCGATCCATTTCGGAGAGTCAGCCCCACAGTTGGAGCAAACATATACCGTTTTTGCTTTTACCATTCTCTTATTTATTAATTACATGGACGCTTTGGAGACATAAAAAACATTCCATTTTTTAAGATTATAAAACTGTCAATTCACGGACGAAAAGACGGTTTATTATCCGAAAAGATCAAGCGTCAACTGCTTTTTCTCAGCTTCGAGCTTCCTGAGGTGGCGTTTCCCTTGCGGCGTAATGATTTCCATCTTATCGAAGCGGGTACGGATCACCGTCTCGACCGTGTAGCTGATGTTAACCACTTCACCTAATTCACTCATCTTCCGTTGTATCTCTAGCACACAATCTATACACATACCGCTCTTGAAGGCAATCTTTTCATCGAACATATCTTTCTTGAAATCTTCGTCGCACATGTAAAAGTCGATTGTCTCGCCGCCCTTGTTGTAGATGCCTTTCCAACGGTAACGGGCATCTTTCAGCACAGGTGAGATGATTTCTATCGTTGCTTTGTTGTCTTTAACAGGAGGCAATTCGTCAGAACGGAGGATGTAATAGTCAAACTGTTCGCGTTTGACCTCCAACGATCCCGAACGGCTGCGGTTATTTTCGTTCAGTTCGCGTAAAGTGAACTTTGTCACCTTCGGATAACCGCGTACAGCTTCGTAAAAGTTCGATTTGCATTTACAAAAACGCGGCGATGCACTGAGCAGTTCCACCAACTCGCGCGTCACGGTAATACCGGGTATTTTTTTTCTCAAATTACTACGCAATAAGGCAATTTCGCGCTGCATCTTTTCCTCGTCGGCCACCGAACGGTCCACAACCGGTTGTCCACCGACCAAAAGGGACGGACGCGTCCATACCTGCATGAACAAGTTAAGGAGAACAGAGATCAGGCGGCTGTTTTCACCTGCCACCGACCAGATTTCGCGAAAGCCCTCCTGTTGGGCAAAAGACTCGCAATAGACAGTCATTTTGATATCCAACATGTCTGCTAACGTCCGAACAAGCGAGAGTACCTCCTTTTCTGAACGATGTTTGATCATGGCATCCATGTAGTTTGACTTATCATTGAAGTAGTACCGCAGTTCGAGTTTGTTATCAAACTTTATCATAACTTACTCTGTTTTGGGTTTTCGATCGAAGAACGGGTTTTTCGAGGACGCGCTTACCGGAATCGCCATCACACATTTGCAGTCGCCCAACATTCCCAAACGCTGTGCAGCCATACCGGCACTGAACATCACACGCGTATCCAGGCGCAAATCCGACGCCGTGGCACAAGCCGAACCGACCGCAATGCCCAAGTCCACCGAATTAATCGCACAAGGGACGGCTTCCGGCTTCTCCACACAAGTCGGAAACCCGCAGTGCGCGCAATTCAAACCCTGAACCTGCTGGCGCGTACCAGCAATCATGATGGCTTCAGCCTGAAGAATATTGTCAGCATCACGCAAAAAGAATTTTAAACCGGTTTCGCCGGACATGATGACAAGCTCTTCGGAAAGGCGTTTGATATCTTCATCCGTCACCATCGCCACTTCAATAATATCGATGCCTTTCCCTTTCGGAGCTGTCCGAGCGGCTGTCATCATCTGACGAACAGCCTGTAACACATACTCGTGTCGTATTTCTCTTTCGTTCTGTATCATTTTATATTGGTTTAGCACGAACAAAGATAATAATTACTCGTTTTATAGCTCAAGATTTGTCATCTTTTCTGTAACATCAAATGGATAGTCGGGGTATTCGTAAATACTGAAACGAGGTTCAGTCCCCCCCTCGGAATAATTCCAAATACTGATATACTCCCGCACATCTTCACCCATATCCTGTAATTGGCGCAGGTAGGCGGCGACGGACTTGTTCTCGACGATGTAGACTTCTCCTATCCGATCGATAATCGGGCTGTGACGGCGTCCGGTGTCGTGGTCGAATTTCAGGATACGCTTTCCCTCTGCTGTCAAACCGACCGTCCGAAAAGTCATGCTTTTGCCGATGGCTGGAAGATTCAACACACTGCGGTCGGTGGCAGCAAAAAGAAGATGGTTCTCTTTCAAAAAACCGGACAATTTCTTTCCTAAGGGCCGCTCATAGCGGATCAGCCGATACAGTTCCTTCTGCTTCTCTTTGGGGATAAGGCCGAAAACTTTCTCTTCTTGCTGTTCCTGTAAAGAACGGCTATTAGGAGCGAACACGGCATAGTTCTCGTGAAAACCCTTAACCGAAAAAGTGTAATAGCACACCACCCCCATCGCATTCAACGTCTGACGAAGTTTTGCCGTATGCCCACGCCGAGAAGCGGCAACGGTGTAGACCAACTGGTTAGTGATGATCCAACCGGCGGAGAGAATCGCCTCGATCGCCTTTTTTGCTTCCGGCGTGACCTCCAACGGGGATTGAAAATGTGTCTGGATAATAAACTGCGTAACACCGACACGTGAGGCTTTATCTTTGAAACTCCTCAAGATGCCGACTAGTTCGTCCGTGATTCTGAGAGGCAAGTAGGCAAGCAGGCGAGAACCCAAGCGGACCCGTTGTAACTCAGCGTACTTCTCCCCTTCGGGACGACTCTCGTTGGCTTTTCGTTTCCGGACCGCCATCTTATAGACAGCATCAAGTATGTTGCGGAGCGTCGCGTTCTGACTCATCAACGCGTCGCCTCCAGTAATCAAGATATCCCTAAGCTGCGCATCCTCTTCAAAATAGCGCATCAACCGACGCAGTTTCTTATCCCATGTTTCCTTTGGTTTCAAAGATTCGAAATCAAAATTCAAGCGCTCGCTCTGGAAATCATACATCCGCTGGCAGGAAGCGCACAGCCCGCCACAGGCACGCCCCATCGAATCGGGGATTAAGATCGCTACTTCCGGATAACGACGGTGTATGTTGTGTCCTTCCGGCAACAACCATCCTGCAGCATTTGGCTGTCCGGACACGACAATGTCTTCTTTCTCCCACGCCTTGATCCGGCCGTATGTATCGACCAGCTCTTCCGAATAAAGGATATAAGAGCGGATAGTTGCATCGTCATATCCGCTTGTATTCGTGTTCAGCAGGGAAAGGTAATAAGGAGTCACAAAAAACGGCATGCCTTTCTTACGAGCACGTGCCAACAGGTCCATCGTTCCAGCCGACAGGGAACCGCCAAGGAAATAGTTCAGTTCCGTCGGGCTTTTGAAAGCCATCGCAAGATGGAAACGGCCGGTATTCCACCATTCCTGCACTTTGACGTATTTCTCGGCATAGCTCATCCCTTCCGTAAACTGGAACCGAGAGGTCGGGGCATGACGCCGTTCGATCTTACGTATCAACCCGGCAATGATTCGCTCTTTGTTGGAGTGACGGATCGCCATCACCTCCTCGTCCAGTCGGCCAACGATTCATCTGCCGTTTGACAAGCGAACGGTCCGGAACGATTTCCTCCGGCTTCTCCAGCAATTCGAATTGCCGGTACAGGTCGATAAAGAAGTCCGGCGAAACATCTTCCTCCAGCTTCCCGGCCAGGAACTGCCACAGGCAGGTAATCGTCCATACCGGTATCTCCTCACCTGTTGAAAGCTCGGAGACCATCATACCGTCATGTTCGATCAACAGAAGAATACGCTTCGCCACGGCATTTCCCATATTGCTCCCGCCAACCGTCCTGTCAATACGGGAAGAAACAAAAGAGCGCAAGGCTTCTTTAAAAAGCGCTGCGCTCTCACTTTCTTCCGCCATCGTTACCAGTTGGGGAAAATCTTTTTTAAATGCTTTTGTCAATTGCGAAATGTCATACGAAAGTAATCTTCTTTTAATCATAAGCAAATACTTTTGAGGAAGGATTATTGAATGTTATTTTGAAGTCATTTGTCTACAAATATAACATTTTTCTCTAACCATCAAAAGCATGTTACTTATAAAACATCTTAAAAGTCTTACAAATCACAACAAAATGACAAAACAAGGGACCTATTCGCCACCTTTCTGCTACTTCCGCTTCATCTTCACTTCATACAGGTCGTGCCGGCGATCTTTCAAATTGCGAACACTTCCGTACGTGTGCAATTCATTCAGCAAATCGAGATCCACATCCGACACCAGGATCATTTCCGTATTCGGAGTCGCCTCTGCTCTTTTACCGTCTGTCGGAAAAGCAAAATCGCACGGAGTGAAAACACCTGACTGTGCATACTGAATATCCATATTATGGACACGGGGCAAGTTGCCGACACTACCGGCTATGACGACAAAACATTCGTTTTCGATCGCACGTGCCTGCGCGCAAACACGGACACGCGAATAGGCGTTTTGCGTATCGGTCAAGAAGGGTACAAACAGGATCTGCATTCCCTGGTCCGCCATGATACGCGACAATTCCGGAAATTCGACATCGTAACAGATTAGGACACCAATCTTGGCACAGTCCGTTTCGAAAGTCCGCACCATCTTACCTCCGGAAAGTCCCCAGCTCTTCGCTTCATCAGGCGTAATATGAACTTTCTCATATGTCTCATAGCTACCGTCACGGCGACAGAGAAAACCGACGTTATACAACCCGTCGTCTTTGATCAACGGCATGCTCCCGGTAATGATATTGATGTTGTAGCTGATCGCCAAGTTGATGAAACGATTCAGCATCTCGTCCGTGTATTTCGCCAGCTCACGGATCGCTTCCGACTCGCTCATATGGTTGAACTTAGCCATCAAAGGGGCATTGAAGTATTCGGGGAAAAGTATGAAATCGCTCTTGTAATCAGATACGGCATCCACGAAAAATTCCACCTGTTCGAACACATCATCGAGCCCCTTGTAAGGCCGCATCTGCCACTGGACAAGGCCGACGCGAACGGTCGTCTTAGTCGAAACTATCTCTGGAGTCGGCTGATAATAAATGTTGTCCCATTGCAACAGAGTCGCATAATGTTTGGATTCCTCATCGTTCGGCAAATAATTCGTCATCACTTTACGAACATGGAAATCATTCGATATTTGAAAAGTCAGCACCGGATCATAAATTTCTCTTTTACGGACCTTATCAATATATTCCTTCGGGCGCATCGTATCCGCATATTTATGATAATTCGGGATACGTCCGCCGAACATAATCGCTTTCAAGTTCAGGCTTTCACACAATTCCTTCCGATAATCATACATACGCCGTGCCAAACGCAGGCCCCGGTAATCGGGATGGATAAAGACCTCTATTCCATACAGGATATTGCCTTTTGGATTATGCGTATTAAAGGTTTCGTTTCCAGTAACAAAGGCGTAAGTATGGTCGTTCTTTACCTTGTCGTAATCGACAATGATAGACAAGGCGCACCCCACGATCTTATCATCCACGACCGTAACCACCTGCCCTTCCGGGAAAATAGTGATTAACTTCTTGATTTGCTCACGTGTCCAAAACACATCCGAGCCGTCTGAATAAACTCTTGTAAAAGATTGAGATAATTGTCGGTAGTCCGCCATCTGCAAAGTACGGACCTCTACTTTGTTAATCTTAGGAGCATGTTCCATTTCTCATTTCAGTTTTTAAGAACGATGCAAAAGTATAAAAAGTTTCATCTGGATGAAACAAAAATTCCATGATAGCCAAAAAGACGGATGCAAACCTTCTACATCCGTCTTTTCGTCTAAAAGCTTTAGCAACCACCGCCCAACGCCCGGTAGAGAAGGATCTTTTTCCGGCAAAGGTCGGTGATGATGTCAATACGTTCCAATTCGCTATCCAGATAACGTTCATTGGCAGAGAGCACTTCGAGGAAGCCGACATAATTCAATTTGAAAAGTTCATTGGCATTGGTGACCGAACGTTGGTGAGCTACGGTCTCCACTTCTTTCAGGCGGACACGCTCCACTTGGTTTAGACCGGCACAATACAAATCCAATACTTCCGTATAGGCCTTCAAGGCCGTTTCGTGATATTGCGACAAGGCAATCCGTTGCGAAGCACGCGCCTCGTTCCACATCGAACGAATCTGGTTCCGCTGGAAGACTGGTGCAGTAATTCCTGCTGCCAAATCGTAAACCAGCGAAGCAGGCGCTGTGAACCATTTGCCAAGATCAAAGCTATTGAAGCCGCCTCCCGCACCCAACACCAACGAAGGATAGAAGGCTGCTTTAGCCGCCATTACATCCGCCTTTGAAGCCAGCAATTCCATCTCGGCGGCCCGTACGTCGGGACGTAAGGTCAGCATGTTCGCCGGAACACCGTCTGATAGCGGGAAAGGGATCTGACGCAGCTCTTCAAAACTCATACGCCTGATTTCAAACGGAAAGACACCTAACAGGCAGGCTATCGCACGCTCTTTCTCCCCGATCAGTTGGTCATTTTCCAACAGTTTGCTTTCTATCAGTAGCATACGGGCATGAAACTGGTCGACAGCCAACTGCGTCTCGGCCCCCTCCTTCTTCAGCTGGCGAGTTAGCTCATACGAACGTTTGGAACTGATATGGGCTTCTTCCAAGACATCCCGACGTTTATCCAAACCGATCAGTTCATAATAGTGGACAGCCAATTCGGATATCAGGACCGACTGCGCAAAACGGGTTGCCTCAACCGAAGCCATCCAACGAGCTACAGCCGCCTGTTTCTTACGTGTCAGCTTCCCCCATATATCCGCTTCCCACTGGAAATTCAGGAAAAGTCCGAAATCACGGTAAGGGTCCGGGATATGTTTGTCTTTCGCCAAGGAAGGAACATTAGTCTCGCTATTCCCCACTCCGTCCATCGTATATTCGCCGAAACGGTTGACCGAAGTCCCGATGCCGAGGCTAACTTCAGGCAATAGCAAGCCTTTTGCCCGTTGCAGGTTGGCCCGGCTCATTGTCACCCGTTCCATGCTTTGCTTGAACGAATAGTTATTCTGCAAAGCGACCTCCACATATCCTTGTAAGATGGAATCCTGGAAAAACACATTCCACTCCAACGGCTTTACAAATGCAGTGTCATAGGTATGCCCATCTCCTTCTGGCAGTACGGCACGTTCCCCATCCGGAGAGAGCTGCGGAGCCTTGCAAGCTGTAAGGCCGATCGCCGCCCACAAGCCAACTGTAGCAATTATCTTAAAACTCATATTCTTCTTCATTTGCTTTTTGTTTCTTTTCCTTTAAGTAAGTTGCCAACGATTCAAATATCACATAAAGCCCCGGTATCAGGAAGATCCCCACGAACGTACCGATCAGCATACCTCCGGCCGCCGCCGTCCCGATGGAACGATTGCCCAAAGCACCAGCGCCACTGGCTACCGCCAACGGGATCAAACCGCTGATAAAAGCAAAAGAAGTCATCAGAATCGGACGCAAACGGCTGGTTGCCCCTTGGATGGCCGCTCCCATAATGCTGACGCCTTCCTTGCGGCACTGGTTCGCCACCTCGATAATCAGGATCGCATTCTTACCTAAGAGGCCGATCAGCATCACGAGTGCCACCTGAGCATAAATATTATTCTCCAGTCCCACCACATATAGTAAAAGGAATGATCCGAACACACCTGCCGGAAGCGAGAGGATAACCGGAAGCGGCAGCAAAAGGCTTTCATACTGGGCCGCCAGAAGAAGATAGACAAAGACCAGACAGATCGCGAAAATAACCAAGGATTGTCCACCGGATTCTTTCTCCTCACGGGCAACGCCGGACCATTCTATATCGTAGCCTCTCGGCAACACTTCGGCAGCAATCTCCTCTACGGCTTCCAAGGCTTCACCCGAGCTGACTCCCGGTGCTTGTTCACCGGTAATCATGGCCGAAGTAAACAGGTTATAACGGGTAATCTGACTCGGACCATACACGCGCTCCATTGTCATGAAGTTGGAATACGGAACCATGTTCCCCTCTTTATTTTTAGCATACAAACCGAACAGATCCTCCGGATTCATACGATATTCGGGAGCAGCCTGCAACATCACCTTGTACATTTGCCCGAAACGGACGAAGTTGGAAGAATAGAAACTCCCGACATAGGATTGCAAAGTTTCCATCGACTCGTTCACATCAATTCCCAGTTTTGCCGCTTTGGCCAGATCGACCCGCAGCAGATATTGCGGGAAGTTCGGATTGAAACCGGATGTGACACCCGACAAACGAGGATCGGCATTCAGCTTGGCCACAAACGATTTGGCCACTTCGTCCAACTCGGCAAATGTCCCGGCAGTCTTATCCTGCAAACGAAGTTCGAAACCGCTGGCATTACCGAAACCGGGAACCGTCGGTGGAAGGAAGAACTGGATATCCGCATCCTTGATATGCGACACGCGGTCAGCATAGACGCGCATCAGTTCCTCGGCCGTCTGCTCGCGTTCGTTCCAAGGCTTCAAGTTGATCATCCCCATGCCAAAACTGGCTCCTTCCGTTTCCGTCATCAAGCTGTAGCCTGCCAATGTGGAAACCGTTTCCACTTCTTCCAACGGCAACAGAGCGGCCTGCACTTTGCTCAAAGCAGCTTCCGAACGTTCAAGAGTCGCTCCGGGAGGCGCATCGACATTCACATAGATCATTCCCTGGTCTTCATTAGGGATAAAACCCGAAGGCAACACAAACGTCATACCCCATGTTGCCAGACAGAAAATAATCAACGACGCATAGGTCAGGAAACGCCTGTTCAGGAACAAACGCAGATTGATCTTATAACGGCGTTCCAGATGATCGTAGCGCTTATTGAATCCGTCGAAGAAACGCGCCAACAAACTTTTCTTCACCTTTTTGTCATGCGAGACAGGCTTCAGCATCAAGGCGCAGAGTGCGGGAGACAGCGTCAAGGCATTCACGCCCGAAATGACAATCGCCACTGCCAGCGTCAACGAAAACTGACGGTAGAAAATACCGACCGTACCGGACATAAAGCCTACCGGGACGAACACGGCAGACATCACCAGGGTAATGGCAATAATCGCCCCGCCGATTTCACGAATGGCGG
>ERZ791614.1648-NODE-1648-length-11029-cov-12.176235_pt1 | contig 11029 bp, 10 predicted proteins | sample MGYA00510274_ERZ791614 | MGnify/ENA primary metagenome ERZ791614 (study PRJEB30046, sample SAMN00715221) | human gut metagenome | study: EMG produced TPA metagenomics assembly of the A metagenome-wide association study of gut microbiota in type 2...
AAGGTTTGTCTTCAAGACTTTCCTTCAACAGATATTCCACCAGTGCCCGGCACCTGTCCTTGTTGTCGCATACACAGGGTGTGTTGACCGGTTTATGTACTTTTACAAACATATTTATAGGTTTTATGAGTAATAATGGTTATATGATATATCAAAAGCCTGGGAACATACAGTGTACCACAGCCACCTGTCGAAACCGATCATTCCCTTTTTACCATTCAAGATATTAACAGATCCCCGGCTGTTGGCAAGAGGGCATAATGTTACCGTCTGTGTCACATCGTTCCGTGACACGATGATATGAACATGGAGTTGCAGCCCGGGTTTCCTATCCCCTGACTTTGCCCGCCCCTCCTTCACATCCCGGTCTGTTCCTTTATAATACCGGGCATTACCGATTCTTCCGAACCAAAGAATATCCTCCACTCCCTTTATCTTTTCCCTTCTGAAATTTATTGAATAACACCTCATGCATAGTATTGTAAATTTCTTCAACTCGTCAGTCACTTCAATCTGTTCCTCCATGGTGAGCTGCTCGAATTCCGTCACCTGCTGTCCGGTGACCTGCCGGATCAGGTCGGCCAATTCCTCCTGTGAGGGACAAATGGAAATCCGATAGAACTTATCATCCTTCCTTTTCAGCCTTCTGTGATTATTGTCAAGTCTTTGTATAACCTCCGCAGGGGTTATATGACACATGTCATGTGAAAAGAAATTATCATAGTATTCTTCACTTGCCATGCATTTGTCCCTCAGATAGGTTATTAACATTGCAGAGGATCCTTTATGATTCCGTATCCCCGGCATATTGCTTGTCTTGTGTATTCTTACGAACATATTTCCTTTACCTTATATAACAACATTTCCAGATAGACCGGTGCGACAAAATAATCTGTTCCTTTTTCCGCCTTCTTGAAGTTCTTCTGGTCGAAAGCGTTTTCCAGCAGCCTGACAACCTGTCCCAATTTGTTTCTACCTACCACGTCAGGAGCACTTGCTTTTTTCAAGCGTTCCACTTCCGCTTTCAGTTGGGTGACCTGTTTGTCTGCCTGTTTCAGCAGATCATCACTGTGCGATTCCGATGCAGGAAGCAGCTTGTCAATCTTATCTTTTTCTATGGCACGGATGATTTTGATGATCCGTTCGATTCCCTGAAGTTCCAGTGTCTTGAACTTCCCGTTGATTGACGTTCGGGGATCCACCCCGTTCCGCTCAAAGTAGGACAGCATTGTCTCAATGAACTCACTGGCCGACACGCTTCCTTTCATTTCGTCCAGATGCTGTTTCACATCTATGGATACACGAATGGTTTTTGTAATTTTTGTTTGCATAATCTTGAATCTTTCCGCAAATGTAAGGGCGGACCGGCACAACCTTTTTGTGCTGCCTCCATCTTTTTTTCTGTAGATTTTTGTCTACATCGCAAATTGTTAACAATCAAATATATATAAAAAACATGTCGATTTTATGTAGACAACACAATTACTTGATAATCAACAGAAAAAAGACTTAAATCTACAGAAAAAGTAGACAATTTGTCTACAAAAAATCTCACAACCTATTGACAATCACGGCTCTGCGTGATGAACATTCCATTGAAATGGGATGTCTGCTTGCTCTTCCTTATTATTTTTTCAAAGAAAAAATGGAATTTCTCGGGCAGAGCCCTTCCCTAGCGAGAGAAGGAAAGCCATGCGGTGCGGGAACGGATACGGAAGATATGTGACAGACTGAGGGAGGCGTATTCCGTCCTTGGGGGCATGCAGAGAGACCGGCGATATTGCCGGTGCGAACTTCCAGGAGTATGTGCCGTTTCCGATCTCGCAAGATGCGGGAGAACGGACGGCGGACCGGCGGACAAACCGGAAGACAATACGGCAGACTTTATCAAACCGATTCTGAAAATCAAGAAAAGTACAATATCTGTTTCTGCATAATCTTCCCGAAAAAAAGAAAATGAACAATACCTGACAGTCAATACTTATGGGTTGCCGATAGAAATGCGCATGAACATTCCTGTCCATGAACGAATAAAAATATAGGTAATCTGAAAATAATGGCGGAGAACCGGACATGCCTGGTAGCGTCAAGAAGGAACAAAAAGAAGCGGCAGGATTATTTTGAATCGTCCTCTTTTTCCACGAATCCGATAGGTATACATTCTAAATTGCCGTGTCACTTTTTTTTAATATCCATTCAATATATATATCCATCCAATACTTAATGTCAATACATTAAAGTGTTTTAATATTAAAACATTAAAATATCAAAATGTTGAAGTATTAAAACTTTAGTCATAAATACCTGTACATGAAGTCATGCAGGTGTTGTTTTATGATATTTATTTACCCATACATGTTATATTGTCATTAAAAATATCAGACACCTAATTCTGTAACCCACACTTGATCTTATGTGGAAAATCAATGGATATTCTTTTTTCAAAGGAATGCTGACGGTTCAATTTAAAAACATTTTAATATCAGAATATTTTAATTTTAAAATTGTTTGATATTTTAAAATTAAAATATTACAACATTAAAATATTAATACGGACAGGTATGGAGTTGATCTCGACCTGGGAAAGCTGGTGTTTGAACAGCAGGGCGACACCTGTCGACTCGTTGGTTTTGTTACCGGTAGCGTTGGCGGTCACGAAGTCCTTCTGGTCGGCGATCGCCGAGGCGGGCGAGAAATCGGCGAGCGTCTTGGTCGTCGAGTTGATCGTCACGGTAGCGCCCAGATCCGAGGCTGCCGGCGAGTAAGCGTAGAACGAGAGGTCGCTGCCGTCGCCAGGCCAGTAATAGGCGGGAGTGGAGGTGAAGAAAGCGTCGTTCTTCGTGAACTCCGCGTCGGTGAAGTAGTTGGCGTCGTTCTTGTCGATGGCCGTCACGACAATCTTGTCGAGGTTGGCCGTCGTCGTTTCAACGGCACGGGTTCCCAACGCGGCGCGGAAGTCGATCGCGTTGCCATTGTTGATGCCCGTGGATTCGTCCTGCGAGCACGATGCCATGCCCATGGCGGCCACGGCAATGAAAAACAGTTTCTGTTTCATTTTAAAAAATATAAAAGGGTTAAACAATAAATAATATGACATCTTTCTGTCCATAACATGGACGATCATCACATTTTTAAATCTATCTCCACGGGCTTCCACGGCTCCACCTCGGGCTGGAAACCGCCGCCGTTGGTGATGGGCTTGGGCAACGGAAGCCCGTCCAGCACGATATGCACGTTACGGGGATCCGGCGCCGAGTGGATCTGCCCCGTCACGTCGTAGGTGTAATACCATTTGCTCCCGTCGGAGAGGACGGCGTAAACGGTCAGCTGGTGCGCCTTATCCACCGCGGGGGAGTGGCCGAAGGTGAGAAGGCCGCCCGTGACGACACTCTTTTCCCCGTTTTCCCCCTCGCCGACAGCAGCGTCGAACGGGATCGTGACACGCTCCCCCGTGAGGGCATCCGGCCCAGTGCCGGGCAACAAACCTCCCGCGAGGCCCGAGATCGAACCGCTGACACCAAAGACATATTTCAGGTTCTCGGCGTTGCGGATCTCGACCGTGTACCTGCAAACCGACTGTTCCGGGTAAAGCGTGATCCTCTGCCGAGCCGGGATATGTTTCAGCTCGATGCTTTCCGCTTGGTCGCTCCAAAGCATGTCCGGGGACAGCGCGACGCGCTCGTCTCCAGCCCCGTCAGCCCTCGGGGCACCCTCGGAGCGCACGCCCAGGGCGGAAAGGCCCCCCAGCAGCGGGCTCGTCTGGGTCGTCACCTCGAAAGTGCCCTTGCGTTCCGTGTTCCGGTAACCGATATTTTCGGTGTCGGAATTCAGGCACAGCGCCTCGTACTTTCCGATAGGAACGCGGATGGTACCGCCGTCGCGACCCGTGAAATCATAACGCAACGCCTCGCCGTCACCCGGGAACAGGTAGAGCGACATGGAAGCGGGGGCGGCGTCGGGAGCGTTACGCCAGTCGAAGACCACCTCTACCTCCACCGCGTGCGCGTGGTCGTGGCACAGATCCTTGTGCTCGCAGGATGTCGCGGCGACAAGGAGTGCCGCCATTGTCACTGTATTCAATATATTTTTCATCGCTTGCCTCCTTTCTTCTCGTTGTAATTACCCCGGCCGATCAGCCACACGAGGGAGATTTCCGCTTTCGTGGGGCCGAACCAGTGGCGCTGCCTGGTCTCTTTCCAGACATAATGATCGTCGACGGGGTCGTATGTATGGTATTCGCCGCCCCAGTAGCCCAAGCCGATGACGAAATCCAGGTTCAGGCGACGGGCGACGGGCAGCGAGTAGCCGTATTCCAGACCCACAGCGTAGTTCATCTTCTCCCAAAGCGTGCCGCCCGGTTTGCCGCCCATGTAACCCGTACCCCCGAGCTCGAAGTCGTACGTGAACAGCTGCCCGTAGAGTCCCAGGTGATGCCCGGTAAGCGGTTTTTCTGCCGCGCGACGACCGAAGTATTTGCGGATCTCCAGCTCCCCGCCGTAGAGGCGCCAGTAATTATGACGCTTCTTGCTGTTCCACCAGGCGTACATCCAATTACCGCCCAGCGACCAGCCGCGGCCCAGGTAGAACTCCGCTCCGATATTCGGCACCAGGGCCACGTCGTAGAGCAAGTTTGTTTTCAGCGACATGTAGAAGGGTTTGCGGGCCGGGACAACAGGGCAAAGTACATCCATCGTGTCGCGTCGGATGACCTCCACCGTGTCCCGGTGCTCTACGACAACGGTATCGCGCGGCGGGGCGACCGGTTCAGGGCTGGAAGTATCCTCCCGCCCGGTTTCAACGACGACGAGCACTCCCGAGGCGCGCAGTTCCGGGAAGAAGCGCTCTTCCATGTAACGCCACGGCTCGCCGCCGTGCAGCATGCCCAGCTGACGCTGGCGGCTATCCACGACCTTGCCCTCACGGATAACGAACTCGGGAGTATGATACAGTATCTCCAGCACTTCGTCCCGGTAGGACATATCGGAGGATTCGACCAGGGCGGCGAGCCCTTCCCAGTTCACGCCACGGGATTCGACATCGAAAGCGTAACCTTCCAGAGAAACCCGCTTTTCCAGGTACGACCGGATAGCCGCGGAACGGCGTTCCGACAAGCTCCTGTTGATTTCAGAGGAACCCTCCGGGGAAGCCCCGGAAACGACGCGAACCGATCGAATCTGGAGGGCGGTATCACCCCGAAACGAGGACAGACGGCGGGAGAACGAGTCCAGGCGGGAGCCGTTGTCCCGGAACAAGGAATCCAAACTCGCGTGACCCTGGCGGAAATAAACCTTGACGCCGACCGTGTCACGCGGTATCGACTCCCGGGCCATCGACGGCCCGGGGGCCAATAGCAAGAAAAATGGCAAGAAAAGTAATTTGTTTCTCATGCAATTAAAAATTTTACAATCCCCGGGGATAACCTGAACAGACACGTGTTATCCCCGTCCATACTTTTATTACAAACACCTGAAAACGAAAGGACAGAACAGACACGACCGGAGCGATTCACTTTTTATCCTTCGTTTTTTAGTTAAACCATTATTGTTTTGATTAATAATTGGTTATGATTCGACTAAAAGAGCATGACGCTCTATTACTCAATATTTTGCGTGAAATGCTTTGCTACTTCGAATAAATGTGGTATTTTTGCCCCGCAAAACGAACGATTTATCGTGCAAATAAATAGGGTGATTATACCTTTCAATTGTCGGGAAAAGGCAATTTCGTGCTTTTTTAATTTTTCCGACTATGGTAGTAGCTTATTTAAGGGTCAGTACAGGAAGGCAAACGCTGACCAACCAACGACACGAGATCGCGAGGTTTGCCGGGAGTAAAAACATGGTGGTGGATTGCTGGGTCACGGAGGTCGTGAGCGGCAGGAAGAAAAGATATGACCGAAAACTGGGGGAAACAGTAAAGCGCTTGCGGGCGGGAGACACGTTGATCGTGACCGAACTTTCCAGGTTAAGCCGCACGCTTACCGATATCATGGTGATCGTGGGGGAACTGCTCGAGAAAGGAGTGCACCTGCATAGTACCAAAGATCGCTATTCTTTTGATGATACCATTAACAGCAAGGTGTTGTGTTTCGCGTTCGGACTGGTGGCCGAGATCGAGCGAAACCTTATATCCGCTCGCACCAAAGAGGCTCTGGCGGCACGACGTGAGCAGGGCGTCATACTCGGGCGAAGGAAGGGAAGCTATACCAAGCTCCAACGCCTGATCAACGCGGGGGAAGAAATAGCCAGCCTGTTAAATGACGGGAGAAGCATCGCCATGATATGCGAGCGGTACAAGGTGGCACGAAACACGTTCGATCGTTTCAGGGCGATATTTCTGCAATTTACGGTAAGAGAGGGCAAACGAAACTACAGTTTCGATCCCGAAAACCGGACAAACGCGTGAAATACTATATTAACTATGGGGAACGGATCCGACACGCAATAACCAAAATATCATGTGAAAGTCTCTCTTGCCATGCCGAACGGGTGCAGTCAACATAAAAAACGTTCGGCAGGACAAAAGATTTTCATTCTGATAAAAAACTCCTTGAAGCAGAATATCGTGTAATTTAACCAAAGAAAAAGAAAACTCCCGGTTAACGTTTCCGTTTTTATCGATTGTACTATTGTGTTTTCTGTTTGTATTACGTACTTTTGCTCACAATTAAGAGTTATTTGACAGTATTGAGAAATGCAGTGCTTCCAAACTCTTTCTAATTTCTTATCCGTTGCCATTTCTCGTGCAAGTACATCGCAATCTATTAGTATTCAACCAAATAAATCACAGTCGCATCTAAGATTCGAGGCAAAAATGAAAATAAACCGCGTTATTTCTGATTTTTACCTGAAATAATATTATATTTGCAAACAAATAAGAGTTGTTTGACAGCATGAGAAATATAGTGTATCAAAGCACTTTACCAATTTCTTATCCGTTGCCCATTCTCATGCGAGTTTCTTTTAATCTATTTGTAGTCAATTAAATACCTTCAGACTACATCAAATATAGCAAATAATGTGTCAATTTTTTCTTACTTTTGCACCAAACGTCTGTAACTAATAAAGTATTAATCGTTTTAATACAATTTAAATATATGAAAAAGTATCTTCCTATCGCCGCTTCCGTTCTGCTTCTCGCAGCCTGTAGCGAAAAACCGGGTTACGAAATTACCGGTACCGTTTCAAACAATAATTTGAATGGTAAGTATGTATATCTCTATGAATATGGAGTAAAAGATGCTGCACCACTGGACAGCGCCTTAGTACAAAACGGAACTTTTGCCTTGAAAGGTACACAAAACTCCCCAGTCCTCCGTACTCTCCGTTTTTCGGAAGAAGTGGTTGAACCGGTGCGTGTCGCTCCCGGAGAAAACGCTCCGTTCATGGCAACATTCGTACTTGAAAACGGAAAATTAGCAGTCGTGCTGGATTCGACTTCCACTGTTAGCGGTACTCCCGAAAATGACGCACAAAAAGAATTACAGTCCAAAATCAAAGACTTACGCTCTGGTATAGACAAATTGGTCGCCGATATGAAGTCGGGCGATGAAAATCTGATAAAACAGGCGGAAGCCAAATATGAAGAGATCGACCGTAAGATTACGGAAACCGTTGTCAACTACATCCTGGCTCATACAGATAAACAGTCTGCCGCCAAGAACCTCTACGATTTCCGTTACAACATCGACGAAGAGCAGCAAAACGAAATCATCTCCAAAGCGGATTCTTCTTTCAAATCCGTTCCGGGAATCAGCTATATGATCGATCATCTGAATGTTTTGAAAAAGGTAGCCATAGGACAGAAGTTCACTGATTTTGAAATGCCGAACGCTAAAGGCGAAGTGCACAAACTTTCCGAATACGTCGGCAACGGCAAAGTCGTCCTGATTGATTTCTGGGCATCCTGGTGTCCTCCCTGCCGTGCAGAAATGCCGAATCTGGTCAAAGCCTACAAAGATTACAAGGACAAAGGATTCGATATCATCGGTATCTCGTTAGACAGCAAAGCCGATGCGTGGGCCAAAGGCGTAAAAGACCTGAACATCACCTGGACACAACTGTCCGACTTGAAAGGCTGGCAGAACAGCGGTGCCGCTCTTTATGGTGTCAACAGCATCCCTCATACCGTACTGGTTGACAAAGACGGTACAATCATCGCCAAGAACCTGCACGGTCAGGAGTTGGAAGATAAAATTAAAGAAGTTTTGAAATAATCAGTCCTGTTGCACGGCTGAATTTTAAATTTTATCTTTGTGCGGTCTTTTAAAAGCGATCTTACATTAAAATTAGCATAAAGTTTTATTATCACTTTAATATAATAAATTAGCGATTATGATTTATTCACATGAAGTTCAACACATGTGTGTTGTAAAGAAGGGAGCTAACCACCAGTGTGCTCCGATTCCTGAAGAAGGAAAGTGGGTTAGAGCAACTCAGATTTCTGATATTTCTGGTTTGACTCACGGTATCGGTTGGTGTGCACCGAAACAGGGTGGATGTAAGCTGACTCTGAACGTTAAAGAAGGAATTATCCAGGAAGCACTTGTAGAAACTATCGGTTGTTCCGGTATGACTCACTCTGCTGCTATGGCTTCAGAAATCCTGCCGGGCAAAACACTGTTGGAAGCATTGAACACTGACCTTGTTTGTGACGCTATCAACACTGCAATGCGCGAATTGTTCCTGCAGATCGTTTACGGTCGTACACAGTCTGCTTTCTCTGAAGGTGGTCTGCCGGTCGGTGCCGGTCTGGAAGACTTGGGTAAAGGTCTGCGCAGCCAAGTAGGAACCATGTTCGGTACATTGGCAAAAGGTCCTCGTTACTTGGAAATGGCAGAAGGTTACTGTACTCGTATGGCTCTCGATGCTGACGATGAAGTAATCGGTTATGAATTTATCCACTTAGGTAAATTCATGGATATGGTGAAGAAGGGTATGGATGCTAACGAAGCACTGGAAAAAGCTAAAGGCTCTTACGGTCGTTTCAAAGAAGCTGTAAAATATATCGATCCTCGTAATGAATAAGAAGACACTGACACGCGTCCTTCTCGGGCTGATCGCTATCACCACAGTGGCAACGGTTATCGCTTACTTCGTGATTAAAGCGGACCGTCCCTGGATGGCTTTTTATGTGGCCTGCTGCGGCGGTGTACTTGTTTTCAATTTTCTGATATCTTTATTTCTGGTAAATAAGAATTTAAAAAAGTAAAAAATAATATGGCTTTATTTGAAAGTTATGACCGCCGTATCGATCATATCAACGCGGTTTTAAAAGAATATGGTATCAACGGTATCGAAGAAGCAAAGGCTATCTGCGACGCTAAAGGTATCGACCCTTATACAATGTGTAAGGAAACACAACCTATCTGTTTCGAAAATGCTTGCTGGGCTTACGTTGTAGGTGCTGCAATCGCAATCAAGAAGGGCTGCACCAACGCAGCCGAAGCTGCCGAAGCTATCGGTATCGGTCTGCAGGCATTCTGTATCGCCGGTTCTGTTGCCGACGATCGTAAAGTTGGTATCGGCCACGGTAACCTGGCAGCTCGTCTGCTTCGTGAAGAAACAAAATGTTTCGCATTCCTGGCTGGTCACGAATCTTTCGCAGCAGCCGAAGGTGCTATCAAGATCGCTGAAATGGCAAACAAAGTTCGTAAAGAACCGTTGCGTGTTATTTTGAACGGCTTAGGTAAGGATGCTGCTAAAATCATTTCCCGTATCAACGGCTTCACTTACGTTCAAACTCAGTTCGACTATATGACTGGTGAAGTAAACGTAATCGAAGAAAAAGCATACTCAAACGGTCTGCGTGCAAAAGTTAAGTGCTACGGTGCTGACGACGTTCGCGAAGGTGTTGCCATCATGCGTAAAGAAGGTGTTGACGTGTCTATCACAGGTAACTCAACTAACCCAACTCGCTTCCAGCACCCGGTTGCAGGTACTTACAAGAAAGAATGTATGGAAAACGGTCACCCGTATTTCTCTGTAGCTTCAGGTGGTGGTACAGGCCGTACCCTGCACCCTGACAATATGGCTGCCGGTCCTGCATCTTATGGTATGACGGACACAATGGGCCGTATGCACGGTGACGCTCAGTTCGCTGGTTCTTCATCCGTACCTGCTCACGTTGAGATGATGGGCTTCTTGGGTATGGGTAACAACCCGATGGTAGGTGCTACAGTTGCTGTAGCCGTTGCTATCGAGGAAGCTATGAAGAAGTAATTTAAGTTATTTCTAAACATATAAACTCCTGTAATCGTTATGGTTACGGGAGTTTTTTATTTGTTGAAATATCTTATATGCTTCTTCTTTCTTATCCAATCAAATACTTCTTTAAACAACAAATCTTATCTGTAAAGCATTGGGATTAGTTATAAGAAATACTCAAAATTTCTTCTATCACCTTCATTCTCCCATAGGAAAGACTCACCGTTTTTCCTTTCTGAAACGAGTAAAATTGAAGATATTTTGCAGCCAAATCACAGCCATTTTCCATTTTTCCAAAAATGGCTGCAATTTTAACATAACAATCTAACACATAGCATTATACAGATTATTCAAAGGACTTCTAAATGTCTAATTTTAAAGATTAAACAAATGGTTAGAAGTTCATTTTCCGTTCTCTTTTTTATAAGAGAAAACAGAGTTAGAAAAGACGGTACTACAATTATTGAAGTATTGATTACCGTAAATGGTGAAAGATGTGGCTTTTCTACTGGCAAAAAAGTAAAAGCCACATCTTGGGATAAGACCAAACAACAAATAAAAGGTAAAGATGAGGAAGCCAAAAGCCTCAACAACTACCTGAAAGCCGTAAAAGCCAAACTGTATCAGAAAGAAGCGGAATTGTTGGATAGAGGTTTTATCATCACTGCTAAACTTCTATGTGAGGCATATCAAGAAAAGATCGAATCTCTGAAAGAGAAAAGTTTGTTTGAGGTTTTTACAGAACATAATCACGAACAAGAAAAATTAATTGGTAACGGAGGCTGTAAATTAAACTGTGTTAGCAAAGTTAATACTTTATTCCT